>Ga0209768_10000399_pt1 | contig 30325 bp, 39 predicted proteins | sample LauGreSBDMM110SD_3_FD_187564 | JGI IMG/M metagenome (GOLD analysis project Ga0209768, IMG submission 187564) | Freshwater lake microbial communities from Lake Michigan, USA - Sp13.BD.MM110.SD (SPAdes) (version 2) | ecosystem: Environmental > Aquatic > Freshwater > Lake | place: Lake Michigan... | reverse complement strand
GTTGCAAAAGAACGTGAAAAAGTAGAAACAAGAATGTATTTGATGGAGCAAAGAAAAGCTATTGAAGCTTTAAAGGGAAAAACAAACCTTTCTAAAGCAGATAAGGCAGCACTTGCAGAATATGAATCTTCTTTTAATAACGTTAGAGGTGTATATAATGCAGCAAATCCTGGAGCAAAAGTAGATCCTTTAAAATTTGTTGCAACTAAACCAGCCACGGGTGCAAGCTCACCAAGTGCAAAACCAAAGCCAACATTCACTACTCCTGCTGCTCCTACTCTTCCTAAAGTAATTCCTCCTAAGCCTGGTCCAGTAAGAGATGTTCATGATAAGCCAAAGACAACCCCCAGAGGTGGTCCAGGAGCAAGAATGGCAAATGGTGGAATTGCTTACAGAGGATCCACAGAAGCCCCTCCAGCAATAAGAATGCATGACGGATTTACTGTTCCAGGAACTGGTATGACAGATAAGGTAAATGCCTTGCTAACTCCTGGAGAATTTGTTGTTAGAAAATCGGTAGCAGATGAAAACAGAGGATTTTTAAATCAGCTAAATAGTCAAGTTTTCCCTGCAGTAGGACAAGGAATTTCTTCTCCAAAGTACTCTATGCCAGGGCAAAGCGTAACTAATATTCCAGTTAATAATGCAAATGTTGTTTCAAACTCCTCACCAATGTATAATAGTACATATAACGTAAATGTAAATGTATCTGGAACAAATGCTTCCCCAGATGATATTGCAAATGTAGTTATGTCAAAACTTTCTCAACAAAATAGAGGGAATTTAAGGAGTAATAGATACTAATGGTTAGTAGTGCATATTTAAATGCCAGAAAAAAGTGGATAAGACCACAAGCAGTTATTTTCTCCAATAATTCTAATGGAATTTTAAATGGTGTTCCACAAATTTCTGGAGTAGAAAGAGAAGACTTTATAATTCTTTCTGATCATAATAGAGGAGATATTAGTTTTAAAACTAATAGGCTTGAGAATAGGAAAAGAATGGTAAACGGTCATATGCGTTCTTATCATATTGCAGATAAAATGAATGTGTCTTTTTCTTATAATTTAATCCCTTCCAGATCTTTTGATGGAGACCCAGAATTTAACACAAGCGGAATTGCAACAGATCTTTCATTAACAGAATATACAGTAGATGGTGGTGCTGGTGGAGCAGAACTTCTAGAGTGGTACAGCTTAAATCCTGGATCTTTTTACATGTTCTTATCTTATGATAAGCCTCAAAATTTTATTGCAGGAATCTATCAAAACCTTGATAAATACTCCGATGTCTTAGAAGTTTTTATTTCAGACTTTAGTTATAATGTTATTAAAAGAGGCGGAACTAACCACGACCTTTGGGATATTTCTATTTCTCTTGAGGAAGTCTAATGTTTTTAGATACAGACTTAATAGATTATATAGAAGCAAACAATAGTATTGATGTAGATTCTTTAGTTATTGCTGAATGGAACCAAAATGATTTATTAAACCTTGACAATTATGGAAACTATAGATTTAGACCAGATAGTGCAAGTGTTGTTTACAGAACTTTATACCCAGAGTATGACTCTCAAGATAATGCAGATGTTTATACAAATGCTTTAGATTCTAATTATATTTCTCAATATAAAACAGAAGATCCAAATGAACCTTTAACATTTAGCTCAGGAGAAACAAGTAGAGAACTTTACTACTCTTTAAAAGATTGTGTTAAACCATTTAGACCAAGGTCTGGAATTAATAAGATTCTTTATTTTGAAGAAATAAATATAGCTAGTACAAAATTTGTAGACAGTATTAGGTCTGGAAGAAGACCAAGATATTATTTTTGTTCAAGATTTGATAAGTTTAAGTATTGGAACTCTTACAGAAAAGAAAATGGACAAGAGTTTGGCATATCAAGTCGTTCTGCCACCTTCTTTACCGAGGGAGACCCGTCTTACAAAATACAAGATTGTGCTCCTTTTGTTGTTTATAAAGATGAAGTTGCCACAAATAGAATAGTTGTAAAGATGCAGACTAACTTAGCAGATCCAACAGCGGTTGGAATTAATGGAGAATTTTTAGTTCCAGGAACAATTAGAGTTGGAAATCAAATAATTGAAGATCCACTTCAAGATATAGCACATTCATCTGTTCCAAAAAAATGGAAAATTCAATATCTTAATATTGACAGTAACTGGATAGATGCAATAAGTTTTAGTGAAAATTCTACAAGAAGAGATGGTTCAAGAATTGTTCCTTGGGATGGTCATGTAGAAGTTTATTATGGAGTAAAGATTCCAGAGCAGTTTAAAACAAATTTTCATCTATATGAATACGTTGATACGATAGAACAGTTACCAGATACAAGTATCTATAATGTTGGATTAAGAGTTAAAGATGGAGACTCTTATATAGTTGGAAGCTCAAGTTTTGATCCAGGAACATTATATGTTTGGAGTGAAGAAGATGAAGAATGGAAAACTTATAGCGTAGAATATGGATTTTCATTATTAGAAGAAGATGATACAAAAAGAATTGGGTTAGTTAAAAAAATATTAAGTCCAAGCTATTTTAATACTGGAAGTCATGATATTTATAGAGAGTTTGCTTTTATTAAAGGAATTAGAGTTGTTGTAGAAACAATGTATGCTCCAAATAATGCATTTGAATTAATCGAGTTATCTCCAAGATTAAAGGTTGACATAACAAACTATGTTTTAGATTATGAAATTAATAAAAATATTATGGCAACAGATTTTGGTCTTCCAGTTGGTGGACTTGTAGCTTCAACTGGAACGATTAATTTATCAAATCACGATGGAGCATTTACAGAGCTAAATGTTTTTGGTATTGCAAATAGAGATGGAAGTATTATTGCCAATATTCTTAAGCCACAAATTAAGTTTGATTTTTATGAATCTATTTTAGACGTTAATGGATATGATAAGTTTATTCCATTAAAAACATTTTTCTCAGAAAATTCTGCAGTTGCTACCAGTGGTATGCAAGACGTTTCATTAAACCTAAGAGATGCATACTTTTTATTTGAATCTAATAATGCTACCTCTATATTTTTACAGAACTCTACTCTTACAAAAGCCGTAGCACTACTTCTGGACAATATTGGATTTAGTAATTATATATTTAAAAACATTAATACTGCAAATGATCCAGTAATTCCATTTTTCTTTGTTGAGCCAGACGCTTCTGTTTCAGAAGTTTTACAAAGACTTGCACAGGCTACTCAGACTGCAATGTTCTTTGATGAGTATAACAACTTTGTAATTATGCCAAAAGAATATCTGATGCCAGAGGTATCTGTAAGAGATGACAACTCTGCAATTTCTGATAGGCTAACAACTCTTTATGGACAAAAAACTAATGCTATTGTTCCAAACATTGAGGCAATTGTGGGATTTGAAACAAAAATATTAAATGATGGCAAAATTAATTATACGACTAGATATATACAAAGAGAAGTATCTAAGCTAGAGCAAGCAAGTTTAAGTCTTAGTGAAAGAACTTACGGATATAAAAGTGCAATACTTTGGGAACTTGGAGATCAACAAGAGACTAGAACCATAAACCAGCCAACAGCAAATGTTGGATACGCACTTGGAGCAGTTCCATTGGGAACTAGCCTTGGAAGTGCAGTGCCAACGGTATTAAATAGTGAGATAGTAGATAATACAATTGATGTTGGAGAAAGTGCTTTTTGGCTGCCAAGATTCCAGGGGTATCTATTTGCTAATGGAGAAATTATAAGATATGATGCACAAGAGTATAACGTTTCTGGAATAGGAGAAGTTTGGATAACAAACAATAATGAGTACCAGAAATACTTTTCTAAGCTAGTCTTTAATGGAAAAATGATTTTAACAGGAAGGCTTAGAATATACACAGAACCATATTATGAAAATGCATCAGGGGCTGACTTTGATAATTTGGAAGAAAATGTAAAGTATAAAAATGGAGAAGTAAGGTCTCACGGTAGAGGTCAATTTGGAACAGCTATTACAGCCCACAGTGCTGGAATAAATTCTTATTGGGAAGATTCAAATAATAAAAAATCTTTTAGGATGGATTCTGAAAATATATTTAGCTCTACTCCAACAGAATTTATTTCTTATAATCCAATATCTGCTTCAGTTGCAGCAAGCCCTCTTGGTAACGATACAAATTCACAAGGGAAGTCTTTAATAACTGGTAAGATTGCTAATTTTATGAAAAAGTCAACAAGGTCAGAGGGTTTTTCTAGTCATAACCAACAAGAAGTTGCAGGAATTCAATCATCTGCATTAGTGTTTAATGGACCATACCCAGTGGATGCCTTACAAGGTACAGGACTATCTGGAACAAGTAGTAAAGATTTAGTAAATTATGTTTATAAAGATTTAGATACAGATTATAGACACGTTGGAACAAGGATGAGAATTATTGGAAAAATTATAGATGATAAAACTCAATCTGCTTTAAATTCAATAGATCTTTTTACAATTGGTAAAAAAACTGAAGATGGTAACACCACAACTCTTTCTGGGGGTGCTGGTGGAATTGGATATATGATTGATACAGATACAAATTCTGGATACTATCTTGAAATAGCGTCCATGACTGAAGATATCCTTAAATACTATGGCTCAGATCAAAGTGAAAATGGAGTACCTTTTAGACTAAATCAAAACAACGAGTTAGTTTCAACTTCTGGACTTGTTCCAGATGATCAAGTTCTTGAAAATATAATTTTTTATAAAGTAGAAAGAACTCCATACTCTACACAAGTATCTGGAAAAATAGACATTGCAGTTCCTAAAAAACTTTTTGGGTATCTTGCAAGAATTCTTGTTGACGAGGGAAAGTTTATTGGATCTGATAGATTAAACTCTCAAGAGGCAGCCGTCTATGACCTATCTTTAGATGCCGAAGTTCTTAAAAATAATAACGGCACAATTTATAGAATTGATTTTAGCATATATTTAAACAATAGATTGCTTGGAAAAGTTTCTGACAATAATCCTTTACAAATGCCAAGCAGTGGTTTAAAAACTTGCTTATTTACAAGAGGATCTACTAAATGTATGTTTGAAAATATTTTTGCTTTAAAAAATACAAAACAAGAAGACGTTTCTTTGGCAGAAAAAGTAAAGAATGTAGTCTCTGCTGATTCTCTAAGAAAATATTCTCTTCCAGCAGTAATTCAAAACACCTACCTATCTTCTATTGGAACAGAGACAAAGCCAACAGTAGATTTTTATTATGAAGAATTTGGAACAATTATGAGAGAGTGTGCTTATTTTAATATTAAATATGACCAAGCATACCCAGCATTGATAGCAAAGATTGTTCCTCCATTTACTGTAGAAAAATCTTATCAAGTTTCAGGATTTTTGCCAGGATCTTATGGAGCTGAATTCTTAATCTTTAATACAACAGACAAGGCAATAGATTTAAGTGAGAGTTCTACAAATAGAATTATGATTCAAGGAATTACATTTACTCAAAATATTTCTAATGTTTTAACAGTTGACGACTACTTTAGAGAATTGTCAAACTTCTCTGATCCAGTTATTACTAACAATAATTTAATTGTTTCTCCAGGAAGATCTGAAAAAATATATGATAATATTAAAAATAGCAGATCCATCTATGGAAATAAATCATTTTCATTAGATTCTATGTATATTCAAAATGAAGACTCTGCAAAAGATATTATGAAGTGGATTCTTGATAAAACTATTAGACCAAGAAAGGTGTTTGAAATAGATACTTTTGCAACAGCACATATTCAACTTGGAGATATTGTTAAAATTAATTTTGATTTACCAGAGGGTGTTAAGATGGTTGATGAAAATAAAAGATTTGTTGTAATATCTGCTCAATACGGAAGATCTTCTTCAGATGTTAAAAGTCAATTAAGGGTAATGGAGGTTTAAAATGGCTATCAAGAAAGAGTCTGGGGGAAGTCCAGCTCCCAAAAAAGCTCCTGCTCAAGCAGCTAAAGCCCAAGCTTCAGAAACTAAACAACAGGCTGCTGTTGAAAAAAAATATACCGCTCCTACAAAAAATAAAGGAGAAGGCTCAAAAGCAGCCTCTGATGCTGTCTTGGCAGCAGCACAAAAAGTTCCAGTAAGAGATGCTCACACTCCTATTCCCATACCCGCTCCATATGTAGGACATTATGGACAGACTGCACCCCCTGTAACCAATATATCAAAAAAAGAAGATACAAAAGGAGGGGGTGGTACTGGAAAACAAGAGCCTAATAATGTAGTTGTTCAGCCACCTATGGATCCAACCCCAGATATTCCTAAACAGAATCCAATTACCGATGACGTTGTTAGAGTAGCACCAAGAAATGTTACAGACATAGCTTCCTTAGTTCCACAGCTTAATGCAGAGCATATTGCAAAGATTCTTTTTGAAAATGTATCTGCAATAGAATTATCAATAGTTGAAAGACATGACACTATTGAAGGAATTAATCAAAAATACTCTATTATTTCAAACCTGGCTGAAGTTAGAAAAAAGTATGACACGGTAAAACAATTAAGTATTATGGATAAGTTTAAGCCTCTTACAAGCATTTATACAATTAACATTCAAGATAAGATACCTCAAGAAGACTATATTATCTTAGAAAATTTAGATTCAACTTATCAGTATCTTGATGAAAATAATCAAATAGTTACTCGTGAAAAAGGGTATTACTATATTGATACAAATGGTGATTTAGTTATAGAGCTTATTAATTTAGAAAAAAATCAGCAGGTAGAGGTTTTAATAGACACAAATGGTACAATATATAAGGTGGAATCATGATTACAACAAATGGTAAAAATATTATAGCAAAATATCTTTTAAACCAAGCTCCAGAATTTGCAAGTCATATTGCAGTTGGTATTGGTGGACAAGCTTATCCAACATCTTCTTCTGCAACATTTTCTTTAGATGCAGATTCTTTAGAATTTGAAGTAGCAAGAGTTCCAATTTTATCAAAAGGTCTTTTAAAAGAAGATGGTCAAGAAAAAATTGTTTTTAAAGCAGAGCTTCCCGTTGAACAAAGATATAAAATAACTGAGCTTGGATTGTATCCAGCAGCAGCAAATGCAGTAGCTGGAAATTTTGACAGCAGAATTATATCAACATTTAGCAATGCAGAGCCTTGGGCATATTCCAATAACCAAGATGACTCTGGAGCTGTTGCATACATAGGTCCTCTTTTAATTGACACCGTAATTCCTGGGGACATTGAAACCTTGTTAGGAAGTTATATATTAGAAGACTTTGTTTTTATAAATAGCAACTCTCCAATATTTGAATATTCAGAGAGAATAAACAGGGGAGAGCCTCCAAGATATTTAGACAAAAGTCTCCTTGTTTCTGGAAGTACCTCTGTAGTTTCTGGAGTATCTGCAAGCTCTTCCTTAATAAATGCCTCTAGCAGTGCTTCATATTATATTGAAAATAATTCTATTAGCTTAAACTTGGGAAAAAATTTACCAACAGATCAAATAAAACTAGCATTTTCAGTAATTAGTACTGCTAGATCTGCACCAGCACCAGATAATGTTAAAATTAGGTTAGAGTTTTTAAATAATTCAACAACATCTACGTCAACGGCTTATGTAAATATTGCACTTGAAGATACAGATATAGAGTCAATGAGATATCAAGTTGTTACAAAAAGTTTGTCAGATTTTACAACAGATCAAAACTTTTCTTGGAGCTCTGTAAATGGTATAAGAATTTATACTTGCATTCATAATAATTCTAATGTTCAAACTGGAGGACATTTTGTACTTTATGATGGAATAAGATTTGAAAATATTTCTAGCTATAACCCCCTGTACTCCCTCGTTTCTGGCGAATATATAAAAACGTTAGATCAAAATCCAATTTTAAAAAGAGAAAATTCTACAAGCTATATAGAATATAGGTTTGGCATAGGAGTATCCTAATGGCAGAGATAAGAATTCCTGTAGAAAAATTATCGCCACCAGATAAAAATGGAGATCATGCTTTTCAATTTAGAATTATATCTGTTGATAAAAACCAGTGGTCAGCTTGGTCACAGCTTTATATACTTAAAAGCCTTGGTCAATATAGACCTTTGGAATCAGATGTTACTGTAGTAATTTCTTCAGAAGAAGTAGGTCTAACTTGGGATACTCCAACAATTTATAATTATAATTCTGCTTCAGCCACTAGTGCATCTATAGCTCACAATCATTCACAAAATTTTAAACAACATGATACAGATGTTTTTGTTCAGTGGGGATCTGGATCAGCAATGGGTAATTTTGAATACTATGACAGAATAGTTTCAGATACAACAAACATTATAATACCAGGGGGGTCTGCTTCAGTAAGAGCCATTGGAACTGTTGCATTAAAAGATATTCCTAAAATAGGAATTTTTGAATCAGCATCAGCTTCTTATCAACCAAGACTTGATGAATATTTAGGAATTTCTGGATCAGTACAAGGAGTGTATGATTTATTTAAAATATTTGATACTGGAGCAATATCTTTAACTGTGTAAGAATTACTTACCTGATATAATTAACTAGGAGAAAAAAATGGCACAAATTGAATTACCAGATAGAGGTCAGCCACTTGACATATCTTATTTATTTAGAATAGCTCAAGAAATAAATAGAGTCTCAGACTTGTTTGTTAGCACTTTTTCAAAAATTAAATATAGGGATACCCCTACACCATCTAACACATCAACATCAAATATAGTCTTTTATGCAGAGACTCAAAAAATTATTGATGCAAATTTATCTGTTCAGTCAAATGCCCCAGCATTATTTGACTACTCTGGAATATTTAAAACTACCCCAGTAGTCACATGCTCAGTAACTTCTGTAACTGGTGTATCAAACTTGTATCCAGTTTTGAGTGGAGTAACTCAAAACTCTTGTCAGATAAATGTATTTTCATCAGCAACTTCTGGAGCATTCTCTGCTGACGTTTCAATAATTGCAATTGGTGAAAGAATTATTTCTTAGGTCGGCAACATGTCTCAACCACAGGATAAAATAAATCCTTGCAAAAAAATATTTTTCATAAACAAAGAACTTGTAAAAGTTTTTCATATTAACAAAAGCAGCAACATTGTTAATTTTTTTAATGTAACTCAGGGTAAAGAACAGAGTATGCTGTATTCAGATTTTAAAAAGCATAGGAAAAGAGCTTATTCAATTGCAAATACTGCAAGAATTTTAAATAGATCAAGAGTACAGTTTCAAAGAATAATTGCAAAGGGTTTGATTCCTGAGCCAATTGGTGATAGTATTGGTGGAGAAAGAGGTTTTCAAATTAATGCGTATTATTCTGAAGATCATATTTTTGAGATTAGAGACATTATGGCAACTGTACACGGTGGTAGACCGAGAAAAGACGGTAAGATTACCCCTAGAAACGTCCTAACAGAGCAAGACTTGCGTTCTAGAATGGGAGATGCTATAATGCTTTATACGAAGACATCGGATGGGCGTTTCATTCCGACTTGGCAAGAAGAGACATGGTAGGAGACCAAAATGTCAGAAACAACAAATGTTTCAGTAACACTAGGATATACCCTAAACCTTGGAAATTTTCAAAGTCTTAGGATTGATTTAGGAATTACAGATTTTGTCCGTAATGGAGAAAATACAGATCAGGCTCTTGATAGAGTTTATGAATTTGTAGAAAACAAGGTAATTCAAAAGGTAGAAGAAGCAAAGAAAGAATTAGAGGATTAGTGGCTGAGAAGAAAGATCGCTTTGCACTAATATCTAGATATAAAAAATTAATAAAAGAAAAAAACTTAACAGAAGAAAATATAAACATACACATTCAGCAATGGGCTGCAGACTCATTGATTGAATCATATGGTATAGAGCAAAGTTATGATCTAATTGAATATTATGTGGGCGTATCTGCATCTCCAACTTGGAAATGGTTGGTAGACAATGCTCATAAAGTTTATGATGCAAAAAAAATAAAAGAAGATGATGATGTAGCTAGAAGGCTACTAAGGGTACAAGCAAAGGAATGGCTAGATAAGTAATGTCTGATTTGGAAGCAAAGGTACTGTCTGCGGTTTTAAATGATAAGCAAATTCATGTGCTATTTCAAGCGAACCCCGATACTTTGTTTAGAACTCATAAAGATGTTTGGGATTTTGTAAAAAACTATTATGAGCAAAATTCAATTGTTCCAACAAAGTCACTTCTGATAGAAAAGTTTAGAGACTTTCAACCAGTAGGTGAGATTGGTACAACAAAACATCATCTAGAAGAGTTAAGAATACAATTTCTTGAAGATAATTTAAGAAATGCATTAATGACTAGTGCAAAACAATTGAATGATCATCAACCAATTGAAGCTCTTAATTCAATAATTTCAAAAACATCTGATCTTAAAAGAATTAGTTCTGATGTAAGAGATATTGATGCAACAGATGTAGAAGATGCTTCTGCACACTTTATACAAATTAAGGAGTTAAGTGAAAAAGGTATCCACGGCGTTAGAACAAATCTTGCAGGTTTTGATAACTATTTACCTGGTGGCATTGCTCCTGGTCAGTTTGGTATTCTTCTTGCTTATCCTGCCATTGGGAAGTCTTGGCTCGCTATTTTTATGGCGGTACAAGCGTGGAAAGCTGGGAAGAAACCTTTAATAGTTTCTCTTGAAATGACAGAGAAAGAAGTAAGAAATCGTGTCTATACGATTATGGCTGAAGGATATTTTTCACATAGAAAATTAAGTGCAGGTCTAATTGATATTGAAGGCTTTGAAAATTGGGCTAAACAACATTTGAAAGATAAGCCACCATTTTATATTATTTCTAATGACGGTATGGCAGACGTGTCTCCTTCTGTTATTAGAGGAAAGATAGATCAGTATTCTCCAGACGTTGTATTTGTTGATTATATTCAGTTAATGAATTCAAATCAAGGAGGCGAGAATGAAGTTGTAAAGATTAAAAATATCTCTAGAGAATTAAAAGTTCTTGCAATTTCTTCACAAGTTCCAATTGTTGCAATTGCATCTGCTACACCAGATAATGCAACCGATATGAACAGCGTTCCCTCCCTTGGTCAGGTAGCCTGGTCAAAGCAATTAGCTTATGATGCTGACTGGGTTTTAGCACTTGGTCGTGCTACTGGAAGTACAATTCTTGAATGTGTATTTAGAAAAAACCGTCATGGCTTTTGTGGGGAATTTATGGTAGACATTGATTTTGACTCAGGTCGCTTTATTTATAAGGATTTTGAATAAAACTAGTTAATTCCATTGATATAATTGATGGTATGTACGCTCATAAGTCAATAAAAAGATTTAGCCTTGATGGTGAAATTTATGATGACTCCCACATTGTAAGACTTAAAGAGCAATATTACGGCATGATTGTTGCTGGAATGAGATCTGATGGATATGTTCCAAGGTATGATATTGACACAGACTTTACAATTAGCTATAATGGTAAGACATTTAATTTTGAAATATCAATATACGGTGTATATGTAGGAAAGAGAACAGCAGAGTGTATAGCAGGGATAGACAGAAACAAGCCAGTGATGGCTTCTTCTACTCAGAGGATCAAGTCAGAAGAAGTCTGCTAACTGCAGGTATTGATGTAGTCTACGAAGTAGAATCTGACTTCATAATCTTTTGTCCTTATCATAATAACTATAGATCTCCTGCTGCAGAAATTTCAAAAGAAAGCGGATTGTTTTATTGCTTTGGATGTCAAGAATCTCATTCACTTATTGAAGTAATAATGCATGTAACTAAAAGGTCATACTTTGAATCTGCAAGAATGGTTGACTCTAAATCAGATAAGGCTAATTTTATTGAAGCCCTTGAATCAAAGCTTGATAAAAAACCAGACTTTGTAGAGTTTGATAGCGAAGTAATTAAAAGACTAAATGATTCTGCATTGAATTCACAAAGGGCTGCACAGTATTACATTGGCAGAGGAATCACTAAAGATAGTGTTGAAAAGTATCTACTTGGATACTCTCAAAGTCAAGACATGGTTACAATCCCTGTACATTCTCCTGACGGAATATGTTTAGGATTTGTTGGAAGGTCTATAGAAGGAAAAGAATTTAAGAATACTTTAGGACTTCCAAAAGCAAAGACTATGTTTAATTTATTTAGAGCAAAAAGATTTGATAAGGTATTTGTTGTTGAGTCATCCTTTGATGCAATACGTCTAGAACAGGCAGGAGCACACGCTGTAGCCACTTTAGGAGCCTCTGTGTCAGGTAAACAGAGGGAACTTTTAAAACAGTATTTTAATAATGTAATTATTTTAGGAGATAATGATGATGCAGGAAAAGAGATGGCAAAGAAACTATCTAACATACTTGGCTCAAGTGCAACCAATGCAACTCTTCCAGAATCAGTAAAAGATGTATCAGATTTATCAGATGAAGACTTAAAAAAGTTTGTGTCACAATTTGACGATCTAGTAGCAAATGTGTTACAATAGTACGACTGTCCACTTATAGGACAAAATATTAGGAGAAATAGTATGGCAATTGTAAAAGGGCTAAAAAATATCGAAGCAATGCTAGATAAGCCAAAATTTGATAATAACGGTCCACGAGTAACGTGGCTTAAGCTAGAAGATAGTCAGAGTGTATCTGTTCGTTTTGTAAATGAACTTGATGGAGACTCACCAAGCTATGACGAAAAGAATGGTCTTGCCATTGTTGTTTCTGAGCACACAAATCCAAAAGATTATAAGCGTAAAGCAGCATGTTCTGCTGAAAGCGAAGGTCGTTGCTTTGGTTGTGAAATGCACAGAAAAGACATGAAGGCTGGATGGAGAGCCCGTCTACGTTTCTATATCAACGTCTTAGTTGATGATGGAGTAAATGACCCACACATTGCTGTATGGAGCATGGGCGTTGCAAAGTCTGCAACATTTGATACAATTCGTGAATATGTTCAAGACTCGCAAAGTCTTTCAAGCATGACTTGGAAGCTAAAGCGAAATGGTAAGGGAACTGAGACAACCTATATTCTAATTCCAATTAAACAGGATGAAGAAAAGTTTGATTGGTCTAAGCACGAGATTCCAGACCTTGAAGCAGTTGTAAAAGAAGTTCCTTACGCTGAGCAAGAGTCTTTCTATCTTGGCTTTGACAATCCATCCGTATCTACTTCTGTAGATTGGTAATTGCGGTGGGGGAGAGGTACTCCCCCACCCTTTATAACTGAAAGGTTAAAATGACTTACGTCCCACTGCACGTTCATACACACTACTCCTTGATGGATGGTGTTGCAACTCCAGAAGAGTATGCTAAACGTGCTTCTGATATCGGACTATCAGCAATTGCAATAACTGACCACGGCGTTCTGTCTGGTCACAGACCTATGTACAGGGCTGCAAAAGCAAATGGTATTAAACCAATTTTGGGTATTGAAGGATATATAACTGCAGATAGATTTGATAATAGAGATAAATCTGAAAGAACAGATCCCTTGGATATGGTATATAACCATATTGTTCTTCTTGCAAAAAATGACAAGGGCTTAGAAAATTTAAATAAACTTAATGAACTTGCTTGGACTGAAGGATTCTATAGAAAACCAAGAATTGATTTTGAGATACTATCAAAGTATAAAGAAGGTGTAATAGTTTTATCAGCTTGCATGAGTGGACTTCTTGCAAAAGCAATTGAATATAAAGAATATGCTGCTGCAAAAAAACATATGACATGGTTTAAAGAAACTTTTGGTGATGATTTTTATGTAGAACTTATGCCACACAACTCTGCAGAATTAAATAAAGAATTACTTGAAATGGCTGACATTTATGGTGTAAAGCCAGTAGTAACACCTGACTGCCACCACTCTGACAAAAGTCAAAAAGTAATTCAAGAAATGATGCTGCTTTTAAATACACACGCAAAGATTAATAAAGAAGCTACCTTTGACAAGGCATCAAAGATTGAAGACCCTATGAAAAGACTTGACTATTTATATGGTGAAGATAGAATGATGAGCTTTAGAAGTTTTGATATTCATTTACTTTCTTATGAAGAAATTAAAACAGCAATGCTGCAGCAAGGAATTAAGCGTGAAGATATTTATGAAAATACTGTTGAGATTGCAAACAAGGTAGAAGAATATACTATTAAAAGTAATCTAGATCTTCTTCCAATAAAGGTTGAAGATCCTGATAATGAATTGCTTGCACTTACTTCTAGAGGTCTAGTTCTAAGAGGTCTTTCTGAAAATAAAGAATATTTAGATAGATTAAATTTAGAGCTTGAAGTTATTAAGAGTAAAAACTTTTCACCCTATTTTTTGGTTGTTCATAATATGCTTAGCTGGGCAAAAGATCAGGGAATCATGGTGGGTCCAGGTCGTGGTTCAGCAGCAGGTTCTTTAGTTTGTTATGCATTAGGAATTACAGAAATTGATCCAATTGAATACGGTCTTTTGTTTTTCCGTTTTATTAATCCAGACAGAGATGATTTTCCTGATATTGATTCTGATATAGCAGACGATAGAAGAGATGAAGTAAAAGCATATCTTGAACGTGAGTATAAAAATGTTGCATCTATTGCTACGTTCCTTGCATTTAAAGATAAAGGCGTTGTGAGAGATGTTGCTAGGGCATTTAACATTCCCCTTAATGACGTTAATAAAGTTCTTAAAGGCGTAGATAGTTGGGATGATTTTACAAGATCAGCCAATGCTCAATGGTTTAGAATGAAGTATCCAGAGATTGTTAAGTATGGAGAGCAACTTCGTGGAAGAATTCGTGGAACTGGTATTCATGCTGCAGGTGTGGTTACTGCAAAAGATTCAATCTTTAAGTATGCACCACTTGAAACACGAATTGCTCCAGGAAGTAAAGAAAGAATTCCCGTAGTTGCAGTAGACATGGAAGAGGCTGCAGAAATTGGTCTAATCAAGCTTGACGTACTTGGTCTAAAAACTCTTACTGTAATTGATCAGACTATTAAAACAATTAAAGAACGCCACGGTACAGACATAAACCTGAAGCAGATACCGCTAAATGACAAGAAAGTCTTTGAGATGCTCTCTGAGGGGCGTACAAAGGGTGTTTTTCAGTGTGAAGCAACTCCCTATACAAACCTTTTGGTTAAGATGAGAGTCAGTAACTTTGATGAACTTGTTGCATCAAACGCTCTTGTTCGTCCAGGTGCTATGAATACAATTGGAAAGTCATACATTGCCCGTAAGCATGGTAGGGAAATGGTTGAATATATCCATCCCTCTATGAATGATTATCTAAAAGATACTTATGGTTGTGTTTTATATCAAGAGCAAGTTATGCAAGCGTGTGTGGTTCTTGGTGGAATGACAATGGTTGAAGCTGATAAGGTTCGTAAGATTATTGGTAAGAAAAAAGATGCTAAAGAGTTTGATATTTTTAAAGATAAGTTTGTTAAGAATGCAGAAAAACATATTGGAATTAGAGCAAAAGATTTGTGGCATGACTTTGAAGCACACGCAGGTTATTCTTTTAACAAGTCTCACGCTGTTGCATATTCAACTTTGTCTTACTGGACTGCTTGGCTAAAATATAACTACCCTATTGAGTTTATGTTTTCATTGTTAAAGAGTGAAAAAGATAGTGACACTCGTACTGAATATTTAATTGAGTGCAAGCGTATGGGGCTGTCTTTAAAACTTCCACACGTTAACGAGTCTGACTCAGATTTTAAGATTGAGGGTAAGGGCATTAGGTTTGGACTTGCTGCAATCAAATGGCTTTCCGAAGGAGTCGCAGGTAAAATTATTTCAGGAAGACCTTTTGAATCTAAAGAGCAATTTAAAAACTTTGCTATAAAAAAGGGTAGTGGAATTAATTCAAGAGCAGTAGAAGCATTAGACCTCATTGGTGCTTTAACATTTGAAGATAATCCAAGAGATGAAATAAAAGTTAGAGATAATCTTTATGAGTATCTTAATCTTCCAGAATTAAATACCAGCGTTCCACAGCACTACTATGCATACATAGATCTTGTAGAAGATTTTGATGAACAAGGAGTTTTTGTTCTTCTTGGTATTGCAAAAAATATTAAGCGTGGCAAGGGCTGGTCAAGAGTAGAAATTATGGACTCTACTGGAGTAATTGGAATATTTGATGAAGAAGAAACTAAGATTGAGCCAGGAAGAACTTATTTAATTCTTGCAGGTGCAAATAGAATTTCTGAAGCTATTCCCATTGATGAATTAAAAGAGCATAAAGACAATCCACTTCTTAAGTTTTTAAACTATAAGCAAATACCATTTGCTAATGATGAGTACTTTGTGCTATCCTTTACTCCAAGAGTTACTAAGGCTGGAAAAAGAATGGCTAACATGATTGTTGCTGATAGTTCAAGAGAGATGACCGCTGCTATGGTCTTTCCAACAATGTTCTCTACTGGATATATGAAGTGTCAGCCTGGAAAAGTAGCAAAGATTAATTTTAGTGAAACTAAAGAAGGAACTATTACATTGAAGGAAGTACTATAATGGCTATCGTAATTGATGAATTTGCAGCAGTCTTACATGCAAACGCAAGAGACAAAGGTTTCTGGGATGAAAATAATGGAACTATTTTTTATCTAAAACAGCTTGCAATGGTGCACTCAGAAGTGTCTGAGGTACTTGAGGCAATACGCAAGGAGAAGGGCGATGACCAAGTAGTAGAAGAACTAGCAGACATCATTATTAGAGTCTTAGATTTATATGCTGGTTTAGTTAGAGATGGTTATACGTCTTTATCTCTTGAAGAATCTTTAAAAAATAAAGCCAAGACAAATACAGAACGTCCAAAAATGCACGGGGTATTAGCATGAGCAAAATAGACCTTGAAGAATTTCTATCTCAATTAGATCCAAAGTTGCGTAAAAAGATTACAAGTGGGGACACTATTGAAATTATAAAGCAAAAGACACCAAGCGTTAGCCTTAACCACGCATTAAAAGGTGGGTTTGCATATGGTCGTCAGATAATGATTTGGGGAAATAAGTCTGCAGGGAAGTCTTCTTTTTGTTTACAAATGATTGCTGATGCACAAAAAGATGGAAAGATTTGTGCTTGGGTTGATTCAGAAGCATCGTTCGATCCTGAGTGGGCAATAAAACTTGGAGTAGATGTTAAAAATTTAATTTATTCAAATGCTAGAAGTATGAATGAAATGGTTGATGTTGGTGTTCAGTTAATGAAGGCTGGCATTGACATGATTGTTGTTGATTCAATTTCAGCAATGCTTCCTGCAATATATTTTGAAAAGGATTCAGAAGAATTAAAGCAACTTGAAAATACAAAACAAATTGGTGCTGAAGCAAAAGATATGACAAATGCAGTAAAGATGCTTAACTTTGCAAACAATCAAGAAAAGCCAGTACTTCTAGTTTTTATTTCTCAGCTTAGAAATAATATTGGTCCTATGTTTGCAAGCCATATGCCAACTGGAGGTCTTGCCACAAAATTCTTTAGTAGTACAATTGTAAAACTTTGGTCAAGTGATTCTGACAATCAGGCAATTAAAGGTAAGATAGTGTCGGGAGATAAGTTGATTGAATCTAAAATTGGTCGTGTAGTAAATTGGCATATTGATTTTAATAAAACTGGTCCAGCATTTGTTGCAGGTTCCTATGACTTCTACTTTGATGGAGATGGTGTCTTAGGAGTAGATAAGGTTGCAGATTTAGTTGATACTGCAGAGCTTGTTGGTGCAATTCAAAAGGGTGGTGCTTGGTATACTATTGGGGAAGAAAGATTTCAGGGTAGAGCAAAGGTTATTGATTGGCTAAAAGAAGATCCTAAAAGAGTAAAAGAATTAGAGGACAAAGTAAATGGCTAGAGATTTCTCTGAGTATAGAGGAAAGTTTTTCTGTCACACCTGCAAAGAAGTAGCATTCATTGCAAGATTTTATAAAGAATATAAAAAGCTAACTTGGCTTTGTTCCAATAGACACATGTCTGAAGTTATTTTTACAAGGGGGGGCTAATGAGCGAACGTGCAGAACTTAAAAGAGCTGGTCTTAAGGCTCATAAAAATTCTGGAAGAGGTGCTGTAAAAGCTGACGGCAGTGATGATGAATTTGTTGTTGACGTAAAAGAGTACAGTAAAAGTTTTTCTATTAGTCAGGATAACTGGGCTAAAATTGTCACCGATACTCTTAAGGTTGATAGATCTAAAAACCCAGCCCTCATGCTTGTTATTGGTGAGGGAAATAAGAAAGTTAGACTTGCTGTTATTGAATGGGAAGTATTTGAAGAATTGAGGAATAATGGAAACAACAGTTGATTTATTAAATCAGGTAAATGGATTTAATGAAATATCAGAACATATGCAAGATGAAGAATTAACACAGACTTTAGTGCTAATTGCTAAATTAATTTCTAAGCCAGACGTTCCAGCATCGGTTGGTGTTGAACTAATTGTAAAACTACAGGCATACTCTGCTAAATTTGCAATGCTCGCTTCCTGGTATACTAATGTTAAGAAAGATGAACGAGCAAAGAAAAATATATACTATTCAGCTAAAGAAGCAACGGATAGACTAGTGGATGCATTAAAATATGCAGTCAGGATTAACAATGGCTAAAAGCCTTATTAGTAAGTTGGTTGAAAAACCAAAAAAGAGTGAAGAAAATTTAATTGATAGTCAAGCAATTGTTGACAAGATTAAAGAAGGGTATGCCTTACAAAGAAAAGCATCCTTTAAAAAGAGAGATAGCTTTACCCCCTCAACACTCACCTATGGTGCAGGAAAGTGTCCTAGATTTTGGTACTTGTGGTTTGAAGGAAATGAATCAGATGTAAAGACTGATTGGTACTCAGTTGCAAATATGGACAGTGGTACTGATCGTCATGGTCGTATTGAAAAGGCTATGGAGTCTGCTGGCATCTTGGTAACTAACGAAGAGCGTTTGTCGTATGTAGACCCACCTATTTCTGGTAGAACAGATGCAATTATTAAGTGGAATGATATGGATATTCTTACTGAAATTAAAACACTTAATGAAGATTCTTTTCATTATTTAAATGTTAAGGGTGAAGCAAGAAAATACCATGTTGAACAACTTTTAATTTATATGAAGATTCTTAAAAAGAGTTTTGCATTTCTTATTTATGAGTCAAAGAATAGTCATGAACTTTCTTTGTTCCCAATTAAACTAACTGATCATTACAAGAACTTTATTAATTACTTTTTTGATTGGATGAGAGAAGTAAAGAAAGCATCTGATGATGGTCTTCTTCCTGAAAATCCTTATCGCTCAAACTCAAAAGTTTGTAAGGGTTGTGATTTCGAAACAGTATGTCGCACAAAGCCAAAGGGTGATATTAAAATAGCACCAAGGAAAGACCTTGAGTAAATTTTGTAAGCTGTGTGATGAACAATTTAAAAGCAATAATAAGAATCAAATATATTGCTCACCTGAGTGCAGGGCTACTGCTACAAAGGAAAAGATTATGCAAAGATATAAGGTTTCAAAGATTAAGGCTCGTGCTGCTAAGTCAAGAAAATGTGCTGGTGGATGTGGTTTAGAAATTAGTATTTATAATGATATTGGATTTTGTAATAGTTGTATGATGAGTAAAAGAAAACTTGATCAGACTCTAAAAGATATAAAAGGATTTTTTGATTATGAGCAAAGCTAGTTGGAAAGATATTGGAAAGCCAAAAAGATTTATTTCTATAGATGCTTCTTCTACTTCTGCTGCCTTTGCCATATTTGAAAATAATGAGTTGGTAAAATTTGGAAAGATTAATTTTACTGGAAAGGATCATTATAGGAAAGCTGGAGATGCTTGTAAAAAACTTACTCCACTATTTAAAGATTTTAATGTTGAAGTAGTTGTAATTGAAAATACTATTTTTGCAAACTCTCCAAAAACATCAATGCAGTTAGCACTTGCACAAGGGGCTATTGTTAGTGCAGCATATATTAATGGCGTAAAAGATATCTATCCTTGTGTACCAGTTGCTTGGCAGAACTGGATTGGCAACAAGGTTCTAACAAAAGAAGAGAAGTTTGAATTAAGAAAACAAACTCCTGGAAAGTCAGAATCTTGGTACAAAGGCAAGGAAAGAGAATTTAGAAAGAATAGAACTATTAGACTTGTTAATATAGAATTTATGACTGATGTAAGTGACAACGATGTTGCAGATGCAATTGCTATTGGGTGGTATGCAACAAACAACTGGAATAAAATAACCAAGCTTGACTTATAAAGGATATAATGATATTATGAAACTTCATGCAAATGAAAAATGGTTAACAAAAAGATTTCTTGTAGATAAAAAATCTCCAGAAGATATTGCTAAAGAGTGTGGCGTTTCTGTTGAGACTATCTACGTTTATCTTTCAAAATTTGGATTAAGAAAAAGTAGGAGAAAATAATGGCTGAATACCCTTTACAAGCATTCTTTGCAAATAAGAATGAAGATAAGATTAAAAAAATTCTTGAGCTTTATAAGACCGCCCCAGCTGGATATAGCATTCTTGCTGCCTGTTTAGATATCACAGAAATGTTGCTAGAAAAAAATGTGGCATACGGAAACTCTGCCCTTAATCCTATTCGTATCTTTAGTAATGCAGACGATATGGAGCAGTTAAATGTTCGTATTGATGATAAGTTAAATAGAATTAAGAATAAAAAGCTTTATGCAGGTGACAATGATGAAGATGATTTAATTGGGTATCTCCTATTAAAGAAGGCTAAAAAGCGTGGCTAAAAAGAAAATTATATTTCAGGATAAGTTTGAAAGAAAGCCTTTGATGGTAGCTGAAAGTGGTCACGAAATAAACGAAGGTGATCTTATAAAGATTACTGGAGAATATGGTGCTACTTTTAAGTTTAAAAGTCTTGTAAAAAATCCTGAAAATGGTGTAGAATGGATAGATTGCTTTCAAATGTTTAAGGATATTTCTGGACCAACAAGGTCTTTTTATCCTGACAGAGTAAAAGCAGTGAAGAAGAGAGGTAAGCGTGTCAAGCGAAGCAGCGTTAGTTAATCATTTAGACCTTGTTAATAAGGTTGCTTCAGAGTACCTAAAAGGTTCTGATGCCTCAGAGATTTCAAAAATACTTGACATTCCAAGAGTAAAAGTTACTGAGCTTCTTACCGACTGGAGAGTTATGGCTGCCAATAATCAGGCAATCCATGCTCGTGCAAAGGAAGCCCTTGCTGGTGCAGACCAACATTTTTCATCTTTAATTAAAAAGGCATACGAAGTTATTGACTCTGCAGACACTACCGCAAACTTAACAGCAAAAACTACATCTATTAAACTTATTGCTGATATTGAAGGCAAGAGACTTGAGATGTTGCAAAAAGCAGGGCTACTTGATAATCAAGAACTTGCTGATGAACTTTTAGAAACAGAAAGAAAGCAAGAAATACTTATAAGTATTCTTAAAGAAGTTACTTCATCCTGTGAATCTTGTAGACCAAAAGTTCTAACAAAACTTTCTCAAGTTAATGAGGGTGGGGTAGTTGTAATTGACAATTGATATTAGTGACTTTATGGAGGCTCTTGATGAGTCACCATTTTCAGAAACCCCAGTTGACGTTGTAACATTTGTTACAGGTGAAAAATATTTAAATCAACCACATTTATCGGAGTATCAATATACTCTTGTTGAATGTATGAGTCAAATCTATCAAGAAAAAGATATCATTAGATATATGGGTGAACAAGCTGGCAAGGAACACTATAAAAAATATACCAAGGGTGAAATTATTATGCAACTTGGAAAAGGTAGTGGAAAAGATTATACCTCTACTGTAGGATGTTCTTATTTAGTTTATAAATTATTATGCTTAAAAGATCCTTCAAGATATTTTGGTAAGCCATCTAATGATGCTATTGATATTATGAATGTTGCTATTAATGCTCAACAGGCAAAGAACGTTTTCTTTAAAGGCTTTAGAAGTAAGATAGAAGGATCCCCTTGGTTTGCAGGAAAGTTTTCTCCACCAAGGATTGATGCTATTGAATTTGATAAGTCTATTACTGTTTACTCTGGTCACTCAGAAAGAGAGTCTGCTGAAGGTTTAAACTTAATGCTTGCAATTCTTGATGAGATTTCTGGATTTGCAATGGAGTCTGCAAGTGGAAATGATCACGCTAAAACTGCTGAAAATATTTATAAAGCATTCCGTGGATCCGTTGACTCTCGCTTCCCAGACTTTGGCAAGGTAGTTCTTCTCTCATTCCCTCGTTTTAAGGGTGACTTTATTTCAACAAGGTATGAAGATGTTATTGCAGAGAAAGAAACTATTGTAAGATCTCACGAGTTTATCTTAAACCCAGCACTATCAGAAGATGATCCACAAAATAAATTTACTGTGGAGTGGGACGAAGACCATATCAACTCCTACAAACTTCCTGGAGTCTTTGCACTTAAAAGACCAACTTGGGAAATTAATCCTACAAGAAAAATTGAAGATTTTAAATTAGCTTTCTTTACAGATATGCCAGATGCACTAATGCGTTTTGCCTGTATGCCAACTACATCCTCCGATGCCTTCTTTAAAAATAGAGAAAAGCTCGGAATGGCATTTAAAAAGCATAACCCTATTGATGTTGGTAAGAGAATAGAAGAATCGTTCCAACCAGATCCTGAAATAACCTACTATGTCCACGCTGACTTAGCACAAAAGCACGATAAGTGTGCCGTGTCTATTGCTCACATTGATAAATGGGTAAGTCTACAATCATTTAATGACTACCAGCAGATTGTTCCCTTTGTTGTAGTTGATGCAATAGTTTATTGGGAGCCTAAAAAAGAAGGTCCAGTAGATTTATCAGAAGTAAAAAATTGGATTATTAATTTAAGAAGGCTGGGATTTAATCTTGGCTTAGTAACCTTTGATCGTTGGAACTCTTTTGATATCCAAAGAGATTTAAGTAGTGTGGGAATAAAGACAGAAACTTTATCGGTAGCTAAAAAACATTATGAAGACTTATCTATGCTTATTTATGAAGAAAGAATAGCCTTACCCCTAATAGATTTATTACTTGAGGAAATGCAGGAGCTTAGAATTATGAATAATAATAGAGTTGACCACCCAAGAAAGAAATCTAAGGACCTTGCAGATGCTATGTGTGGATCTGTTTATAATGCAATCAGCCACACAAGGAGAGAAAAGATTCAGGAAGTAGAAATTCATACATACAAGTCTCGTCCAAAAGTTGACAAGGATGATGAAAAGATGATAAAATCTAAACCTGAGATGACAGAAGATATTAAAGAATATCTTATAAATTTTAATTTAATTTAATAGAAAAGGAAAAAACGTGAGTAAAAGAGTTCTCTTAACAGGGGCAAGTGGTTTTGTTGGAAGCCATGTGCTTAGACACCTACTGGTAAATACAGACTGGTTTATAGTTTGTCCAACTACATTTACACATAAGGGGTTAACAGATAGAATCAATGTTGCATGTGATGACTTTCCAGGGGCTTATGCTCGTATTAAGGTTGTCAAAACAGATCTAGCTGCACCCATTTCTTCGGTTACGTCCAGTGCGTTTGGTGAAATTGATTATGTTATTAGTGTTGCAAGTGAAAGTCATGTTGATAGGAGTATTGAAGAACCTGCTTCGTTTATTTTAAATAATGTATCCTTAATATGCAATCTGCTTGATTGGGCAAGGGTTGCAAAGCCAGAAAAGTTTTTGCATATATCAACTGATGAGGTTTACGGTCCTGCAAAGCCTGGTTATTCTCATAAAGAATGGGAAGATCAATATTTTCCAAGCAATCCCTACTCTGCTTCTAAAGCAGCACAAGAAAGTATTGCATTCTCTTACTGGAGAACGTATGGCATTCCAATAGCAATTACAAACACGATGAATATAATTGGTGAAACTCAAGATACTGAAAAATTTATGCCAATGGTAATCAAGAAGGTTGTTAATGGAGAAACTATGAAAATTCATTCATCTCCAGAAGGAGAGATTGGAAGTCGTTTTTATCTACATGCTAGAAATCAGGCGGATGGCTTGCTACACGTTCTTAAGCAACACTTCCCAGCTTATGGAGAATCTGAAGTCCCAGCAAAATTTCACATTGTTGGTGAAAGAGAAGTGGACAACCTAGAGATGGCTCAGATGATTGCAGAGGCAGTTGGAAAACCCTTGAAGTATGAACTAGAGGACTTTCACTCTTCTCGTCCAGGTCACGACTTAAGGTATGCTTTAGATGGAAAAAAGATCGCTGATACTGGATGGGTATCTCCAATGCCACTAGAAGAATCTATTAGAAAGACGGTTGAGTGGACCCTTAAGCATCCAGAGTGGCTAAGTTTGTGAAAGAATATTTAGCCAATAATGATATTTGCTTTGATGACATTTTAATGATTCCACAATATTCAGAAGTTGTAAGTAGGTCCTCTGTAGATTTTAAAATGCCTATTGGTGGATATACTTGGTTAGATTTGCCAGTAATAGCATCTCCAATGGATACGGTTTGTGAAAAAGATATGGCTATTGTTATTGCTGAATCTGGTGGGATCGGAATTATTCATAGATTTATGTCTGTAAAAAGTCAAATAAAAATGGTTGAAGAGGTTTTTAATTACAACAACCTTGGGCTTCCCGTTGGTGCAGCTTTGTCAAGCACTTTTATTGAAGAGCACGTTGATAGGTTAATTAAAGCAGGGGTGTCAATGCTTTTAATTGATACTGCAAATGGTCATAGTAAAATGGCAATTGATGCAACTATTAGATTAAAGAATCTTGTTGGAGATAGCGTTCATATAATGTCTGGAAACGTATCAACTATAGAGGGATATGTTGCCCTAGATTCTGCAGGTGCTGATTCTGTTAGAGTTGGCATTGGTGGCGGTAGTATGTGCACAACGAGGATAGTATCTGGTCATGGTATTCCAACACTATCTTCAATTATAAACGTGCGAGAAGCAAGAGATAAGTTTGGCTTAAATGCTGGAATTGTAGCAGATGGTGGAATTAGAAATACTGGAGACATGGTTAAAGCTTTTGCAGCAGGGGCAGATTCTGTAATGCTTGGCTCAATGTTGGCTGGTACAGATGAATCTCCAGGATCTTTACATTTTAAAGGTGATAAAAAATTTAAAGTATTTAGAGGAATGGCAAGTAAAGAAGCTAATAAAGATAAAGATATTGCAGTTGCGGAAGGCATTTCTACAAAGATTGCCTATAAAGGATCTGTAAAAGATATTATTAAAGATATTAAAGGCGGGATTGGAAGTGGATGCTCCTATAGTGGGGTAGACTTTCTTTGTAACTTGTATAAAGATTCTATGTATGCAAGAGTTTCACCACTATCTGTAAAGGAGTCGTTACCCCATGGAAAATAATGAGGAAATGAATAACCAAGAATTATCAGAAATGATTGAGTACTTAATTGAAATAGGTGCTATGGAAATTATGGGGTATGATTCTCCATCAGATCAATTTACATACAAGGTTACTTCAAAATGTAAAGAACTATATCCAGAATTATATTATGCACATTATGAAGCCGTTGGAGAAATGGCATCAAGTCTTTGGATGAAAGATGTTGTAGACATAGTGTTTACTGAGGGGCAAACAATTGTTGGAGTTACTCCAGAACAGGTAGAACATATAAAAGAAAATATTGATACTTTTTCTGAGGATGAAAGATTTTTTCTTGAAGTATTATTAAATCACTACGATCAAAGATAGGATATAATAGTAGTTATGGATATTGTTAAATCAGAACATTGGGAAGGCGAACCCCTTTACAATATGCTTTCAGAAGATGAAAAAGCCTTTGCAGATTCATTATTAAAATTAGCAGAAGAGCTTGGACCACTAGATCAATCAGAAGGTATTTGGATTGGCTATGAAGATGGCTCTACAAATCAAAATGCTTCAATTGGTGTTAAGTGTGGAAACTGTGCACTTCATAAATCTGCAGTTGCCTGTGCAATTATCTCTCAACAGATTGAAGAAGAGGGTGCTTGCAGACTTGCAGTAATTCCAGATGGTTATGTAAATGCTGATATGAAAAGTTCTGGAGAAGAGTTTATGGAAATGGTTCCTGAAATGTACAAGTCTGATAATGAAGAAGAAGACAACTGGGATAACCTGGAGAAAAAATGTTGGGTTGGATATAGACAAGCAGGAATGAAAGAAAAGGGTGGAAGAATGGTTCCAAACTGTGTTCCAGTAAAGAAGTCAGAGTCTAATGAAGATATGTCAAAAGCTGAATCTGTTAGAGTTGGTCAGATGGTTTCTTGGAACTCCAGTGGTGGAACTGCAAGAGGAAAAGTTGTAAGAGTTGTAAGAAGTGGTTCTATAAATGTTCCTAATTCTGATTTTACAATTACTGGAACTGCAGACAATCCAGCAGCACTTATTAGAATTTATAGAGATGGAAAGCCAACAGATACCTTAGTTGGTCATAGAGTAGCAACTCTTAGTATCTCATCTTCAAAGTCATATCACAATGATGACGCTGTAATTGGAAATGACGATACCCCAAATAAATATTCTCATACTATGGAAGAGTGTACTGATAAAAATTGTCCAATGCATAGCATGGGTAAAAAAGATTACTCTGATAAAGAAAGACAAATGTTAGCTCGCAGAGACATGGCTTTGCCAGATGGATCTTTTCCAATTGTTACTGCAGCAGATTTAAGTAATGCAGTACAATCAGTTGGTCGTTCTTCTAATTATGCAAGAGCTCGTAACCACATTATTCGTAGAGCAGAAGCTCTTAATAGAATTGATTTACTTCCAGAAGAATGGAAGCCAAAGTCTCAAAGAAAAGGGTACAATGTAGAAAAAAGAGATGTTTCTGATATTGATTTAAAGCCAACAGAGGCTATGGCTAGTAATGCAAAAAGAGGATTAGAGTTAAGAAGTAAGTTTGGCAGAGGCGGAACTGCTGTTGGAGTTGCTCGTGCTCGTGATTTAAGCAATCGTACAAACTTAAGTCCAGAGACTGTTGCAAGAATGTATTCATTCTTTTCAAGACACGAAGTAGACAAGAAGGGTAAAGACTTTGATAATTCAGAGCGTCCATCAAACGGAAAGATAGCCTGGCTACTTTGGGGTGGAGATTCTGGATTTGCTTGGTCAACACAAAAGTGGGAAGCAATTAAAAGTGCAAGAGCATCTAAATCAGATGAGACTTGGAAAGACTCACCATTTTCTTTTTATAAATAACAGGAGGCTATATGGAAAAGTTATCTCCCTTACAAAGAATATCAGCCTGTGTAATTGCTATAAACTTCTTTGCAATAAATTTATTTGTTTTAATTACTTCTTTAATTCAAGAAAATAGAGAAGAAGAATCTTTGATATCTTTTACAGGATTTTCCAGAAAAAGTCAAGTGTGTAAAATTTTAGATGAAGGCACTATAAAGGTAGCAATTCAAGACAATAGAGCTTATTGGGTTGTAGAAAATATCTTATACAAGGCTAATGTTGATAAATATGGAAAGATATTGAATGAAGATGCTGAAAGAGTAGATGTGTTTGATCTTTCTGAGAAAGAAGTAGACAACTTACTTTCAATAATTGATAACATAAATAGCTAATATAAAGTTGACATTTATCTTATAAAAATGTATAATAGTATTTAATAGAAAAGGATTTACTATGGTTATTGTAGTTGAGGGGACAAAAGAGTTCTCTAATTATGAATTATTTATGACAGGAATGACAAAGGCTTTGTCAACTCCAAATAATAATAATCAAATCCAGGTATGGACTCTTGGACCACATAAGATTAATAATTTTACTGCAGCGTTTTGCAACTCTTCAGAAAATTATTTAAAGCAAAAAGGTTTTAAAGTTTCCTTCTCTAAAATAAATGAACAATGGGTTAGACAAAATATTGAACATGTTACATACTATGCATATTTTAGTTTGCCAAAAGAACCATTGTCAAAAATTGCTACATATATGGATCACCAAGAAAATGTTGAGACAGGAATATTTAGGTATTAAAAATGAGTTTAACAGTATGGTCTTTAATAATTTTTGCATCTTATAGTTTGTTTTATTTATCTATGTTTGTTGCAGTAACAATGAAAACAAGTGTGACAAAGGTAGCGTTTATGGTTTTGTTTTGGATGGTATACCAGGTAGTTACACTATGGTATGGTCTTGCTACAGATCAAATAGGATTTATTTTAATGTTTATATTCCAATTTATTGTTACAATTTTAACAGTAATTATTAGTGCAGAAAGATCTATAGATGAAAATATCTGATTTACATAAAATGGAATCAATTGTAAGTAGCAACCCTTCTTTAATTTGGGATGGTTGGAATGTTGTGTTTCTTGAAAAAGATCAAGACGCTAGTCTAAAAAAGAATGCAGCCTTTATTGATTCTACCTGGCACAAGAAAGTTGTGTTTGAAAATACTGGTGGGGTTTGGGATATACCAGACTCTATATTAAGGAAGGGCGATGTACAAGTTCGATGAAAAAGCTTTATGCCTTAATATGGATACAAATCTTTTCTTTGATCAATATGAAGAAAATCCAGAAGTTTCCAAAAAAGTAGACCTTTTGTGTATTAAGTGTCCAGCACAAAGACAGTGCTTAGCCTACGGAGTTAGTAACTCTGAGTGGGGTGTCTGGGGTGGCGTTTATTTAGAGGGCGGAAAGATATCTAAAGAGTTTAACAGTCATAAAGAAAAGACAGATTGGTTTGATGTCTGGGCTGGAATTACAATGGAGAATAGTTAATGTATACAGATAAGATGAAACATGCTATTAGATCTGTAAAAGCTCCAAAACATTTTGAAATATCAATTGCAGATTACGATCAATTTCTTGCTATTCAATTTTATGAGAGTCATTGGAGACATTTAAATGACAATGAAAGGCTTCGTTGTATAAAATATATGACGAAAATAAAAAATATCTTAGAGTCGTTAGGTGCGAATGTCTCACTTGACCCAATCTTAGATATAAAGTATAATGATGAAAGACAGCTATAAGGAGTAAAAATGGCTACAACAATTACGGTAATAGGAAACCTGGTTAAAGATCCAGAAAAAAAGGATCTTGGCTCAGGAAAAGTATTGACCAAGCTTCGCTTGGCAAGTACAGAAAGATTTCAAGATCCTGATGGAACTTGGAAAGATGGAGACACAGCATTTTATGATGTTGTATGTTGGAGAACTCTGGCAGAAAATGTCTCATCAAATCTTTCAAAAGGAAATAAAGTAATCGTTCACGGTAAATTAAAGTATCGTGAATTTGACAGAAAAGACGGAACTAGAGGCAATGCCTTTGAAATTGATGCAACTGATGTTGGTCCATCACTATCAATTAAGTCTGGAACATTTAATAAAACTAGTAATGTTTCAAACTCAACAGTTTCCGTTGGAGCAGAAGAGCCTGATCCCTGGGCTTAGTGGGATGTCCCCCGAAAGGGGGACTTTTCAATATTGACAAAATACAAAAAGTTTGGTAGAATATAGCAATGCCAGTATATTTATATGCATGTGAAAAGTGCAAGGATAATAAAGAGTTGGTCAAGGATATGAATGATCCTGATCCAGAAAATTGTCCAGATTGCGGTAGCAACATTAAAAGAATTTTTAGTGTTGGAGGAATAGCTTTTAAAGGTAAAGGCTTTTATAGTACAGGAGGATAAAGTGTTTGGAGTTACAAAAGACCCCATGCGTGTTGACGAACATCAATATCGTGCAGTAATAAGTTTAAACAAGGGTAGAACATTCTGGAAAGCTTCTGTTCAAAGAAGAATTTCTGTTAATGAATGGCAAAAAGTTGTTTGTGGACTAAAAAATGTTAAATTTGCTTCAAAAGAAGATGCAGAAAATACTGCAAGAACAAAGATTAAAGAACAAAAAATGCTTGATTATAATGATTTATCTAGCATAAGATATGTAATTTACGATGACTAAAGGATTTCAATATGATTTCTTTGCAGAAGAGTGGTCTTATGAGTGTGGTGCGTGTGGTACAGATCTTTACGCACCCACTAAAAAACATATGGAGGGCAACCTTTGGATTCATACTCACTCAAGTGATTGTCTTGGGGGCTGGTAATGAGAAAAAATAAAAAAGCAATTAAAAGGGTAAAAAAATTACATCACCCTATGACTTGGATTACTAATAAAACTAAAGAAGTATGTTCAGAATGCAAAGTTCCTTATCCATGCAGGACTGTTCAAGCATTGGAAGATAATGAATAAAGAAGCTTTAGAGCAATTTTTATCTCAGTCAGATGAAGAGATTATGGTTATGGATGGTTTTGAAGAAGCATTTATAGGTTTATCTAAAAGATGTGGGCAGCCAACTCTTGCAACATATTCATTTATAAAGATGATGCAAATTCTTGTTGATC
>Ga0209768_10000397_pt1 | contig 30379 bp, 31 predicted proteins | sample LauGreSBDMM110SD_3_FD_187564 | JGI IMG/M metagenome (GOLD analysis project Ga0209768, IMG submission 187564) | Freshwater lake microbial communities from Lake Michigan, USA - Sp13.BD.MM110.SD (SPAdes) (version 2) | ecosystem: Environmental > Aquatic > Freshwater > Lake | place: Lake Michigan... | reverse complement strand
TCTTTCAATCGTTTTGCGCTCAGCCACAAAGGTTTCTTTCGCGTACTTGGTGTACTGCGCAGTATTCATTTCAATGATTGGCTGATCGAACTGCGCAAAAATTGCAATAACCGCTGGGTCTTTTAGCGTCTTTTGAAAGGCGTCATGCAAAATTTTGACAACGGCTGGATCCATATTTTTCGGGCCGCACACGCCAAAAGGAGAGTCAGAGACGGTGTCGTAACCAAGCTCAGTCAAGGTCGCAACGCTTGACCACCGCGTCGTACGCTTACTGCCATACGTGGCTAACAAGCGCAGTTTGCCGGCGTCGACGAGTTGCCCCCAACTTGTCGAGTCACTCATCGCCATCGTATGCCCGCCCAGCACTGCTTGCAGATTTTGCGCACCTCCCTTAAACGGAATGTGCGAAAGCTGAATGCCCGCTCTTTGCGCAAACTCTTCAATCGCCAAGTGTGGGCTTGACCCCGCGCCTGGAGTGCCGTAAGTAAACTTGTTTGGATTCGCCTTCGCCCAGGCGACCAACTCTTTAATTGACTTCACCGGGGAGTCGATTGGCACGACCAGACCAAAGGTGTAGCCGGTCAGACAGATGATCCACGTAAAGTCAGTCAGTGTGTCGAAGGTGGTTTTTTGCATGTGTGGAACACGAAAAACCGAAATCGGTAACTGAGCAAGCGTATAGCCATCTGGTTTCGCGTTTACAAGCTCTGCGCCACCCAACACTCCCGACGCTCCGGGCTTGTTTTCAATAATGACACTGGTGTTTAGTATTTTGCCTGCGCTTTCGGCGAGCACTCGCATCACAACGTCTGTCGCTCCGCCAGCCGGCCACGGACAGATGTATTTAATGGTTCGTGTCGGAAACGTTGCTGAGTGAGCCAAGCCAGGCAACATCGCGCTGGCGGCTAACGCAGTCGTAGAAAGTAGAAAATCGCGGCGAGCTGTCATCGTGAACCCTTTCAGTGTGAACAGAATTGTCCCATGGTAAGTCCAGAATCGAGCGCCGGCAATACGAACTGGTCGATACAAGGGTTATACCCAATACGCGCAACGCCGAGTCTCCCTCTTTCGCGGTTATTCTTATACATTAAACTCGAAAAGTCGGAGACTATCTTGAAAAACTTGATACACGCGCTCGCTGCGACAGCGTTGATTTTTTCGTCAGGGGCGACCTTCGCGCAAGACTACCCCACCAAATCTATTAAATGGATTGTTCCTTACACCCCCGGGGGCTATACCGATAACGTCACCCGCTTGGTGACGACTCGCATGGCGACAATTCTGGGTCAGTCGATCATCATCGAGAACAAGCCTGGCGCCAATTCGATTATCGGTGTCGATCTGGCCGCGAAATCCGCACCCGATGGTTACACCATGCTCACGACGATCACCGCGCATGCCGCTAACATCACGTTGTACGAGGGCAAGTTACCGTTTGACCCATACAAGTCGTTAATACCGATCTCTTTGGTGACGATCACACCTTTGGTGCTGTCAGTGAATAAGGATTTGCCCGTTAACTCAATCGGCGAGTTAATTGCCTACGCAAAAGCCAATCCAGGCAAACTCTCTTTTGGCTCCTCGGGCGTAGGCGCAGCTGCTCATCTGACATCTGAACTGCTGAAGTACACCGCCGGTATCAATATGGTGCACGTGCCTTACAAAGGCACCGCGCCTGCCATGACAGACTTAATGTCAAACAGCATTCAGGTGCTGGTGGATGCGCCAAGCGGTGTCGGTGCAAATATTCGTGCCGGGAAAATCAAAGCCTTGGCGTTCTTCTCTGACAAGCGTTTGCCCAGCTATCCAGACGTGCCCACAATTGTCGAGTCGGGCGGCCCTAAAATTGAGTCCTCGAGTTGGGTGATGTTCTTTGCACCGGCTGGCACCTCAATGGCGATCGTCAATAAATTAGCTGCCGCAGTCAAAGAATCGCTGAAATCCGAAGAACTGATCAAACGCTTTGCGGATCAAGGGATTATCACGGTTGGCAATACGCCTGCCGAAGCAGACGTGTTTCTAAAAGCTGAAATCGCTAAGTGGGGCAATCTGATTAAAACCGTGGGTGTAAAGGCTGAGTAATTTAGACTAGCGAGTTTTCGCGCGCTTGGCACCCATGAAAACGCACGCACCGGCAAGACGGCTTGACGGCAACTACCCTAAGGGCGTTGCCGTTGTCATCGGCGGCAGTGGCGGGATCGGAAAGGGTATCTGCTTAGCCTTGGCTAAGAGTGGCGCCAGCGTAGCGCTTAGCTATCGCTCAAACGTGACCGCCGCGCAACAGACCGTCGATGATCTCCAGCAACTTGGTGTCACCGCTGAGGCGTTCGCGCTTGAGCTCTCATCGCTTGAGCAGATCAATGCTGCATTGACCGATATTCAGGCTCGTCATCAGCGCATTCACACCCTAGTCTTTGCCGCTGGCGCAAACATCACAATGACTTACGTCGGCGATATTGATCCTGTTGAATGGCATGAAACAATCAATGGAGAGCTTAATGGTTTTTTTCATGTCATCAAAACTGCCCTGCCTCTGATGAGAAAAACGGGTGGTGGTTCTATCGTTGCCATTACAACCGCAGGCTTAGATCGACACCCCCCCTTGGATATCCTCTCAACCGCGCCAAAAGCCGGGATCGAAGCGCTCGTGAGAGGCATCGCACGCGAAGAGGGCCGCTATAACATTCGCGCTAACTGTGTTGCACCTGGCGTCATCGATGGGGGCTTGTTTGAACGCCTCAAGCCACAAGTCAAGCCTGAATTTATTGAAGCGATGAGGCGCAATACAGCACTTAAGCGTTTTGGAACAATCGAAGAGGTTGCAGCCGTTGCGGCTTTTCTGACAACGCCTGCCGCCGCCTATGTGACCGGCCAACACCTGTGCGTAGACGGTGGATACTCGGTTTGACCACGTGTTAAGGTCATTGAGCATAGTTGCACGACGCGCCTAGCTTCGCAGAGAACATCATGAATACGACTCTCCTAACAGAACTAGAAGGTCTCACTGTGGGTCGTGCGCTGCGACGCTCGGCTGCACAGTGGCCAGAACAAGAATTTTTTAAGTCACACGATATTTCTCTAACGTTTGCACAATTCGATCGTCTAGTCGATCAGTTGGCGCAATCCCTGTTGGCACTCGGTCTCACACGCCACGATCACATCGCGGTTTGGTTAGGCAATTCACTTGAGTGGACACTTTGCTTCTGTGCGTGCGCCAGAATTGGCGCTGTGGTGGTGCCCATTAATACGCGTTATACGACCGCTGAGGCAGGCTATATTCTGAAGCAATCTGATGCCAAAGCGCTTGTGCTTTCAACAGAGCTGTATGGTTTGAACTATCTCGACATGCTTGAACACATTGCACCTAGTTTGAAGCAGGCCACTCACAACTTACTCGACATCACAGAGCTACCAGCGCTCAAACGCGTCATCCTTCACGATACAAGCGACGACCGAAATCAACGTACTGAAAACGATCACACATTTCAGTACTCGATACCGCTTAAAAAGCTGCTTAAGCAGGAGCCTGCTCTCGATGCATTGCGAGTCGCATTCGCAACGCCAACCGGGCTCGTGCACGTATCACTTGCGCAGGCCTGTGCGACGAGTGCGTTATCCCTCGCAGAGCAAACCGTTACCGTAGAAGATGTTTTATTAATTTGCTACACCTCGGGCACCACTGGCAAACCAAAGGGCGTGATGCATAACCATCGCGTACTCAAACAAGCTACACGAGTGGGCTTAGCGCTTGATCTTAAGCCTGGCGGACGCATGCTCGGACACATGCCGCTTTATCATGTGGCGGGTCTGTATATGGGCTTTGTACCTGCGCTCACTTTAGGCGCATGCTTTGTCAACATGCCTCAGTGGGACACAGGTCGCGCACTTGAACTACTTGAACAAGAACGCATCACCGCGTTTGGTGGCATCCCTACTCATTTTGTTGATCTGGTTAACCATCCCACAGTGGAACAGCGTGATTTATCGTCGATTGAAAATGCCTGGATTGGCGGATCGCCCGTGATGCAGGCCACCTTTGAAAACTTTCAAAGAACCCTCGGCCTGAAACAACTCATGTCAACCTATGGCATGACTGAAAATACGATTTCGACCAGTTTTAATCGTTTGACAGATCCTCTTGAGGTCTGTTGCCAGAATCGCGCACCGATTCTTGGACCAAGCGAAGTCAAAATCATTGACCCCGTCAGTGGCGAGGAGCAACCACGCGGAGAGGTCGGTGAAATCTGGTGCCGTGGCGAAACGGTCATGCTGGGCTATTACAAGAACCCCGAGGCAACGCAGGCCACAATCACGCCCGAGGGATGGCTAAAAACCGGAGATCTTGGACGCTTTGACAGCGAAGGCTTTTTATCAGTGACTGGTCGTTTAAAAGAGATGTACAAAACCGGCGGAACAAATGTATACCCAGCCGAAATTGAACAGCTTCTCATCCAACACCCAGCGATTGCGCTAGTCGCGATTGTCGGAGTTCCAGATCTACGCTTGGACGAAGTTGGTTTTGCCTTTGTTCAAACACATCCAAACCAGCAAATCACACACGCTGAATTGCGAGCGTTTTGCAAAGGTAAGCTGGCCGATTACAAGGTACCACGCTACCTGAAAGTGTTAGACGCCATTCCCCGAACGACTACCGGAAAGATTCAACGTTCGGCCTTACTCGAACTCGCAAGCGCAGAACTTGCGTTTGCCGCTCAGTCAGCCCCCGGGTAAACATCAGCCCCGTAAACCCGACGCACTTCTTTAAGAAGTTCTCCGCGTGGTGGCGCGTACGTCATATGTTTACTGATAAAGTTACCTGTTAGGCGTTGAATTTTCACAGCAGTTTCGCCCATTTTCGTCAGCGCAACGGTACCGTTCAAAATTGGCACACCATCAACATCATGTATGTTCGCGTGTGCCAGCATTGCCATCACGACACCACCCGCCGCAACAATCACCTCTGCACCTTTCTCAATACCGCGCCGCGCCGCTTGGCGAAACTCTTTAAAAATCGCGTCGCGAGCCGCAGCATGTTCTGGAGCATCTGAAAAACCAGCCGCAAGATCAGTCAAATTGTGAACCTTCATCGCTTCGTACGAAGCCATCCTTGGATAAAACCCATAGCGGTGAACATTTTCTAAGACACGTGGCGTAAATTTTGGGTTCACTGTCACCAGCGTGTACGACGAGCCCATCATACAGGCGATACTCAAGGTCGATTCGCATAAACCCAATACCGGAATCGTGAGTAGCTCTCGTAGTTCTCGGATTCCGGGGTCGACAATGTTGCCTAATAAAAATCCGTCGTAACCCTCTTTTTGTGCCTTGAGTCCGTTAGCAATGACCTCGCCAACATCAACGTATTCAGGGTAGCGGTACTGATCGGCAAAGCCACCACCACGCGTTAAGCCGTGTGCCTCGATGTCTGTGCCCGGATCGGCCGCATGACTGATTTGCTGTTTAAGCGCCGACCCATATTGACCGAAGGCATCAAATCGCGAAAAACTTTGGTACCAGAGTCGCATAGTGATTTCCTTGTTACTTCTGCTCTAGCCACAAACTACGTTGGTTGCTTAGCCACACCGGGCAAAGTCGTGATCTTGCCTAACCAAGGCATCGCTGAGTCACACCAGATCTGCTTTTTAGGTACGAGCTGTTGCCGTTGGTCTAAGGCCCCCACTCGTAGGCCAAATACTTTTTGATCGACCTCGGTCGTGGCATAAATCGAGGTGCCGCAGTGACCGCAAAAGGCCTGCAAGCGCCTTGCGCCGCTCTCGGCCGTTTTCACATACGTTTTGGGTACACCCGCCAACATCTTGAAATTCTCTTTCTTTGCGGGCACGTTCACTCTAAAGGATGACCCAGTGATTTTTTGACAGTCGGTGCAATGGCAAATCGCCACTGCAGCGAGGTCAATCTCTGCTTCATAACGAATTTGCCCACAATGACAAGCTCCGGTGACATGCATCACTATTTCCTTATTGTGTTGAATTCAGCAAAATGCGGCAGCGCAGCAAAGTCCGATCGCGACACGACCCAAGAACAAGCGTACAACATTTTGGTTGAGACTCTGAATGTGTTGCAAAAAGAGCAGCCCCCTGCATAGAATCCATAACAGGTAAGACAGTGCAAGTGAATCAGAAGGCTAAAAAATGAATACCGCAGCATCAAAGGCAGAAAACTCGGCAAGCCCTCCTACGGCGCAGGCGGCGGCGATACCAGTTCTTGTGTCACTCAGCTTCTGTCATTTTTTAAATGACTTGATTCAGTCTCTGATCCCAGCCTTATACCCGCTCTTCAAAGCCGAGTTCAGTCTAGACTTTACGCAAATTGGAATCATTACGCTAGCCTTTCAACTTACCGCTTCACTGTTGCAACCAACCGTCGGCTATTACACCGACAAAAATCCCAAGCCTTTTTCGTTAGCGCTCGGCATGGGCTCAACACTGCTCGGCTTGCTACTGCTATCGGTTGCACCAAGCTACGCAATCATTTTGGTTGCTGCGGGCCTGATTGGTACAGGGTCTGCCGTCTTTCACCCCGAAGCCTCACGCGTTGCGCGTATGGCCTCTGGCGGAAAATTCGGCTCTGCACAAGCCTTCTTTCAGGTCGGCGGCAATATGGGGCAAGCCGTCGGCCCGTTACTCGCCGCGTTTATCGTGCTACCACATGGCCAAGGTGCCATCGCTTGGGTCTCAGCGGCTGCACTCATCGCCATCTTTTTCTTAACGCGCATCGGAAAATGGTATGGCGCTCACATTAAACCAAGTCAAAAAGCTGGGGCGGCAAATTCTAATCCCGTGTCAGACTTGCCACGCGGCCGCATGCTGTTTCTCATCACCATCTTGATGCTCTTGCTATTCTCAAAAAACGTCTATAGCTCAAGTCTCACCTCGTTCTTCACCTTCTATCTCATCGAGCGCTTTGATTTGCCAGTGCAAGCCGCTCAGGTGCAACTGTTTGTCTTTATGGCTGCCATCGCAGTTGGCACCCTGCTAGGTGGTGCGCTCACAGATCGCCTGGGCCGTCGACCCATGATCTGGATCTCGATATTAGGCACACTCCCCTTTACGCTCGCCTTACCCTATGCCGATGTTTTCTGGACGGGGGTCTTAACAATCATTATCGGCTTGCTCATGGCCTCGGCTTTTCCGGCGATTTTGGTCTTTGCCCACGAAGTCATGCCTGGTCGGATCGGCTTTGTATCGGGTATGTTTTTTGGCTTTGCGTTTGGCCTAGGAGGCGTGGGCGCAGCGCTGATGGGTTGGTTAGCGGATCTTTATGGGATTAGTTTCGTTTATCATCTGTGCTCATATTTACCGATCCTTGGGCTTGTCGCCTGGTTTTTACCTGATATGGCGGTCGAACGACGCAAGTACCTTCCGGTCACCGCGTAGACAAGGCCATCATTTTTGCCTATGTGCTCGAAAATTTGAAACTACGCAGTCTTTTCCCTTAAAAACAAACAATTCTCTACCGTCACCACACTTAGTGTTTTGAGTGTGATGACACCTTTACTTCGAGATCAATCATGAATCCACGCACCGCAAAACTCAGAGAACTTATCGCCGCGGGCGGCCCCGGCATTGTCCCTGGGGCCACCGATTGCTTCACCGCAAAGTTAATTGAGCAAGCTGGTTTTCCAGCCGTGTACGTCACAGGTGGTGGCACCGCAAATACATATTTGGGTGGCCCTGACATCGGGCTGATTACGCTCAACGAACTTGCCAGTCAGGTCGAAAGAATTTCAGACGCGGTCTCGGTGCCCGTCATCGCTGACTGCGATACCGGCTTTGGTGGTGTCGCTAACGTCAAGCGCACAATCAAGCTGTACGAGCGTATCGGCGCCGCGGGCCTGCACATCGAAGATCAGGTGTTTCCAAAACGCTGCGGACACTTTGAGGGTAAGTCGGTAGCACCCGTCGAAGAAATGCTATATCGCTTACAAGCCGCGCTTGATGCGCGCACCGACCCGAACTTTGTCATCATCGCCCGCACAGACGCACGCGGCCCTGAAGGCCTAGACAAAGCAATCGAACGCGCGCACGCCTACCGTGAAATCGGTGCCGATATGGTATTTGTCGAAGCGCCTAACAGCCTTGAAGAATTGCAGCGCATCAGCAAAGAGTTCAAGGGGACTCCGATGGTCGCCAACATGATCGAACGCAGCCGCACACCGCTAGTCCCAGAAAAAGAATTGTTGGCGATGGGCTATAACGTGATTCTGTACGCCAACGCTGCCTTGTATTTGGGTTCGTTTGCCATCAGGCAAGGCCTAGAAGTCTTGCGCAGAGAAGGTACCAGCGAAAGTATGCTTGATCGGATGACGTCATTTCAAGAGCGGCAAAAACTAGTCGGTCTCGATAAACTCGACGCTGCTGAGCGCGATTTAGTTGCACGGGTGGATGCACGCCGCAAAAAATAATGAATCGGCTCACGCTATCCCTTGGCAGATGGCTGGCCACCTATCTAACCAAAGAGGTACAGGTCGGCTCAACCGCACCACCCTCTGACCCGCTCCATCTACAAGCCACGTTACGCCCTGGTGACGTGCTGCTTGTAGAGGGACGCACCAGAATCAGCTCTGCAATTAAATATTTAACCCAATCAACCTGGTCACATGCTGCGCTATTTATTGGATCGGATTACTTGGGCGATCGTGCACCTGAAGATCACTGCCTGATTGAAGCCGATACTATTCGAGGCGTCTGTAGTAGTAGCCTTGACCGTTTTGTACATCTGCATACTAGAATCTGTCGACCGGTCGGCTTGAATCAGGCAGAGTGCGAGCATGTCATCGAGTACGCCATCTCGCAACTTGGCCACCAATATGATCTGCGCAATGTTTTTGATTTAGTCCGCTACCTCTTACCTACACCTCCGATCCCTTCACGTTTTCGACGCAAGTTACTTGCGCTCGGTAGCGGCGATCCCACTCGCGCGATTTGCTCGACCCTGATTGCGCAGGCGTTCGAAACGATCCATTATCCGATCATTGCGCGCGACGCAAACGCCTCGCATGACACGCTCAAGTCTTCGTTTAAACCGACAAACTTTGAGCCGAGGCACTTTAGTCTTTTAACTCCGCGCGATTTTGATGTTTCTCCGTACTTCGAAATCATCAAACCAACCTTAGAAGGCGGCTTTAATTTTCATGATCTTGAATGGACACCTTAAGCTCTTACCAATTTTGGGTGGCACCACCAACTTGTCACTTTTAAATGACACCTAAAATTTGTCAGTTTTTAGTAGCACTTAGCAACTTCTAGCGCGTATATTTTTTTTCTAATTCTGCTTTTGTGAGGTAGCGTTGCTCAAGCTCTTGCGACTCGGCATAACCGCACAACTCGTTTAACTCTTCAAACGAGACCGCCAAATCCGGACGATTCACTATTTCATCTTTACCAAGCGAAGCCTGTAACGCCTGCATGCCGTTGATCATCCCTTGAACGGCGGCCGCTGTCAGCAACCTCGGGTAAATCACTGCAGACACCCCTAAATTTTCGAGCCGCTTGGCTGATATCAAAGGCGTCGTTGAACGCGTTCGAATTCCAAAACCCATATTCACAGAAATTGGCTTGATCGTCTCTTTTACTAACGTCGCAATATCTTGCTCGGCCAATACCGCATCCGCAAACAAAAGATCAGCACCTGCTTCGGCATACAGGTTAAGCCGTCGAATCGCCTCAGCTAATCCGTGTGTGCCGTAAGCGTCGGTACGTGACTTGATCACAAAATCCGGGTTATGCCGCGCCTGAGCCGCAGAACGTATTTTTTCAGCATTCTCTTCTGCTGAAATAACGTCTTTACCCTTCATATGGCCACAGCGTTTAGGCCACACCTGATCTTCAAGCATTAAGCCACCCACACCGGCTTGCTCAAACGCGCGTACCGTGTGATGCACGTTTACCGCATTACCGTAACCCGTGTCACCATCCGCGATCATCGGTAAATCGCAACAGGCCACCATCGCCCGGCATGTTTGCAGATTCTCTTCTAAGCCCATTAAGCCAATGTCGAGCTGACCTAGACGCGACTCGCTGATGCCACCGCCAGTTAAAAAGCCAGCACTAAAACCAGAGCGCTGCACCAAACGCGCGCTGTAGCCATCAAAAATACCAGGCATCACCAAAATATCAGGTGCCGCAATCAGTTCGCGTAACCGCTTGCCAGGGTTCATCATTTTTAAAGCCTCTTATTTTTGCTTAGCGGATCAAGACCGAGCATTAGCCACTTGGTCGTTTTTCAAAGACCGAGTATCGATCACTCGGCTGTTTCAAGACAGGGCATCGGTTACTCGGTCGTTTTAATGCCGATCTCTTTAATAAGTTTTCCCCATTTGCTCAGATCAGCACTCAACAAATCCCTCAACGCCTCAGGCGTACCACCCCCAGGGATCAGCCCTTGTCGGGCTAGACGATCCCGAATATCAGGCATTTTCAACACCGCATTGATACTCTCGTTTAGCTTCACAATGACGTTGCTTGGCGTGCCAGTGGGGGCAAAAATCCCAAACCAACCCACCACCTCAAACCCGGGCAAACCCGACTCATCAACGGTGGGCACGTCTGAAACCATCTCCACACGATGCTTAGAGGTCACGGCAAGCGCGCGTAACTTGCCCGACTTTAGATGTGGCAAGGCGGCAGGAATCGTCGAAAAATATATCTGTACACGACCTGCGATGGTATCAATCACTGAAGAGCCACCGCCTTTGTAGTTCACGCTCTCCATTTTGATATCTGCCATCTTCTTGAAAAGTTCACCCGCCAAATGGGCGGTGGTGCCATTGCCTGAGTTGGCATAGTTCAGTTGGCCCGGCTGTTTCTTTGCTAAGGCTATGAACTCTTGCACCGTATTTGCAGGCAACTGAGGATTGACCACCATGATCAGCGGTGCAGCGCAGGCCAGAACAATGGGCGACAAGTCTTTGACCGGATCGTAAGGCAGCTTAGGATAAAGCCAGGGGCTCATCGGTAGCGACGTAATCGGCATCACCAAGGTATAGCCGTCAGGTGCCGCGCGCACGCCCTGCTCAACGCCTATATTGCCTGCTGCGCCGGGTCGATTATCCACAACCAGCGACTGCCCAAGCAGCTCGGTCAGCTTGAGCCCAATCGTGCGCGCCGTAAAGTCAGTGCCACCACCCGCCTCTGAGGGCACAATCAAATGAATCGCACGATTTGGATAAGCGCTTGCCTGCGCCCAACTCGTACCGAGTTTAGACAGGGATGCTGCAGCCAAACTACCCAACAATAATTGCCTTTTATTCACGAGCTGTCTCCACTGTTTTTTATTTTAAAAATAGACTAAAAATGATTTTAAGAGCTATTTGAAGTCTGAACATCAATAGATTAGAACATTCAGCCGATATAATCCCAATAAACCAAAACAGAAAGACCCTCAGGAGACATAATGGGCATGCGTATTTGGTATCAATCCATGACTCAACTCGCGACGTTAACGAACTATCGCAAGGCGCTCAAAGAGCATGCAAAAAAATATTGTTCTGAAGGTACTAAAATTGTATTCAACGGGGTCTCTGAAGAAAACTATCATGGCCGGATGCCCGCTGAAGTTTTGCAATACAGCTACGCAAAACTGATCCTTCAAACTGAAGTGATCGACATTTGTCGTGCCGCCGAAAAAAATAAATTTGACGCGGTGATTCTTGGCAGTTTTAGCGAACCCTTTTTACCAGAGATCAGATCACTATTGAGTATTCCAGTGATTTCAATGCCTGAATGCACGCTGTTGGTCGCCTGCTCAATGGCCGAAAAATTTGCGCTCACCACACTTGCACCTGCAAACGTCAAACGTGTGAAAGCCCTAGTCAAACGCCATGGCTTAGAAAGCCGCGTATCCGGTTACTACTCTCTCGCACATCCGGTAGACGAAGATATTTTGAATGTGGCCATCCAAAAACCTAAACAGGTTGTGGCAGATTTTTTAGCGACTGCAGAACAAGCTAAAGCAGATGGTGCAGACCTCATCGTGCCGGCAGAAGGCGTTTTGAACTTGATTATTCGGCGCAGTAATGTCAACCCAATTGGTCGACTCTCGGTGCTCGATTGCGTAGCAACTTCATTTTTGTATGCCGAAATGATGGTCACGATGCAACGCAGACTAGGCATCGGCGTTGGACGGATGGGTAGCTATGCGATGCCTCCAGCAGACTTGCTCGCCGAACTTGATGCGGTCACGCACGCGAAAAAAGCAAAACAAAAAAATAAATAAGTGACGATAAAAGGATTGATATCATGGTTGGTTGGCGCGCAAAGCTAGGGTTTCTTGTACCGGCCGGAACACCGACCGTCGAGCCCGAAATGTTTGAGATGGCCCCCAAGGGGGTATCTGTGCACTTTGGCCGTATGATTTCGCGAGGGGCCGACGGAACATTGAACGGTATCGAAGCGCGCATCGCCACACAGATTGAGCATCTCGACGAGTCTGTCGAGATGCTGTCGATGATTAAACCTGACGTGATTGCCTTAGCGCACACCGCAACGAGCTATTACCTCGGACGCGAGAAAGAAGCGGAGCTGACCAAACGCTTAGAAGATCGTTTTGGCCTGCACTTCATCACCGCCTTTGGTAGCGTCATTGCTGCGCTGAACGCACTGGGCATAAAAAAAGTTGCGCTAGGCACCCCTTACGACGAAAATTTGACCATGCAAGGTAAACAAAACCTTGAGAGCTACGGCATCGAAGTCGTCAACTTTGATTGGTTACGTAATGTTCGCAGCATCTTTGAAGAACCACCCAACCGCGCGTATCGCTTAGGCAAATCGGTCGACGTCCCTGAGGCGCAAGCCGTTTTTTTAAGCGGCGTCGGCATGCCAACCATATCGATCGTCGGCGCGCTCGAACAAGATTTAGGCAAGCCCGTCATCTCAAGTTCAAGTGCCATGATGTGGAACGCGCTGCGCTTGGCTGGAGTTACGCCTGTATTGCCGGGATATGGGTCTCTGCTGGCTTAGGCGCAGAGGCACTTTGTTGCAGATTTTAAACACGAACGAATCATGACAAGAGGTGCGCCTTGAACCGATTACTCGCAATACTGTTAACGCTAATCAGCCTATCCGCAAGTTCCGCTCATGCACAAGAGTTTCCAAATCGACCCGTGCGCATCATCACGCCCTATGCTGCGGGCGGTGGCATCGACCTTTTAACGCGTACGGTCGCGCAACGCTTGGGGCAGCTATGGAATCAACAAGTTATCGTTGAAAATCGCCCTGGCGCGGGCGCAACGATCGGTTACGCTGCTGCTGCAAAGGCTCTGCCTGACGGTTATACGCTGGTGGCTGCTGCGAACCCTCTTGGGATTGGTCCGGTCGTTTATCCTTCGCTGCCCTACGATGCCCAGCGCGACTTTATGCCGATCGGTTTATTGGCTACCGCACCCGAGGTCTTAACGGTGAACGCCTCCTCGCCCTATCGCAGCGTTGCCGACCTTGTGAAGGCCGCAAAACAGGCACCGCGTCCTCAAAATTTCGGCTCTGCCGGTAGCGGTACCTTAGCGCACTTGGCAGCTGAGTCGTTCAATACTGCTGCCAACCTCAATGCCCAACACATTGCCTATAAAGGCAGCTCGCCCGCTCTTGCCGATTTGCTTGGTGGACAAATCGACTGGATCTTTGATTCTCCTGCTGCGATTATGTCGAATTTACAAGCCGGTAAAGTTCGTGCACTGGCTAGTGCTGCGCCAGAGCGCTCTCCTCAACTTCCCACCATCCCCACGATGGCAGAAGAGGGGTTTCCAAATTTAGACTTTAGAATTTGGCTGGGCTTAATGGCGCCTGCCGGCACACCGACAACCGTCATCGGTCAAATTGAAAATGCGATCGCAACGAGCATGAAAGATCCCGCCTTACGCAAAACGCTCGAAGGACAGGGATGGGATATTGCAGGGACCAGCGCCAAGAGTTTCGCAGAGTTTCTCAAGATAGAACTACCGAAACTCGCTCAGTCTGCTCGAGCTGCCAAAGTCAAAGCTGACTAACCACTGCACATTTCGAGACACAGGAACAACGCTGATGTATAAAAAAATTAAAGTTCAGCCTCTTGCGGGTGCCTTAGGCGCCGAGATCTTTGGGATCGACCTTTCAACCGAGATTGACCCAGCGACCTTAGCTGAGGTTCGCGAGGCACACCTTGAGCACTTGGTGATTTTTTTTCGCGACCAAAATGTTTCAGATCTCGACTTAGCCCGTTTTGCGCGCAATTTTGGCGAACTCGCCATGCTCCCACCTCACCGTCAAGTACCGGGAAACTTTCCTGAACTGTTGGTCATCGACAAGAAACCCGAGGGCACGCTTGTGTTTGGCTGGGAATGGCATACCGATACCAGCCACCTCGAGATCCCTCCGCTGGGCTCGGTGTTAGCCGCCCGTATCTTGCCCTCGGTGGGCGGTGACACACTCTTTGCTAATCAATACATGGCCTATGACACACTCTCGGTAGGCATGAAGGCTATGCTCAAGGATCTTCGTGCTGTGCATTCGAATGGCCGAATTCTGGCCTCTCTGGCAGTTGACGATATTCTGCCGCCAGGGCAAGACTGCGCCGCGCAGGCAACACTCTCGGCAGTACACCCTGTGGTTCGAACGCATCCAGGCACTGGCAAAAAAGCGCTGTACGTCAATGTGATGCACACCGAGCGGTTTGAAAATATGACCGTCGCCGAGAGTGCGCCGCTCTTGAAATTTTTATATGATCACGCAACGCGCCCTGAGTTCAGCTGTCGCTTTCGTTGGCAACCCGGATCGATTGCCTTTTGGGACAATCGCTGTTGCCAACATTTGGCGCTTGCCGACTACCCAGGGCAACGCCGCTTAATGCACCGCGTTCAAATCCGCGGCTCTCAGCCCATTTAAAAACTGATGGCACACACCATGAAAAACTTTCTCAGACTACGCTTTTTTACTTTAGCCTTCATCTGTTCGCTGTGTTTACTTGGTACTTTTGGGATGACTGAAAGCTATGCACAAACCTATCCCACCCGAACCATTCGTTTAATTGTGCCCTACGCCGCAGGCGGTGGCACCGACGTGCTGGGCAGAGCATTGGCACAAAAACTCACCGAGGCGTTAGGGCAAGCGGTCATCGTTGAAAACCGCCCGGGTGCCGATGGCATGATTGGCTCTGAAGTCGTGGCCCGAGCCACCCCCGATGGTTACACGCTGCTCTTTAATTCGAGTAGCCACGGCATCAACCCATCAATTCATCCTAATATCAATTTTGACACCATGAAAGATCTGCGTTGTATTAGTCAAACCGCATCGCAGCAAATGATCTTAGTGGTGCATCCCTCTTTACCCGTGCATTCTGTCAAAGAACTCATTGCCTATGCAAAAGCTCATCCAAATGTCTTGAATTTTTCGTCCTCATCCAAGGCCACTCAATTACCGATGGAATTGTTTAGCTGGATGGCAGGCATACGCATGACTAACATCCTGTACAAAGGCTCTGGTCCTGCAACAACGGATTTACTCGCAGGACGAATTCAAACAAGTTTTGGCGGAGCCGCCTCAGTCGTTCCGCATATCAACGCCGGCAAGCTGCGCGCACTCGCAATTGGCGATAATCGGCGCTCGCCACTCACGCCTGACATTCCGACAGTTGCCGAAGAAGGCTTGACAGATTTTTACTCTGTTTTGTGGTCGGCAATGTTTACCCCTTCGGGTACGCCACCGGCCATCATTGAACGATTGAATACGGAGCTGGTTCGTATCTTGAAAGACCCTCAATTCAAAGCAAAGACCGCACAACAAGGGTTCGAGAACGATGGTACGACACCTCAAGCCTGCGACAGCTTCGTGCAACGCGAAATTACCAAATGGGCTGATGCGATCAAACAAGCGGGGATCAAGCCCGAGTGACGGGCAGGCTACATGCATGGTGCAAGGTGACAATGCAGGCGATTAAGTGCAGCATGTAAAACCGCTGTATTTGTAGATTGTGCATTGCAACAAAGCATCAGGCTTAAGCCTGAAACCCTAGGCAAAGAATTTGTTGCGAGACCCTTGCAACGGTAGTAATCTCAGCCATACAAAATTAATTTTTAAGAGGCTCGTTATGTCCGTGCACAATCTAAATGTCAAACAGCAGTCTGACGCGGTTCAACAGGCAAAAATTCATCTTGCCGCTGCAAATCGACTTGCCGTGCTCGATGACTTGCACGAAGGCATTGATAATCACTTCACGATGATCGTACCTGGTCGCAAAGACCAGTATTTGATTTCGCCCTTTGGCATGCATTGGTCAGAGGCCCGTGCAAGTGACATGATGATTTTTAATGAGAACGGTGACACGATTGAAGGCGTGGGCGTTGTTGAGCGTTCGGCCAAGTGCATTCATGCACCGATCCACCGCATCACAGGCGCCAACGTTGTCTTGCATACCCATCAGAACTGGGCGCTTGCTTTAAACATGCTGCAAAATAACCGACTTTTACCTGCTAGCCAGACCGCTGCCTTCTTTATGGGTATCACGGGCTACGACGATACCTATTTGGGCGTCGCCGATGGCTTGAGCGAAGGCGAACGCTTGGCCGCCCAGGTAGGCGACAAAAAAGTATTGTTCATGAAAAATCATGGCGTGCTAGTTGTTGGCGATACCGTCGCCGAAGCCTATAAACGTCTGTATAAACTTGAACGTGTCTGTCGTGCACAGGTCTTAGCCATGAGCACGGGTCAGCCGATACAGTTGTTGCCCGACGAGGTCGTGAATAATGTTCAAAACACAGCCCCCGGCGATAGCCATTCGCGTCAAGAGCGTGATGAGTTGTTCTTTGCCGCCATGATGCGTGTGTTAGATCGCGAATTGCCAGGCTACGCTGACTAAGTCGCAGCTAGCATCGCCCCTATCCTGTCGCTTGGATGGGGGATTCGTCTGCATGCAGGCGTCAAGACGATCAAACTATTGCGGTTTCAAAGGTGCCTGCCAAGTATTGGCAGGCATCGTCACTCCACCCCGACTACCTGGCTCGACTGAGCCGTAACGTTGCGCCCATTCGGGTGCCAGCGCGCGCGCCTCGGGCGACGATAGCCACAAACGCAACAAATGCCGCTTGCGCGATGGATCGCTCCAGTCTTCAAACGCAGTGCGATCGTGCAACAGGGTGTGATTGTGCACAAACTGCATATCACCTGCCTCTAAGCGCATCAAAAAATTTAGATCGGCGCTATTGGCCAGCGCATCAAAGCAATCAAGCGCCTCAACATGCAAGGGCGTTAACCTAAACGCATCTTCAAAACGCTGGGCAGAGTCAATATATTGACGCTGATAGATCGTCGACATCAATCCTTGATACCAACTAAAGACTGGGATTTCAAAAAAGGGTTTTTGGCCTGAGGCGACTTCACCGCGACGGTCGGTTGCGATCGGATCAAACAGCAATGCCGCCAACTGAGGGTGCAACGCGCGCATTTGGTTATAGAGGGTGTTTGAAGACACCAAGGCCGAATCGCCACCCGCCTTCGCTTGTTGCAAGCACACCAACCCCACGATATCGCTCGAGTCAGTGTGAAAGGTTTGTCGCTCGTGTGTTTGATAAATGCGAACGTTCGGGTCTTTCGCTTCTAGCCCCATATCAATCACATGGCCGAGCACGTGTCCTTTTGAATTTTGCGGACGTGGATTGCCCAGATGTGTACCTAGACCGTAAAAAGCGGCTGCGGTGAGCTGCGTCGACCACTGCCGTACCGGCAAAGAACGGATCAAGGCAAAACCACAACCGTGCAAGAGCGCAGCGTGTATCTCACGTAGCCTTAGGCCAAGGGTTGGCAGCAAAAAATTCGAGCGACGAATTTGAGTGAGATCCTCACTCGCCTGCAAACAATTGGAGGCGGCCGTTTCGAGCTCTCGCACCTCTTCATCGTTTAGCGCGTGCTGCCAAGGTTGTTTGGTTGACTCTTCAGGCCCAAGCCAGGCACTGGCGCCTTGAATGGCAGGTGGTAAGCTATCGGGTCGCATGGTAAGGTCCAATCGGTTCGCGCTGTTGAGCCCTATTCTAAGTCATTCGTTAACGCCTCAAGATTGAGCTTCACTGCTCAACATTGCGGCAAGATCACAACAACATCACAACCCATGTCAGATCCCTTTGTCATCATCGCTTTAACGGGCGCAATTTTTATAGCAGCCGGGGTCGTCAAAGGCGTGTTGGGCATGGGCTTACCGACGGTGGCCATCGGGTTTTTAGGTTTGGTCATTGCGCCTGTAGAGGCCGCCGCAATGTTGGTGCTACCTTCGCTCATTACCAACGTGTGGCAATTAGTTGCCGGCCCAAATTTCAGAGCCTTAAGCAAACGTTTTGGTACCTTGTTGCTGGGCATCTGCTTGGGTACGCCGATCGGGGTGAGCTTCATTACCAGCGGCAACACACAAATCGTGACGGCAGGACTTGGCGCCGTGCTCGCGATTTATGGCGCTTTTGGACTCAGCGCAGCCCGCCTCACAGTCGCACCGAAATCAGAGTGGTGGCTATCGCCTTTGATGGGGTTTTTTACCGGGATTTTGATGGGTGCCACGGGCATTTCAGCCCTGCCTGTTGCGCCTTATTTCACGGCGCTCGGTTTAAAGAAAGATGACCTGATCCAAGCGCTGGGGCTATCCTTCACGGTGTCATCCTTCGCCTTAGCCGTGGGTTTGTTTGTAACGGGTCAGTTTGAAATGACTGTAGCTGCTGCCTCGTTAGTGGCCTTGATACCAGCATTTGCCGGAATGTTTCTTGGGCAAAAGCTACGCAACAGAATACCGCAAGAGTTATTCAAAAAATGTTTTTTTGGTGGCCTCTTAATACTTGGGGTTTATATGGCGTATCGAGCGATCACCTTGATGTAAACCATCACCCCAAACGATAGACGCGCTCTGCTGTCGCACTAAACATGGCAGTCTTCTCGTCTGCCGAACAACCTTTGGCCAAGCGTTTGAAACCGTTCCAAAGAACTTGATAGCTAAACATGCCCTTATCAACCGGAAAATTACTTTCGAACATGCAGCGATCGACGCCAAACAGTTCAACGCAAGTTTCGAAATAAGCCCGCCAGGCAACCGCTAGTTGTTCTGAGGCCGGTGGAGTCGGCTCGTGATCAAAGCGGATCCCAAAGACTGGCATCCCCGCTCCTCCCATTTTGATGACGGTATTAGGCAAACTGGCAACCAATTCAATGCCAGCACGCCATTGCTTAAACATATCGGTCATGTCTGCAGCGTGAGGCCCGACGCCCACGGGCCCACCGAAGTGATCCACAATCACGGTGACCTTTGGATTGGCTTTAGCAAGCTCATAGATCTCACCAAGCTGCGTGTGATAAGCCCAAACATCAAGTGACATCCCTAGCAGCCCAAGTTGCACCACACCCTTACGAAACGCGGTGTCTGCCATCAAACCCTTGGGCGGGGGGGCTGCTGTACTCGACAGAACCGCTGGGCTGCTATGCCAAACGACTGGGTTGCGGACACCCCGCAAGCGGCCACCGGCGCTATGCGCCATCAGCTCGAGCACAGGGGTGACCTGATCACCCAGCTGTAAGTCTGCACCGGCCACGATCCCCGCACAGGCGCGCGCCGAACCATAGATGCCACTCTCACTCATGGCGGCGATACCGGTTACGAACTCAACTTCGCCCAACGGAGCGAGTGCAGCGGGCCCCTCTGCGCGTAACATCGTCCGGCACTGCACAAATACGGTCGACACGACCTTGTGACCCGCGTTCATATCTGCAAGTAAGTCATGAAACAGATAGCGGTTGTCTTGACGATCCCACAAGTGATGATGCGGATCGACAATCTTCAGGTCAGGCTCAAGGATCGCCTCGGTGCGCAGCGCGAGCCACTCTGGCCGGACGGCGGCATGAGGATTTCTTTCAAGAGTCTCGGCCATGATTTGCCCTCGCAGCTTATTTCGCGACGTAATCTTTTGGACGGAACATCTCAAACAGCGTGTTGACTTCGACGTAATCACCTTGGTAGCCACAGCGACCCAAGGGCTTGGCTGCTGCCGTATCAAAGATACCGTCTTTCAAAAACGCATTGTTAATGTGAACGCCCACAACTTCGCCAAGCGTCAACCAGGTATTGATCAGATTGCCCTTGGCATCAGTCAACTGTGTGGTGCTAATCAGCTTGCACTCAAGTGCGGCAATTGCATTGGTCACACGTGGAGGCTTGACCAAGGTCGAGGCCGTTGCTGCCAAACCAGCAAGTTTCATCTCGTCAACGCCCGGTGCCACCGACGATGAGGTGATGTTCATTTCTTGGGCTAAGTCAGCACCACAAAAATTAGCAACAAACTCGCCGGTTTCGTCTGCGTTATTACAGCTGTCTTTACGCTCGCCGCTGGTGCAAAACCCAATTACTGGCGGTGTCTCGGCAAAGGCATTAAAAAAACTGTAGGGCGCTAAATTGACGCGGCCGAGTTTGTCGATGGTCGAAATCCAACCAATCGGGCGAGGCGCAATGATGGCCTTGAACGGATTGTGGGGTAGGCCATGGCCTTTGCTCGGTTCGTAAAAATAATCGCTCACGTTAGGATCCTTTGAAATTTTAAAAAACTTGTTTGACGATTCGCTCACTCAACGTCAAAAATTTAAAAGCGCACTTGTTCAGGCTGTTTTGGCTATTTTGACCTCACGCTCAATAACCGTAGCATAGCGCACCAAAAAATACGAGATATTGAGACCTTAACTGTCGGTAAAAATAAATCAAGTCAAAATAACTCGGGCTTTCAAAATCTATATTGTCATTTTGAAAATCTAGCTTTAGACTGAGGCTGAATTTATACATTCTTTAACCCTCGACCCCTAGATAGGCGATCCAATGAGCGAACCCACCCGTGACGAAAACTACCGTGGCGTCTTTGATACTGCGTTGGGTTTTGGCAATCGCCCTGCTGTTATTGTGGTTGACTTTGTCAAAGCCTACACCACACCAGACGCGCCTTTTTTTGGACAAGGTGTTGTCGATGCGGTGCAGCATTCAGTGCCACTCCTAGAGGCTGCGCGTGCAGCCAAGGTACCCGTGCTGTACACCCAGGTGGTTTATCACCCCTCAGGCGCTGACGGTGGCATGTTCTTTAAAAAGGTTCCCTCGCTCAAACTTTTTGTAAAAGGCGCACCATTAGGTGAGATCGACGCTCACATTACGCCTCACCCTCAAGATTTCATTATCACCAAGCAATACCCAAGCTGTTTTTTTGGCACATCCCTAGGGTCAACCCTTAAGACTTTAGATATCGACACTATCGTGCTGATTGGTTGCTCGACCAGCGGCTGTGTCCGAGCGACCGCCGTTGATGGCATTCAGTTTGGTTACCGTGTTGTGGTGCCCCGCGAATGCTCAGGTGATCGCCACGAGGGCCCGCACGATGCGGCCCTGTTCGATATCAATGCCAAGTACGGTGATGTTGTCCCAAAATCAAAGGTGATTAGTTGGTTTAATTTGCTGGCTCATCACTGACATGAGCGCACCAGCACTCTCCATTCTGAAAGCTTGGCCTCGCGTCTCCATTGAGCGCTATCCAGTTTTTTTACAAGCATCCTCTAACCAGTTTAGTGATGCAACGGGCGGGATAGGTACTCTCAGGCAACCATTGAACCGCTACTCAGGTGGCGCCAGGCTCATCGGGTCTGCCCTGCCAGTCTGGACTGCTCCAGGCGACAATCTTGCTCCGTACGCTGCCTTAAAGGTGGTGCAGCCCGGCGACATACTCGTGGTCGCGAGTGCCTCGTATACGGGCTGTGCGCTTTTAGGCGATCACATTATGGGCCTATTAAATAATGCGCAAGCAGCGGGCATGATTACTGATGGTTTGGTGCGCGATCTTGAAGGCTTACGCAACATCAACTTGCCCGTATATGCCGCCGGCACTTCGCCTTTGGTGCCCACCAAGCATGGGCCCGGCACCGTCGGTTTACCCATCACCTTAGGGTCTGTGGTCATCCACCCAGGTGATCTCGTCATTGCAGACGATGACGGCATCGTGATCGTCCCGCCCGCAGAGTTTGCTCGGGTATCAGACAAACTAATCGCGCTGCGTGAACAGGATGCCAAGCTTGAACAACGCGTTCGTGCAGGCGCCACAGAGCCACCAGATTTTGAGCAACTTCTTGAACGCGTTGGGGTTCGGTGGCTCACGACGCCCGAATAAGCACGAAGTGATTTGGGTATTCGCCAGAGGTCTTTGTAAAAAAACCACTTTTTGCAGCGCAAGATTGAAGTTTTAGGTACTATTTCTGTCATTAGCAGTACTTTCGCAGCGCGTATTTTTATAAAAACAAGAGACAATCCTCATGCAAACAACATCCTCCGCTCGTGTTCAAGTTTTCTGGCAGCCCGGCTGCTCGTCCTGTTTGCGCACCAAAGAGTTTTTAACGAAACAAGGGATCGACTTCGAATCGATCGATGTGCATAACGACCCAACGGGTATGGATAAATTGCGTGCCTTAGGTGCCCGTAGCGTGCCGGTTGTGGCCCTCGGTGGTAAGTTCACGATGTGTCAGTCCTTCAACGATGTGATCAAGTTTTTAGATCTCAAAACTAAGTTGATGGATCCCTTACCCCCTGAGCAATTAGTCGCAAAGTTAGACATCGTGTTGCAAACAACCAGTCGGTTGATCCAGCAATTCAAACCAGAGCAATTGCGCGAAAACTTTCGTAATCGCAACCGAAATCCTGCAGGGACTGCTTTTCATATTTTTCGAGTCGCACAAATGGGTGTTGAAGCCGCCCATCAAATCGATCTGAAATTTGAAAGCTTCAACGAAGTGGCGCCCGATGACTGGAACGCAAACGATTTAGCAAAGTGGGGCGAAACCGTACGTGCTGAGCTGCTCGCTTGGTGGGCAAAAGAAGATAACCGTAGCCTGGACTACCTCGTATCCACATACTATGGGCGCCGAACAATGCACGACGTCTTTGAGCGCACAGCTTGGCATGCGGCTCAACATACGCGGCAAATGACTCTGATGCTTGAAACTTATGGGATCACACCTGATCGCCCCTTAAGCGCTGAAGACTTAAAAGGTCTGCCCGTTCCTGATGAAGTTTGGGATCGCTAAGGTCACCGTCATCGCCCATGAGCGCGACACAACACGATCGTGCTTGCTTTCAAATTTCTTTAGAGTCCATGATGAAATCTACTTTCTACAGAGACGTAAAACGCGCCTGCTTCTTCAGCAGCTTTCTTGCCTGTTTAGGGCTCAGCAGCACGATGCCTACGGCGTACGCACAGGATGATTATCCCAACCGTGCGGTTCGTATTGTGGTGCCGTTTTCGCCCGGCGGCGGCGGGGATGCTGTCGTACGTTACATGAGCGACAAACTCGCCGAGCGACTCAAGCAGCAAATTATTGTCGAGAACAAGCCTGGTGCCTCGGGCTTTATTGGTGCACAAATCGTTGCAACGGCAGCACCAGACGGTTACACGCTACTCATGGGGTTTGATGGCAGTATTGTGGTTGCGCCAAACATGCTCAATGCGCCTTTTAACCCCATTACCGATTTTGCACCAGTGACTAAACTCAATGATGCAACGATTATTTTGGTCGCCAACCCCTCAGTACCAGTCAAAAATATCAGCGACATTGTGGCACTCGCAAAATCCAAACCTGAGGGGCTTCAGTTCAGTTCGTCTGGGCCGGGTACAACACCTCACCTCGCGGGTGAGCTCCTGGCCCTGCGCACAGGCATCAAGGTGTCACATATTCCTTATAAAGGCGGTGGACAAGCGGTCACAGATGCAGTTGCCGGACATTTTCCAATTTTCTTTACCGTCGTACCAACTGTTGCGAGTTACATCAAGCAGGGTCGACTGAACGCCATCGCTGTGGCCGGTGAAAAGCGCTCACCGGCATGGCCTGACATCCCCACAATCGCCGAATTGGGCGTTCCGGATTTCAACGTCAGTTCTTGGTACGGAATTTTGGCCCCAGCTAAAACGCCCAAAGCCATTATTGATCGCTTACAAAAAGATATCGCGGCGGTTTTAGCGATTCCAGAGGTGCGCGACCGTTACCTCAACAATGCCTTCGATCCAATTGCCAGCACCCCAGAGACGTTTGCCGCTCAAATTAAAGCCGACTATGCACGTTGGGGCCAAGTGGTAAAAGATGCCAATATTAAGCCGTAGCACGTCTGCACACACAGCAATACGCCCTCACCCTTCAGAACCGATCTAATCACCAATAACGGGAGCCACAAGATGTCAAACAACAACATTCGCTCAGCCAGCACCAGCGTCTCTAGACGGACTTTACTTAAACACGGTCTCGCAGGAGCCTTCGTCATCTCAAGTCCATGGATGACGACTAGTGCGCGTGCGGCGGGGCAACTGACTGTGGTTTTGAATCAAGGCTTACTCGCTAAACTTTGGATCGATGAGCTCAACCCACGCTTTGAAAAAGAGACGGGCGCAAAACTCAATATTCAGCAATCGGTCACTGGCGCAATGCTCGCCATGCTCAAAACACAAATGAATAATCCACCAGATTTAATGCAATTTTCTGAGGCAGGAGTGTTTCAAGCGCGAGATCAGGGCTTGCTCAAACAATACAAAACATCTTCCATACCAAACTGGAAATTTTTGCGTAAAGAATTCAATATGGCTGACGACTTTTCGGCAGGCATGATCGATGCGATGAATACTATTTTTTACAATACAAATGTCATCAAAACAGCACCGACGTCTTGGGCAGAACTTTGGGATGTTTCGAATAAAGGAAAAATCGCGATTCCTCCCGCGACTTGGAATAACGGCATTCGAATGATTGTGACAGCGTCGCAAGTCGCCACCGGGTTACCACTAGACAAAGCACAGTACGATTTTCAGTCTGGCATCAAACACCTGGCGAATCTCAAAAAAAATGGCGCGGTGGTGTATAACGATGCGCCTCAAGCCCTGCAAATGATGCAAAGCGGACAAGTACCACTCGTGCCGTTTTACGTAGCCTTCGCGGCTGGTCTCGTCGCAAAAGGCGCCCCTATCGCGCCCGCTGTAAATTTAAAAGAAGGCAAGCACGGAGAAATTGTCGGACTCAATATGCCGGTCAATGCCAAAAATGTCGAGCTCGCTCAAGCGTATGTGAATCTCAGTCTTGAAAAAGAGTTTCAGTCAAAAATTGATAGCGTCTTGCGCGCACGTTGTGGCCATATCGACGTTGTGACGTCGCCCGACACGCTGAAACTTATCGGTGATCCAGCCAATACGACGTATGCTGACTGGGCGTTCTTATCAAAGAATCGACCAAAAATTACCGAGATGTGGAACGAAGTCTTCGGCTAAAAACGAACGTGCGTGACTTTTTTGAGGTATTTAGTCAATGCCTTTGACGTCAGCAAGTTTCTCGAGATCACCGCTTTCTTTCTGGAGGCGCTACCGCTCGGGAATCTTGTTGCTCACTCCTCTGATTGTTTTTTTACTGTGCTTTTATGTAATCCCGCTGACAAATTTGCTGGCGCAAAGTTTTTCGTTTTCGTCGGGCGATGCCAATCGACACGATGGCTGGACTTTTTATCAGTATCTAAAAACTTACGATAGCGCACGGCTTGGTAGAGTGCTGAGTCGAACGTTTCGTATTTCGCTCATTACCGTGCTGATTACCCTTGTTGTGTCTTACCCGCTCGCTTTATTGCTTTTACGTGCAAGTAGACGCCTAAAAACGGCCATTTTAATACTCACCTTCGTATCGCTCGCCTCTAGCTTAATAGTTCGTAATTATGGTTGGGTGGTTGTACTGGCAGACGGCGGTGCACTCAATAGCCTGCTGATCGGTCTTGGCTTGATCGTTCAACCGATTCGCTTCATGTACTCAGAAGGCGCAATAATCGTCGGTCTGGTGCACTTTGCTATCCCTTTTATGGTGCTGCCAATCTATGGATCGTTATTACGGATACCACCCTCCATGCGAGAAGCCGCGCTTTCACTGGGTGCAAGTGAATGGGCGTGTCTGCGCAACATCACACTGCCGCTAAGCTTACCAGGGGTGTTCGGCGGCACCATGCTGACCTTTGCGGTCAGTATGAGCGCGTACGTAACACCTCTGATGCTTGGCTCTCCTTCGACAGCAATGATTTCACAGGTCGCGGCGGAACAATTGTTGGTTCAGTTAAATTTTCCGTGGGGTGCCGCCATCATCGTCACACTAACTGTTCTGACATTTCTTTTGGTCGCTGCTTACGCCAGTATTTTGCGAAAGGTCTTTCGTGCAACAGTCTAGCGAATATCAAGCCACAGGTTATCAGACCATTGTGCGTGCAATCGGCTGGCTAACTATTGTTTTTTTATTCTTCCCGGTCTTGTTGACCATCATCGTTTCGTTTAACGCCTCATTTTTTATCGAATTTCCACCCAAAGCACTGTCAATTGACTGGTACGGAAACATTGCAAAGATCCATCGAATTGGGCACGCCACGCTCATCAGTGCACTAGTTGCCCTCGCGAGCGCTACGGTGGCAACCCTCTTTGGCATCTGCGCCAGTTTGGCCCTGGTTCGTACCGAACTGCCGGCGAAAGCTGCTATCACAGCCTTCTTTGTGTCTCCGATCACGATTCCCATGGTGGCAATTGGAATCGCTCTGATCCAGTTTTTTATTCTGCTTGGCACAGCTTTTACTTGGTACAGTCTTTTGATTGGCCACATCGTATTGGTGCTCGCTTATCCTATTCGGACGTTGGTCGCTTCGCTGACCCTATCAAATATGTCTCTGGAAGAGGCCGCGCGCTCGCTTGGCGCAACCCGCTTGCAAGTATTCATGACGATCACCTTGCCACAAATGAAACCTGGTTTGATCAGTGGATTTATTTTTGCCTTTTTAATTAGTTTTGATAACTATCCAATCAGTATTTTCTTGGTGCGTGGTGGGCTGACAACCATGCCGATTGAACTGTTTAATTACATTACACAAAACTTAGACCCTACGCCAGCGGCTTTTTCGTCTTTGTACATTGCGATCGTCAGCATAATTATTTTCTTTGCTGAAAAGCGCTGGCGCATCATCTCGTATGCAATTCACTAGAGGCCGAAGCATGCCAGGATTAGAACTTGAAGGCGTCAATGTTTGGCTAGGAGCGCAACACGTTCTTAAGAACATCGATTTGAGCGTGGCAGAAGGTGAGTGCGTGGCGTTACTGGGCCCCTCTGGCTGCGGAAAAACGACGACCTTAAGAACAATCGCCGGTTTCATCGTTCCACAAGAAGGGTGTGTGAGCATTGCCGGAAAATCGACAAAAGACTTACCTCCAAACAAACGTAATGTTGGACTCGTTTTTCAAGACTACGCGCTTTTTCCACATATGACCGTCAGCGAAAACGTGGGTTATGGTTTGCGTATGCGAAAAATTGATGGTAAAGCTCGTGCACAACAAGTTGAACAAGCACTGGCGATGGTGCAACTCTTGCATATGAAAGACCGAATGCCTTCGCAGCTTTCGGGTGGGCAACGACAGCGTATCGCGCTGGCTCGAGCGTTAGTCATTCAACCAGATATTCTCTTGCTTGACGAACCCCTGGGCGCGCTCGACCGAAAACTACGAGATCAAATGCAAGTTGAACTCAAGCAGCTTCAAAAAAAACTTGGTATCACGACCATTATTGTCACGCATGACCAAGAAGAAGCATTGTCTCTTGCCGACCGTGTCGCAGTCATGTTTGATGGTCAAATCGCTGAGATCGGCAAACCCGTCAACTTGTATGAGACGCCCTCATCCTTAAAAGTCATGGAGTTTTTAGGTAGTTCAAACATACTTTCTATGGTCGTCAATAGCCGCGAAGCGAGAGGCGCCATCTTGTCTGGCTACCAGCATTACTCGATTCAAGTCGAGCACTGTGCTTTTAGTGTTGGCGATCGCATCACTGCTGCTATTCGGCCAGAACATATAGGGATTTTGCCGATTTCCGAACTGACGAGCGATACGCTCGAGGCGTCAACGGTAGAATGCGTATACAAAGGTGGGCTGGTAGAAGTTCATTGCCGTTTATCTGATGGCACCCCAATCAAGGCACAATCAGATGCAAACTGTGTTCAACGATTAAACTTAATGCAACAAGGCCTGAAAATTGCGTTACGCTTAAACTCATCCCGTCTTCAACTTTTTAGCAATTCACCAAACGAGCTCACTCATGACAGAACGTAAAGTCAACGATATTGGCGGTTTACCGGCGGGGCCAGTCTGCCAAGACGAACATCCCAGCACCTTGCACGAAAAACGTGTGGATGCCATCTTAAGAATATTATCTGGCCCAAAACTTGAGGCCTTTTCCGTTGATGCAATGCGCAGGGCGATCGAATCAAATACCGAAGAAGACTATCGTAACCTTGGCTATTACGATAAATGGATACGAGCTGTACGCGACCTCATCATTGAACAACAAGTATTAAGCCGCGACGAAATCGAGGCTCGGGTCGAGCAATTACGTGAAAAACATAAAAAGGTGGCCGCATGACCGCCTTTGCGATACGCCCAGGTCAAGCATTACCGGTCGGTGCATCCGTTCGCGTGCGCAAGCACCCGCCCGAGCAGCATTGCCGCACGCCGTTTTATTTGCGCGGCATCGAAGGTGAAATTACCGATGTGATGGGCTGCTTCCGCGATCCCTCATTGCTGGCGTTTCACAAACCAGGTCTGCCGCTGCGCGTGCTCTATCGCGTGCGTTTTAAACAAGCTGACGTCTGGCCCAATTATTCTGGTAGCCCAAAAGACACTGTTGTCGCTGACATCTACGATCATTGGATCGAACCGCTCGCCGGAGAAAAAGCATGAGTTCAAATCACGGACACCACCACGACCACGATCATGACCATGATCACGCACATGGCCACGATCATCCCCACAGCCCACCCGCGCCAGATGACGACGATGGCTATGATCGCTATGAGGTATTGCTACAAACTGCGATTCGCGAACTGTTGGATGAAAAAGGTATTATTACTGCTGCCGAGTTACATGCGCAAATTGATAAACAAGATAGTCTTTCACCCGCAATTGGCGGAAAAATCGTCGCGAAAGCTTGGGTAGACCAAGTCTTTAAAAAGCAATTGCTAGCAGACCCACTTAAAACAATCAATCAGCACTTTGAACTCGATATCATCACGCCCCTTGAACTCGTAGTTCTTGAAAACACACCCACTGTCCACAACGTGGTGGTCTGTACACTCTGTTCCTGTTACCCACGCATGCTGTTAGGTATTCCTCCTGCTTGGTATAAGTCGCTCGACTATCGCTCGCGTATCGTAGTTGAACCTCGTAAAGTGCTAGCTGAGTTTGGTACAACCATCCCAACTGACGTTGAAGTTCGGGTGTCAGATAGCACTGCGGATCTTCGCTTTTTAGTGTTGCCGAATCGGCCTAGCGGAACTGAGGGCATGAGCGAAGATCAACTGGCAGACTTGGTCACACGTGACTCGATGATTGGAACCTCGGTCGCGCTACAGCCTTAAACGAAGGCCATAAACGAAACGGCTCGCTCACTCGCAGCGAGCCGTTTGTTTTGACTTCAACGGATTGTGGTCAACTCATGAGTCAGCTTGTAATTTTCGATGCACAGACATGAAAACAACCTATTTATATGGCGCACTTGGCACAACGCTAACGCAATACCAGATCGACGCGTCTGATGGCACGCTCAAGGCTCTATCGAACATTGTTTTACCGAGCGATATTCAATATTGCGTCAAGCATCCAACGAAAGCCCTGCTGTATGTGGCTTGCAGTAATGGTGGACCTGGCAAGGTGGGCACAAAAAACTTCATCTGCGCGCTCTTAATTGAAACTGACGGCTCGTTGAAACAGCAAAATGTGCCAACCAGCTTGCCCTCGCGTCCTATACATATCTCTGTTGACCGCAACGCACAGAATCTACTACTTGCCTACAACGCACCAAGTGCCTTCAGTGTGCACCGCCTAAAGAAAGACGGATTAGTCGGCGAGGACATCAAGCAGAGCAATGTCGAGCTCGGTGCCTGCGCACATCAAATTGTAGTCACTCCAGATAACAAACGAGTTGTCTTACCAGTACGTGGTAACGATCCCGAGCACGGTAATTCCGAATTGCCCGGCTCACTTGAAATCTTTGATTATGCCGAGGGCATTCTGACGCATCGTCAAAAACTCATTCCGAATGCAGGATATGAATTTGGCCCTCGGCATGTAGATTTTCATCCAATAAAACCTTGGATGTATCTAGCGATTGAGCGTCAAAATCAAATCGCCTTTTTTGAACTTGGCAAAACAATCGCTGGGCCACTTTGGCGCAAGACAACGCTCGCGCGGCCAGAGCAACTCAAGCCGCGTCAGCTGGTGGGTGCGATCCACGTGCACCCAAATGGTAAGTTTGTGTATGTATCCAATCGTGCAGACGGCATAATCGATCACAACGAAAAA
>Ga0209768_10000396_pt1 | contig 30380 bp, 30 predicted proteins | sample LauGreSBDMM110SD_3_FD_187564 | JGI IMG/M metagenome (GOLD analysis project Ga0209768, IMG submission 187564) | Freshwater lake microbial communities from Lake Michigan, USA - Sp13.BD.MM110.SD (SPAdes) (version 2) | ecosystem: Environmental > Aquatic > Freshwater > Lake | place: Lake Michigan... | reverse complement strand
GCACCGTCAATGACGTGAGCGAGCGCGCCTACCAACTTGAAATGGGCGGCACATGGGACAAGGGCAAGGGCTGCGACACCTTCGGCCCCATCGGTCCTTGGATGGTCACCAAAGACGAAGTGCCCAATCCGCAAAATCTGAAGATGCACATGGACTTGAATGGCCAGCGCATGCAAGATGGCTCCACCAAAACCATGATTTTTGGGGTGACCAAATTGGTCAGCTATGTCAGCCAGTTCATGACCCTCGAGCCCGGTGATGTGATTACCACCGGCACCCCTCCGGGTGTGGGCATGGGCGTGAAGAAGGACGGTAAACCCGCACCCGTGTTCTTGAAAAAGGGCGACGTAATGCATGTTGGCATCCAAGGCCTTGGCGAACAAATGCAAAAGGTCGTGGCCTTCAAACGCAAAGCTTAAAAGTCAGCGTTTTCAGCCCTGCCGTTTGAAATGACGGCATACCAGGCGAATCGGGAATAACCCTGATTCGCCTTTTCTTTGTGCTGAGGCTTTCTTTTTCATGCAAAATAGCACGGGCGTTCTATTTTGAAGACATGCACACCATGACCGTTAGACACATCACCTCACTCTCTCAAGTCCCTCAAGCCTCTCAAGCCAGCGATGATGGCAGTGGACGAACCTTGATGAAAGGTCGTCAGACCAAGGCCGCCATCGTCAATGCAGCCTTGGGATTGGCATCGCAAATTGGTTTGGAAGGCCTCTCGATTGGCGCTTTGGCGGAAGTCACGGGCATGAGCAAGTCGGGCGTATTTGCCCACTTCGGTTCGCGAGAAGAATTGCAAATCTCAGTCATCCGCGAATACCACGATCAGTTTGAAAGCGAAGTTTTTTACCCAGCCCTCAGTTGTGCGCGTGGTTTGCCCCGCTTGCAGTCTTTGTTTGACAACTGGATGCAACGCACCACCACTGAAATTGATTCGGGTTGCATTTACATCAGTGGCGCCGTGGAGTTTGATGACCGGCCTGGCTCTGTGCGAGATGCGCTGGCATCCTCTGTCAACACTTGGCAAAACGCCTTGCAACGTTCGGTGGCACAAGCGCAAGTCGAAAAACATCTGACCGCCAAGGCTGATCCCTTGCAGGTGGCCTTTGAAATTCACGGCCTCATCTTGGCACTTCATTACGAAGCCAGATTTCTTCGCAACCCCGGTGCAGCAGATCGCGCCCGCAAAGGCTTTTCCGAAATTGTGGCGCGAAATCAAGCTTGATTTTTACGCAACACCTCCACTCTTTAATTTGCATTGAATTTTTTGAAAGTCAACCATGCCAAGCTACGTCCCTCCCCTGCGTGATCTTCAGTTCGTCTTGCACGAATTGCTCGATTTGGAAAATGAATTGAAAGCCATGCCCAAGCATGCTGAGACCGACGCTGACACCATCAATGCGGTGTTGGAAGAGGGCGGTAAATTTGCGGCAGAAGTGGTGTTCCCCTTGAATGTGTCTGGCGATGAAGAGGGCTGCAAATTGGATCGCGACACGCATGAAGTGAAGGCACCCGCAGGTTTCAAAGAAGCCTATAAAAAATATGTGGAGGGTGGTTGGGCAGCACTGAGCGCACAAGAAGAATATGGCGGTCAAGGCTTGCCCTTCGTGGTGAATCAGTGCTTCTTTGAAATGCTGAACTCTGCCAATCAAGCCTGGACCATGTACCCCGGCCTGTCGCATGGTGCGCATGCTTGCTTGTCAGCACATGGCTCCAAAGAACAAAAAGACATGTACTTGCCCAAGCTCACCAGCGGCGAGTGGACTGGCACCATGTGCCTGACTGAACCCCACTGCGGCACAGATTTGGGCATGCTGCGCACCAAGGCCGAGCCGCAGGCCGATGGCACTTACCGTCTCACAGGTCAAAAGATTTTCATCAGTGCGGGCGAGCACGACTTAGCAGCCAACATTGTTCACTTGGTGTTGGCTCGATTGCCAGATGCGCCTTTAGGCAGCAAAGGCATTAGCTTGTTTGTCGTCCCCAAATTCAACGTGAAGGCTGATGGCGCCATGGGTGAGCGCAATGGCATTTATTGCGGCGGTTTGGAGCACAAGATGGGCATTCATGGCAATGCCACTTGCCAGATGGTGCTAGACGGTGCAGCAGGCGTCATGGTGGGGCAACCCAACAAAGGTTTGGCCGCCATGTTTGTCATGATGAACGGCGCGCGTCTGGGCGTGGGCAATCAGTCTTTGGGCTTGACCGAAGTGGCCTATCAAAACGCCTTGGCCTATGCCAAAGACCGCATTCAAATGCGCAGCCTGTCGGGCGTGAAAGCGCCCTCCAAGCCAGCCGATCCTATTTTGGTTCACCCTGACGTCAGGCGCATGCTGCTGACTGCCAAGGCCTATGCCGAAGGTGGCCGTGCCTTGGCCTGTTATGGCGCCTTGCTCATCGACAAAGAATTGAACCATCCCGACGAAAAGGTTCGCGCCGATTCTGCAGAAATTTTGGCGCTGTTGACACCCATCGTGAAAGCTTTTCTCACAGACAACGGCTATCAGGCCACCACCATGTGCCAACAAGTCTTTGGCGGACATGGTTACATCAAAGAGTGGGGCATGGAGCAGTATGTTCGCGATGCCCGCATCAACATGATTTACGAAGGCACCAATGGCATTCAGTCGCTTGATTTGCTGGGCCGCAAGGTGCTTGGCAATCAGGGTGCCAGTTTGCAAAAATTTGGCAAGTTGATTGGCAAGTTGGTGGCCCAAGAAATGGGCAATGAAGCCATGGCCGAGTTCATCAAACCATTGGCTGACTTGGGCCAAAAGATGACGCAATTCACCACTGAAATTGGCATGAAGGCCATGGGCAATGCCGATGAAGTGGGCGCTGCATCGGTTGATTATTTGCGCGTGGCGGGTCATTTGGTATTTGCCTACTTCTGGGCGCGCATGGCGCAAGTGGCCTTGGCTAAAATTGCCGCTGCAGAGGAGGATGCTCAGCGCCCCGACCCTTTCTACAAAGCCAAGTTGCAAACTGCGCGTTTTTACTTTGCACGTTTGTTGCCCGAAACCTTGAGCTTGATGAACACAGCGCGTTCGGGTGCAGATGTTTTAATGGACACCGATTTGGCCTTGGCCTGAACCAAACTTGATTGAATTTGCAATTACCAGGATTGATCTATGACGACAAACAACTTCACAGCTCGCTTTTTGAAAACCAGTTTGCTGATGGCTTCATCTTTGCTGACCGGTATGGCCCTGGCCAATTCGCCAGTGGGCCAGTGGCAGACCTCAGATGAGAAAACCGGTGAACTCAAAAGCGTGGTTATTATTTTTGAGCAACAAGGTGTGATGAAGGGGCGCGTTGAAAAAGTGCTGCGCAAAGATGCAGATCCTGCTGCCAAGTGCGAAAAGTGCAGCGATGACCGCAAAAACCAGCCCGTGGTTGGCTTGGAAATCATTCGCGGTGCCAAAAAAGCCAGCGGCAAAAACGTCTGGGAAGACGGTGAAATTCTCGATCCAGAAAATGGCAAAACCTACAGCTTGCGCTTAACGCCCATTGAAAACGGTGCCAAGTTAGAAGTGCGCGGTTCATTTGGCCCCATTGGCCGAACTCAAACTTGGGTGCGTGTTCCTTAATTCCTGCACAACCCACTTCAATTTTTTGAAAGAAGCTTAGCCATGTCAGATATTTTGACCCACATCGATGCAGGGGTGATGACCCTCACCTTCAATCGCTTAGAGAAAAAGAATTCAATCACGGGTGACATGTATGCTGCTATGGCGCAAGCTGTTGACCAAGCGCAAGCCGATCCCGCCATTCGGGTTTTGGTCATTCAAGGTCACGAAAGCATTTTCAGTGCGGGCAATGACATTGGCGACTTTTTGAACAAGCCGCCTTCCACCGTTGACTCTCCTGTTTTTCATTTCATGCGTGCCTTGACCATGTTTGAAAAACCTGTCATTGCCGCCGTGGCAGGCCCTGCTGTTGGCATTGGAACCACCTTGCTCTTTCATTGCGACTTGGTCTATGCCGGCGACAACGCGGCCTTTTCCATGCCCTTTGTGAATTTAGGCCTGTGCCCTGAATTTGCATCCAGCATGCTGGCTCCGCAAATGTTTGGGTATCACCGAGCTGCCGAAGCTTTGCTCTTGGGTGAAGCCTTCTTTGCTGAAGCCGCTTTGGAAATTGGGCTGGTCAATCGCGTGGTCCCCCCCACAGAAGTCAATGGCCATGCTCAGGCTCAGGCCAAGAAATTGGCAGCCAAACCTTTGTCTGCTTTGATTGAGACCAAGCGCCTGATGAAGAGCGGGCAATCTAAGGCCTTGATTGAACGCATGGGCGAAGAAGGACAAAGTTTCCGGCGCATGCTGTCAGAGCCCGCTGCACGTGAGGCTTTTGGTGCCTTCATGGAAAAACGCAAGCCAGACTTCTCTAAAATCCAAGTTCTACTGCCAACTTAGACCTTTTATGACTTCCTCGCGCTCAGACCTTCCTACCGATGTTGAATTTGAGCCAGAGTTCATTGCCGCCTTGTACGACATTTACGAAGAGAAAATTCTCTTCAATCAGTGGATGGGCTTGAAGGTTGAAAGTGTCAAGGCCACAGGCATTGTGGCCAGCCTTGCCATGAAGCCAGAGTTGGTGGGGCACTATGCCTATCACCGCATTCACGGGGGTGTCATCAGTGCTGTCCTTGATGTCATGGGCAGTTTGGCGGTCATGGCCGCTTTAGGTGCCAAGCACATGGACGAGCCCGTGGCCAAGCGATTGGAACGATTTGCACGCCACAGCACCATCGATTTGCGCATTGATTTCTTGCGCCCTGGCATCGGCGAAAAATTCACCATCCATGCCGAGGCCATGCGCGTAGGCGCTCGCGTGGGCAATGCCAGAATGGAATTTTGCAGTGCCGATGGCAAATTGCTGTCAACGGGTACAGCTGCTTACCTCACTTCTTAAACACAGATTTTGAGGCGCCCTCTTAGACAAGTGCACAATGACAGCTTGATTTTGATTTAGATTGTGTCCCATGCGCCACCACGGTGAAAGTTCTCCACCTGCAGCCACCCTAGCTGCCAACACCCCCCAAGATTCAGACGGCAGAACCCTGAAAAGACTGCTGCCCTATTTGCTCACTTACAAGTGGCGAGTGGCCGCGGCATTGTTGTTCATGGTGGGCGCCAAATTGGCCAATGTCAGTGTGCCTCTGTTGTTGAAAGACTTGGTCGATGCCATGAGCTTCAAGCCCAATGACCCCGTTCAAATCTTGGTGGTGCCCGTGGCTTTGTTGGTGGGCTATGGCGCGCTTCGGCTGATGACCTCAGCGTTTACCGAACTGCGCGAACTGGTCTTTGCCAAAGCCACGCAAGGCGCAGCGCGCACCATTGCGCTTGAAACCTTCCAGCATTTGCACGCTCTGAGTTTGCGTTTCCATTTGGCCCGCCAAACGGGCGGCATGACACGCGACATTGAACGCGGTGTGCGCGGCATTGAATCGCTGATTTCTTATTCGCTTTACAGCATTGTGCCTACCTTGATTGAAGTGACGCTGGTGCTCACCATTTTGGCTGTCAAGTTTGATGCTTGGTTTGCTTGGATCACACTGGCCGCATTGAGTTTTTATATTTTCTTCACAGTGCGCATTACGGAGTGGCGAACGCATTTTAGAAAACAAGCCAACGAGTTTGATTCAGCAGCGCACACCAAAGCCATCGATTCATTGCTGAACTACGAAACCGTGAAGTACTTTGGCAATGAAGCTTATGAAGCCAACCGGTATGACGAAAGTTTGGAACGACTGCGCAAAGCAAGGTTGAAATCGCAAACCTCTCTGTCCTTGCTCAACACCGGGCAACAATTGATCATTGCAGCTGCATTGGTAGCCATTCTGTGGCGCGCCACGCAAGGCGTGGTGGACGGGCGCATGACCTTGGGCGACTTGGTCATGATCAATGCCTTCATGATTCAACTTTACATCCCTCTGAATTTTTTAGGCGTGCTCTACCGCGAAATCAAACAGAGCCTGACTGACTTGGACAAAATGTTTGTGCTCATGGACCGGGAGCGCGAAGTGGCCGATGTGCCCAACGCAGCCGATTTGAATTGCGAACATGGTGCACTTTTGAAGTTTGAATCGGTGTCGTTTGCTTATGAGTCAGACAGGCCCATTTTGCACAACATCAGTTTTGAAATTCCTTCTGGCAAAACAGTGGCTGTGGTGGGCCCTTCAGGCTCTGGTAAATCCACGTTGGCGCGTTTGATGTTTCGCTTCTACGACGTGCAGCAAGGCCGCATCACCATCAACGGCCAAGACATTCGGCAAGTCACACAGCACAGTGTACGCAAAGCCTTGGGCATCGTGCCGCAAGACACCGTGCTGTTCAACGACACCGTGGCTTACAACATTGGTTATGGCCGCACTGGTTCAACGCAAGAAGAAATTGAAACAGCGGCCAAAGCGGCGCGCATTCACGATTTCATTGCCTCTACACCCAAGGGTTATGCCACCTCAGTGGGTGAGCGCGGTTTGAAACTCTCGGGTGGTGAAAAGCAGCGTGTGGCCATTGCGCGAACGCTGCTCAAAAATCCGCCCATCTTGGTTTTTGATGAAGCTACATCAGCACTCGACTCTGCCAATGAGCGCGCCATTCAAGCTGAGTTGGCCAGTGCAGCCCAAAACAAAACCACCTTGGTCATTGCCCACCGCTTGTCCACCGTGGTGGACGCTCATGAAATATTGGTCATGGAAGCCGGGCACATCATTGAGCGAGGTAGCCACGCCCAGCTGTTGCAGCTCAATGGTCGATACGCTCAAATGTGGGCTTTGCAGCAAAACTCAGAGGGCAGCTCTGAAGAGGTAACTGCAGGATAATGCGCGCATGGATACCAAGTGGCTTGAAGACTTTGTGAGCTTGGCTGAAACGCGGAGTTTCAGCCGGTCTGCTCAATTGCGCCATGTCACCCAGTCGGCCTTTTCCAGGCGCATTCAATCGCTTGAAGCTTGGGCCGGGGCTGACTTGATCAATCGCAGTTCCTACCCCACCACGCTTACGCCGGCCGGCCAGGTGTTGCATGCCAAGGCACTTGAGTTGTTGCAATCTTTGCAAAGCGCCAAAACTGAAATGAAAGATGACCATGACAAACAATCTGACAATCACAAGGCCTGATGACTGGCACCTGCATGTGCGCGATGGCGCAGCGCTTCACACTGTGGTGCCGCACACCGCCGCTCAATTTGGCCGTGCCATCATCATGCCCAACTTGAAGCCGCCCGTCACTACGGCAGCTTTGGCACTTGAATACAAATCACGCATCTTGGCTGCAGTGCCTAAGGGCATTGATTTTGAACCGCTCATGACTTTGTACCTCACTGATAATTTGCCACCCGAAGAAATTGTGAAAGCCAAGGCTGCTGGCGTGGTGGCATGCAAGTTGTACCCTGCAGGGGCCACGACCAACAGCGATGCGGGCGTGACCGATTTGAAAAAGATTTACCCCACGCTGGCAGCCATGCAAAATGTGGGCATGCTCTTGCTGATTCATGGCGAAGTGACCAGCAGCGACATTGATTTGTTTGACCGTGAAGCCGTTTTCATTGAGACACAGCTCATTCCATTGCGCCGCGATTTTCCAGAACTCAAAATTGTGTTTGAGCACATCACCACCCAAGATGCCGCAGACTATGTGAAGTCTGCCGATCGCTACATGGCCGCTACGCTCACGGCGCACCACTTGCTTTACAACCGCAACGCCATTTTCACAGGTGGTATTCGGCCGCATTACTACTGCTTGCCGGTGCTCAAACGCGAAACTCATCGAGTGGCTTTGCTCCATGCAGCCACCTCAGGCAATGCGCGCTTTTTCTTGGGTACCGACAGCGCGCCACACCCTGCTCATTTGAAAGAACACGCCTCTGGTTGTGCCGGTTGTTACACCGCGCACGCCGCCATGGAAATGTATGCCGAGGCCTTTGACAGCGTGGGCAAACTGGACCAACTGGAGGCCTTTGCCAGTTTCAATGGCGCCGACTTTTATGGTTTGCCCCGCAACCAGGGCCAAATTACTTTGAAGCGCGAATCTTGGACGCCGCAAGAAAGCTACCCCTTTGGTGAAGCTGAGCTCAAGCCCCTTCGTTCAGGCGAAGCCTTGCCATGGCGCATGGCCTAAGCAGCATTGATTGGCAAGCGCCGTGGCTAACGCCCTGGCGTGAGCGAGGTGAATGGATTGCAGAGCAAGTCAAGCAGGGCGCTTCGGTTGAACAGGCCTGCAATGCATCGCTTCAATTACGCCGGCCTCAGACGGAAACGCTGAGTCAAGGCCACAAAGCTGTTTGTCATGTCCAGTTTGTGCCGCAGGCCGCCTTGCCCGATGGCCAAGCCTACGAGCAGTTTATTTTCAACGCCCAGCAGGTGCCAACACGAGATGGTCTGCATGACTTTTTCAATGCGCTGTGTTGGCTCGAATTTCCCTTGGCGAAAAAGCAACTCAACCAATTGCAGGCGACTGCCATTCAAGCGCAAGGGGTAGGTGCCGTGCGGGGGGCAGTGCGAGATGCGGTCACGGTGTTTGACGAAAACGCCACCCTGATTCAACTGCCCGACGAGCTTTGGCATGCCTTGCATGTGCGAGATTGGCACACTGCGTTTGTGGCCATGAAACCTAGCTGGAAAGATGTGCATATTTTGATCTTTGGCCATGCGGCCTTAGAAAAACTGGTCAATCCCTACAAAGCCATCACGGTTCACTTGTGGCGAGTGCCATCGGGTTTGCCAAGCTCGGATTGGGATTCGTGGTTGGCGCAAGATCTGCAGCCCGAAAAGTTGGCGGTAAAACCCTTTTTGCCAACGCCTGTATTGGGGGTTCCTGGGTGGTGGCCACCCAATGAATGCGCTGATTTTTATGCCGACTCACAAGTGTTTCGCCCTCCGAGACACTCTAATTCCGTTCAGTTTTGAGGAATTAAATGGGCGCACTTGATTTTGCGCGCGCGCCCCCTAATATTCAGTCTGTGCGCTTGGCCTTCGCTGGGCGATAGATCTAAATCCTCATGAAACGTATCATTTTGTTTGTACTGACCAACTTGGCTGTGGTGTTGGTACTGGGTGTTGTGGCCAGTTTGCTGGGCGTTAACCGCTTCCTCACTTCCAATGGCCTAGATTTAACCGCCTTGTTGGGCTTTGCCCTGATCATGGGTTTTGGTGGGGCATTCATTTCATTGCTGATTAGCAAGCCTGTGGCCAAGTGGAGTTCGGGCGTACAAGTTATTGCGCAACCTAGCAATGCCGACGAAAAGTGGTTGGTCGACACGGTGCAAAAACTGGCCGACAAGTCTGGTATTGGCATGCCTGAAGTAGGTATTTTTGAAGGCGACCCCAACGCATTTGCAACCGGTGCCTTTAAAAACTCTGCCTTGGTGGCTGTTTCGACAGGCCTTTTGCAAAACATGAGCCACGATGAAATCGAAGCCGTCTTGGCGCACGAAGTGGCGCACATTGCCAATGGTGACATGGTCACCATGGCCCTGATTCAAGGCGTGATGAACACCTTTGTGGTGTTCCTGTCTAGAGTGGTGGGCTATGCGGTTGACAGCTTCCTGCGCAAAAACGACGAAGAAAACACAGGGCCTGGTATGGGTTACTGGATCACCACCATCGTCCTAGACATTGTATTGGGCTTTGCGGCAGCCATTGTGGTGGCTTGGTTCAGTCGTCAGCGCGAGTTCCGCGCAGACGCAGGTGCAGCCGAGTTGATGGGGCGTAAACAACCCATGATGAATGCATTGGCCCGTTTGGGTGGCCTGCACACGGCTGACCTGCCCAAGAGTGTGGCAGCCATGGGCATCGCGGGTGGCATGGGACAGTTGTTTTCAACGCACCCCCCCATTGAAGAGCGCATTGAGGCTTTGAAAAACAGTTAAGTGTTGGGTAACCCACGAGACTTGGCTTCACACAGCAGTCATCTATAGTCCGTGGGTGCACAGATTTTTTTCCACCTGGATTCAACGATACTTAACCCTCGCGCGTCTCCAAAACACCCGCCGTTTTGAACGCTTGCCAGCCCCCGTTCGGGGCATGGCTTGGATGGCACTGTGCGGCCTTGCATTCTCATTGCTGAACACCATTGCACGATCTTTTGCAATGCAAATGGACCCGTTTGAAGCGCAGTTTCTAAGGTATTTTTGCGGCCTTTTGATCATGTTGCCGCTGCTTTGGTATCAAGGTCTTGCGGCCTATGCGCCCAACGATGTGAAAGGTCAATTTTGGCGCGGTGGCGTGCACACCATTGGCTTGATGCTGTGGTTCGTTGCGCTACCCCAAATCCCATTGGCTGACACGACGGCCATTGGCTTCACAAGCCCCATTTTCATCATGTTGGGTGCTGCGTGGTTCTTGGGCGAACCCATGCGCAAAGACCGATGGATAGCGGCTGGAATTGGCTTTGCAGGCGTGTTGGTGGTGGTGGTGCCCAACTTGTCGGGAACAGGGGGGTGGTACAACTTGGTCATGCTGGCCTCATCGCCTGTGTTTGCTGCTTCGTTCCTCATGACAAAGCATCTCACCCGAACAGAAAAGCCAGGTGTCATTGTGATTTGGCAGTCGATCACCGTGACTTTGTTCAGCTTGCCTTTGGCTTTGATGAATTGGCAAGCGCCTACGCTATGGCAATGGGGTGGTTTTATGGTGGCTGGCGTGCTGGGTACGATTGGTCATTACAGCCTCACAAAAGCTTTCAGTGTGGCCGATATTTCTGCCACGCAATCGCTCAGATTCTTAGACCTGGTTTGGGCCTCTCTTTTAGGATGGCTGGTGTTTAGCGATTTTCCAAGTCAATGGACTTGGCTGGGCGCTCTCGTCATTCTGGTGTCCACGGTTTGGATTGCAAGACGCGAAGGCCGCAGAAAAGAAGAGCCTGCGCCGCTCAATTCATCGAAAACCTGAGGCTAAGTTTCAGGCGTCGCTTGAAGGGATGCTGCTTGGCGGTGGGTTGCTGATGCCACTGGCCACATGCCCTGCAGGCACATGCTGCGCAGCCGATTCAATGTGGCCCGTTTGATCGTCAAAGAAAAAGTCGGGTTCAAATTCTTTGAGAAATTCTCCTTTGGGCAAGCCGCCTAAGAACATGGCCTCGTCCACCTCAATGTTCCACTGCATCAAGGTGCGAATGGCGCGCTCGTGGGCGGGCGCACTGCGCGCAGTGACCAGCGCAGTTCTGACCCGTATGGTCGGCGTGCCCTCTTGCTGAAGCCTGTGAAGGGCGGCCAGCAAAGGTTTGAAAGGTCCAGCCAGCAAGGGCTGTGAGGCCTTGGCATGTTCGTGCGCTTGAAAGGCAGACAAACCTTGCGATTGAAAAACACGCTCAGCTTCATCGGAAAACAAAACTGCATCACCGTCAAATGCAATGCGCACTTCGTGGGGGTGTGCTTCAGAAGCATGTGCAGAATGTGGGTAGACCTGAGCCGCAGGAACGCCAGCGTCTAAGGCGGCGCGAACATCGGAAAGATGCGTCGATAAAAACAAATTGGCATTCAGAGGTTTTAAATACCGCCATGGCGACTGACCACGGGTGAAGCTGCCACGTTGAATGGACAAGCCATAGTGCTGCGCTGATCGGAACACACGCATGCCCGAAACAGGATCGTTGCGCGACAAGATGACCACTTCGACCCGTTGCGTTGTAGCATCGTTGAAAGCCAAGAGTTTTTTCACCAAAGAAAATGCAACACCTGGTTTGGCGGGCTCTTCAAGGCGCTCCAACTGTAGCTTCATGTAAGCACGGTCGTCGCTTTGCTCGAAGACCAAGTTTTCTTCCTCAAAATCAAACAAGGCGCGCGACGAAATCGCCACCACCAATTGACCGTCTAGGCTGACTGCCATGGGATGCTCCTTGTTATCGAACCCATTGATTCAACTCCATGATGGGCATGAGCACCGCCAACACGATGAGCATGACCACACCGCCCATGGCCACAATGAGCAAGGGCTCCAAAATGGTGGCCAAGGCCAGTGCACGGCGCTGGACATCGGCCGAAAGTTGTTGGGCCGCACGTTGCAACATCAGAGGCAGTTGGCCTGTTTGTTCGCCCAATCGAGCAAACATGGAGAGCAAACTTGGGAAGCGTTTTTTCTGACCCATGGCCATGGCCAAAGGGGCACCTTCACGCACCAAGATCAAGGCGTCAAGAACATCTTCGCGCATGGCCTGATTGGAGAGCGTGTCGGCGGCCGATTGCATGGCTTTCAAGATGGGCACGCCAGCAGCAGTGAGCATGGCCAGGGTGCTGGCAAATCGAGCTGTGTTGTAACCCGTGGCCAATCGGCCCAAAATGGGCAAACGCAAAACGGCAGCATCAAAGCGCAAGCGCAAAGCATGTTGCTTCATGGCCTGATGAAATCCCAACCAACTCAAGACCAGCAAAAGTGCCACGGTCCAACCGTGGTTGCTGACGAAATCACTGAGGGCCAGCATGGCCACTGTGAGTCCTGGCAACTTGCGCTGGCTACCAGAAAAAACTTGCGCCACTTGCGGCACCACCGTGCTAAGCAGGAAAATCACAATGAGCAATGCAATGAGGCTCACGATGGCAGGGTACAAAGAAGCGCTTAAGAGTTTGGCTTTGAGTGTTTGCTGATCTTGCAAATCGTCGGCCAGTTGTCCCAATACCGCGCCTAAATTGCCGCCTTGTTCACCGGCACTGATAACAGCTGTGTACAGCGCTGAAAATTCTTGAGGGTGTTGCGACATGGCCTTGGCCAGACCCAATCCTGCATTGACTTCAGCTCTCAAATTGGCGACCAAATGCGACTGCTTTTCTGATTCGGCTTCATCGCTTAAAGCGGCCAAGGCACGCTCAAGCGGCAAACCACTACCGACCAAACTGGCCAATTGCCGAGTCCAAACAGCCAGGGCATTGGCAGAAAAACATTTGGCAGAGCCGATGTTGGTTTGCCAAATGCTTTTTTTGTCAGATGCACTTTGCGCCAGCGCTTGCACGGCCAATGGCACCAAAGACTGAGCGCGCAATTGTCCGCGCGCGGCTTTGGCGCTGTCGGCCTCGATCACGCCCTTTCGCAGGACGCCATCGTTTTGCAGTGCTTCAAAAGAATAGGCTGGCATGAGTTGTTGAGATCAATCGCGGGTGACGCGAAGCAATTCTTCTGGCCGTGTGATGCCCAATTGAACCAGTCGTTCACCATCTTCTCGCATTAACACCATGCCGCTGGCCAGCGCGCCATCGCGAAGGCTGGCTTCAGATTGTTTAGCGTGAATTTGGGCGCGAAGCGCATCATTGGTGATCATCAATTCAAAGATCCCCGTGCGCCCGGCATACCCGGTTTGTCCGCACTGTGAACACCCGCGACCTTGGCATGCTGTGCAAACTTTTCTCACCAAGCGTTGTGCCAACACGCCTAGCAAGGACGAGCTCAACAAAAAGGGTTCAATGCCCATGTCAGTGAGTCGAGTGACCGCACTGATGGCATCATTGGTATGCAGGGTGGCCAAAACCAAGTGGCCTGTCATAGAAGCTTGAATGGCAATTTGAGCGGTTTCAAAATCTCGAATTTCACCAATCATGATGATGTCGGGGTCTTGTCGCAAAATGGCTCGCAAGGCTTTAGCGAAGCTTAAATCAATCTTGGAATTCACCTGTGTTTGCCCCACGCCTGCCAACTCATATTCGATGGGGTCTTCCACCGTCATGATGTTGCTGCCTGCGGCGTCCAAGCTTTGCAGTGCTGCATAAAGCGTTGTGGTTTTGCCTGAGCCGGTAGGGCCTGTGACCAAAATCAAACCATGAGGTTGGGTGACCAATTGCTCAAAGCGTTGCAGGGTTGCGCCTTGCATGCCAACAGACTGAAGGCTGAGACGTGTTTCTGATTTGTCAAGCAAACGCAAAACAGCTCGCTCGCCATGAGCACTGGGCAATGTCGAGACACGAACGTCAACCGCGCGCGAACCTAAACGCAAACTGATGCGGCCATCTTGTGGCAAGCGCTTCTCGGCAATGTCCAGTTCGGCCATGATTTTGAGCCGAGAAATAAGGGCTGCGTGCAAAGCGCGATTGGGTTGTACCACTTCGCGCAAGTTGCCATCAACCCGAAAGCGCACGCTGGAGTGGCGCTCATAAGGTTCAATGTGAATGTCACTGGCACCATCGCGAGCCGCTTGTGTCAAAAGCGCATTCAACATGCGAATGATCGGCGCATCGTCGCTTGTTTCTAACAAGTCTTCGACAGCTGGAAGCTCTTGCATCATGCGTGACAAGTCCGCGGCAGACTCCACCTCACTGACCACAGCTGCTGCACTGGATTCGCCGGGGCCGTATTGCGCGGTGTAGGCTTTGCTGATACGTTGTCTCAAATTTGTGGTGTCTTCTCGCGCAATGTCCAATGACAACTCAGCATGGCCCCATTTCCGCATGACTTCAGAAATGGCATTGGGCACACTGTCTGGGCAAAGCCAAAGCGTGAGGCGCGTGCCGTCGTCCTCCAACAAAAGTTGGTGGCTGCGCGCAAAGGCGTAGGGGAGCGGGTAGCGGTGAGCCATTAAGGTTTGCGAGTGGTTTCTGGCAAGACCGGTGAGCCAATGGCGGGCAGCCCAGGGCTGCTGTTCGGCGTTGCTTCTATTTGGACGCTTCGCATTTGTTCATAACGACTCAAGGACAGGCTCTCTGTAGAAGCACCATCACGCACAACCACGGGACGCAAAAAGACCATCAGATTGGTTTTCTTGCGGCTGCGAGAATCGGCGCGAAACAAGTTGCCAATCAAAGGCAATTCGCTCAAACCGGGCACACGCTCTTGGCTGTTGCCAAAGTCGTCTTGAAGCAAGCCACCCAGGACCACAATGCCGCCGTCTTCCACCAAGACGCTTGACTCGATAGAGCGCTTGTTGGTAATGAGGCCTGTGGCAGAGTTGATGGAGGCAGGATCAAGCCGGCTGACTTCTTGGTAAATCTGCAATTTGACGGTGCCGTTTTCGCTGATTTGCGGCTTCACACGCAGTGTCAGGCCCACATCTTTTCGCTCAATGGTTTGAAACGGATTCACCGACCCTGCGCTGTTGTTGTTATTGGTGTACTGACCTGTGACAAATGGAACGTTTTGACCGATCACTATTTTGGCTTCTTCGTTGTCCAGCGTTAAAAGATTTGGCGTTGACAGCACATTGCCATCGCCGGTGGTTTGTAAAAAACGCGCCAAAAAACCCAGGACGTAGGTGCCGTTGCTGTTGTGCGCTACGCCAAAGTTGAGGCCAGACGAAGGCGCTACAGTGCCACTGGCGCCTTGGGCAGCCAGCGCGATAAGGTTGGCGCCACCGACTCTGAAGTTGGTGCCTAAGAGGCCAATGTTGGTGTCGCCTTTGCCGCCCAAAGGCCCTTGCCACTGCACGCCAAACTCTGCGGCTTTTTCGGCACTGACCTCGGCAATCAAACTCTCGACAAAAACTTGCGCACGGCGCGCGTCAAGCTTGTCAATGACTGCACGCAGTTGTCGGTATTGAGGTTCTGGCGCAGTGATGATGAGCGAGTTGGTGGAAGGATCGGCTTGAATTTGACCGCCAGTAGAAGCTTGGCTGCCTGCGCTGTTGAAACTGGCGTTGGCGCCGCCTCCACCTACGGCGTTGTTGGCCGTGTTGTTGGTGTTGGTCATGCCAGCGGCCACGGCGCTGTTGGCGCCGCCCGCAGCATTGCCTTGTGCGGAGATGGCGGCACGCAAAGTGGCCGCTAATTTGGTTGAGTCGGCATTTTTCAAATAGACCACATGGATGTTGCCGCTGGCGGCATTGGGGCCTTTGTCTGTCGGCTGATCGAGTTGCGCGATCAATGATCTGGCCAGCGTCATGCGGGCCGTGTTGGCGGCGCGCAAGATAAGCGAGTTGCTTCGCGCCTCGGCCATCACAGTGGTTTTAAAGCTGGCGTCAGTTTGACCTGCTGCGGGTGCGGCACCGCTGGCGGCACCAGAGTCAAGCAGGCGCTGCAACATGGGAACCAGATCGGTGGCCAACGCATTCTTCAGGGGAATGACTTCCACGCCTGTGGCGTTGGCCACATCGAGTGCGGCAATGATGCGCGCCAAGCGTTGCAGGTTGTCGGCGTAATCGGTAATGACCAAGGCATTGGTGCCGGGGTTCACATTGAGGGTGTTGTTGGGGCTGATGAGCGGACGCAGTATGGGCACCAAATTGTTGGCACTCTCATGGTTCAGCTGAAAAATTTGCGTGACGATTTGACCATTCGAGGCTGGCACCGCGCCTGCAGACACACCGCCACTTTGCAACTTGGCATCTGCCTCAGGAACCACCAAATACAAACCTGCCGACTCGACCAATGCAAAACTTTGCGTGCGCAATTGGGCTGCAAACAATCTGAGTGCTTGCGAAGGTGCCACAGGCACATTGCTGGTCAGGGTGATGGTGCCCTTGACCCTTGGGTCAACCACCACATTGTGGCCAGACAAGGTGGCCAAGGTTTTGGCCACTGCGTCAATCTCGGCATTGATGAAGTTCAATGTGACGGGTTCTGGAGATTTTTTGGCGGGCGCGTTGCCAGAATTGCCACCGGTTTTTTTGTTAGCTTGTGGGGCTTGTGCTGTGGCATGAACGGCCCCCAACACGAAGGGCAAGGCCATGCCTAAACAGATGGCCCAGCGCGGCAAGCGCAATGTGAGGTTGTTGGAGGAATGTGTTTGTGAAGCCATGGTGTTCAACCTAGTGAAAGCAAGCTGCGCGCCCCTTGGCGCCGTCCGATGATGTTCAGCAAATTTGACAAAGCTGCTGCGTGCTCAGGCACGGCAGAGGCTTCGCCCCGAAATTGAAGGCGTGAGCCTTGCCATTGACCTTGGCCGCTTAAAAGCAAACTGCCAGACTGCGTGGTCAAGGACAAGGAAGGCAAAGGGTTGGCGGCAGAAGCGCCCCCTAAATTGATTTGGTAAGTGCCCATGGGTTTGAGCGTGCTCAATTTGGACGACATGTTTTCTGCAGTGAGTGTGATCTCGCCTTGGAGCCAACTTGGCTGCGTTTGGAAATTGACCCGCAATTGCTTGGTTTCCAATTTGAGGGTGCCTTCAGGTTGAAGGGTGTTCCAAGGCGCGCCCAAACCACTTAACAAATGTGCAGGCCATTGAGATTGATGGTCGTCTACTTGCAATTGCCACACTTGAAGACGCTCAGGGGCTTGCAATGAAAGCCGCGCGGCTTGGGTCATGCAGCAGAGTGCGTTTAAATTGAAATTGAATTGAGGGTGATTGGCAGCATTCAATGACATACCCGTTTGCCATTGAATTCGTCCTGGCAATGCCAAGGCATCGCGGCTGCCTTCACCCCCAGTTAAAACCAATTTGCCCGAGCCTTGCCAGACCGAACCCTGCACCTCTTGAAGTTGCACTTGACCTTGGGTGGCATTGAGCAAAGCTTGCGCAAGCCACTGCGCTGGCAAATGAATGAGCAATGCCATCAAGCCGCCCATGACGGCGCCGAGCACGGCCCAAGACCAGCCTCTTTGACCGAATGGCAAGCGCACCTTGTCTTTGGCGTTGACGCCAAGGTTCAAGCTGAAGGGTGATGGATTCGCGCGCATCTTTACCCGCCCGGCAAACTCAAAATAAGCGCCCCGCGCCAAAGTTCTTTGCTGTCTTTGTTGGCCGATCCAGAAGCCGAGAATTTTTGAAGATGCGCTTCAATGGTCATCGCTTGTGACTGAATCCTTGCCAATGCCACAAACTGCGCCAGTGAATCGGCAGACACACCACTCAGTGTGAGGGTTGCACGTGTGCCTTCGATGTTTAGTCTGGCGCCGTTGCCCAAAACTTCAGAGGCTGCTTTTTGCAAAAGGCTGGCAGCTTCATTGGGTTTGATGCGCGGTGATTTTTGCAAAGTTTGCGCTTGCACCTGCATGGTTTTTAATTGCTGAGTTTGTGCATCGAGTTGCGACAATTGAAGCGGTACTTCACGCAAAGTTTTCAAAGCGGGGGCCAAGTTCCATGTCCAAAGCATGAGGGCCAGAAATAGGGTGGCCAAGACCAAAAGGCGTTGGCGATCTTTTTCAGGAAGCGCTTGAAAGATGTTGAAGAATTTCATGCTCAGAACCCTGCCTTCAAGCCCACGATGCGCCATTGCGCACCACTGAGTTGGGCGTCCAAGCCTTGGTTGCGAAGGGCCTTGGCAAACTCGCTGTTTTGCGCTTCAGTCAATTGCAAGCCCTGCAGCCGAGTCTCGCCATTGCCTTGCACTTGATAGTCAAGGTTGGAAATACTTTGACCCGCAGGCAGACTTGCGCCAACTGCTTGCAGCACCCACTCGAAATCGCGTGCTGACACGGCACCTGAGTTGCGTTGCAAGCGTTCTAGTTCTTTGGCCATTTGCAGCGGCGCATCTACCACCGTGACATTCGGAAAACTTTGTGTGAGGATGGATTTTTGTAAATCTCTTTGCAACTTGACTTGGGCATTGAGTTGCCATGCCGCCACGTTCAGACCCACACATTGAGCTAGCACCAGCAAAGCCAAGCTCCAACGCGCAGGTTTCCATGCCTCACCTTTGGCAAAAGTTTGCCAAAGGCGATTGGCTTTTTGAAGCCAACGTGCAGAGCCATGTGCTGCAAATTCAAACTGCGCCAAGTCCCAATTGGCCGCGCCGGCTTTTGCATAGCGTTGAACGGCAGTGACCACTTCAATGCGCCATGTGTTGAAACGCTCCGAAACAGCAGCCTGATTGTGTGATTGCAATTGGCGCAAAGCATTTTGCGTAAGATCGGCCACGGCCGGATCGGTCTGTATGACGACTCTTGCGGGAATGTCTTGGGCATTGGGCAAAGACTGAAGCTGCTCGGCCCAATATTTCAAGCCGGCAAGAAGCGGTAAGCGCCATGCGCCTTGGGTGTTATTCACCCAGAGCCAAGCGTCTTCTGGCGTGCCGCTGACCCAAGCCGAAACCTCGCCCTTGACGGTGCTGGGTGCCCACTCTGGCACGATGCGGTGCACCACATGGCCCATGGCTTGTAGCTGCGACAAGTGGTGCCTTAACCAAGCCTTGTTGCAAGCGGCCACCCAGCCTGGCGAGTTGGCCTCCCATTCAGCTTGCATGGACAAATGCATGGCCTCGGGTTCATCAAGCAGGGGCTCTTCCATCAAACTTTGCAGCGCGGGGCTTAAGCGGCTTGCTTGCTTTTGAAGACCTACGGGCAAGCTGACGCGGTGCCAAGACAGCGCCGCGGCTGGCACGATGGCCCAAATTTCTTTGTCGCGCGCGCCAGCCGTTTGAGTCGGCAAGACTGTTTGGGAATAGGATGCGCCGCTTTCAGAGTGAAGCGGCAGCGTAAAAATGAGTGTGCTCATGGCTGGCTTGATTGTAGAAGCGACTCGCGGTTTGAGGGCGGGAGTATGCCCGCAATTTTTTGCCGCCACACAAATGTCACATTGCCAGTGTCTCGCAAGATCAAGGCGGTTTCCTCTTGGGTTCGATCTTCCATGCGCAAACGCCCCCAAACTTCAAAAAACCTAGTGCCCACCGTGTGCCAACGTGCTTCCAGGGTTTTGCCGCCCAAGGCCTTGCTGGCGTCGGTTAAGTTGCTGAAATGCGCGCGCGTGCGCTGTTGCACAAATTGCTGTGCTGCGGCCAGATCTAGGCCGGGTACCGTGGCGTAAATCACTTCTGCACTGGCAGTGTTCAGATTAACGGGCGTGACCTCAGGCAAGATGGTGACATGGGCTGATAAGCGTTGCACGGTGTCTGCGCTCAGTCCTAGCCATTGCAATTGTGTGATTTGCTGAGGCAGCAGGGAAGCGCCGCTGGCCATGCCCTGTGAGGGCTGACCCATTGCAGGGTTTGACAAGCGGGCCGATTGGGCTGCTGCACGCCATGCTCCAGCCAGTCTTTCTAGCTCGGCGCGGGGCAAATCCAAGACATTGAAAAGCCGGACAAGGGCCAGTTGCATGGGCTCGTTCATTTTGGCGCTGACTTTGCCGTCGCTGGCTTCGAACCAATTGGTCAAATTGATGCGGCTTTGTGCATCGGTGATTTGGCCCGACAAAAAGACTTCAGGGTCGCCCTCGCGGAGTTGCTGATCTTGTGCCAGAAATGTCGACAGTTTGGCCTCCTTCAGGGGCAATGCCCAAGGCTCTGCCAAATGGTCAGAGTTGCCGCCCCCGCTGCCTGCACCGCCTGACATGCCCGACACGGCATCCTCACGCAAGATCAAACGAGACCAATCTAGGGCACCGTTTAAAAGCCAAGACGACTGCACCCTGTGGCGCTCTGCACTCTCGACTTCCACATGCCGCCATTGCTGCCACAGCGCCACACTGGCCAAGGTGGCCACCAAGGTGACGACCAGCATGGCACTGATAAGGGCCGCACCGCGTTGAGCCTTGAGTTTTAAAGTCATGTGCGAGCTCATTGCTTGGCCACCGTGAAAGTGGGTCGCACCCAATCCAATGTCAATTTGCCTTGCACTTGCGCGTTGTCAGCCAATTCAATGACCAAGCGAATACCTTCCGGCAAAGCGGCTGAGCTGCTTGGATTGTTGGTGCCAGTGGTGTTGGCTGCGCTTGAGAGTGGGTTGCTCCACGCACCGTCGCGGTGGTAGTAAATTTGCCAACTGCGAATGGCGTGAACCAAGACTTCGTGGGCATTGTTGGGCATGGGGTTGCCGGCCGATTCACCCCATACCTGCGCTTGCGTCCAAGCTTGTGCCCATGCGTCGCGTTGGGTGAGCGGGGCTGATTGCCAACGTGTCCATTGGCCATTGCCAAGGGTCCACGCCACCACTTGCATGCCCGCTTGTGGGTCTTGTGAATGCTGTCTTGTGATGCGAAGCACACGACCATCCCAGTCGAGTGCGGGTGTATTTTGCAAAGTCACCATGTTGTCAAGATCGGTGCGCCATTGCGCCAAGCCAACTTGCCATGTTTGATTGGCATCGCTGCGTGTTTGCAAGGCCACTTGCGCTTTGGACATGCCGTCTAAGCCACGCCAAGAAATGAGCGCCATCAGCGCCAAGATGGCGCTGGCCACCAGCACTTCAATCAAAGTAAAACCGGCAATGGCTTTGAGTTTGGACGCTTTGCCTTTCGGCGATTGAAATGTCAGATCAGTGCTTGACATCAATAGCGCCCCATCACCGTTGAGAGCTGAAGCAGGGGCGTACTTTCTAGGCCATTGCGCTGAACAACCTTGGCGTCAACCCTCCTGAAATTGGGATTGGGTGTGACTTGAACCGACAAATTCACTTGCAAATCTAAGCCGGCTTGGAGGCAGTTGGCGCTGCTGTCGCCCACGGGTGGCACTTGCCTAGACAAGCGCAAGCGACTGAATTCGTTTTCAGCGCAAATTTGGGCCAGCCATTGTGTGGATTGGCGCGTGGCGTTTCTGCTTAAGGAGTCGGTTGAGCGCAAGCCCGCCATGAGTGCAATGGCCACAATGCCCAATGCGACCAACACTTCAATGAGGGTGAAGCCTTGGTTGGATTGTGATTTTGGACGCACAGCGGCAGATCTGAAAATCACGGCGCTGCTCGCTTCACAGCAAAGGGCTTGAGCCCATCGGTGCTCACCCAAAGCTGCAAATCTTTCACACGCAGTGCAACGCTTTGAGGCCCGATGATGGGGTCGGGACCCAAGACCACCAAGGCGTTGGAGGCCACTTGAATTTGAGGCGACAGCCATTGTTCTGAAAGTGTTTGAGGGGGCAAACCTTCAAATACAAAAGCGCTTGGCATGCCGCTGTTGTTGAGCGTCTGAGGGTGCCATTTGACGGGCACGCCGCTGGCCCTAGACCTGGCCCTTGCCGATTCAAACAGGGCCGCCAAACGCTCTGCATCTCTTTCCAAAATGGTTTCTGCGGTGTCTCGCAAACTGAAGCTGACTGCGGCAGTGCCGATGGCAATCAGCGCAATGACCACCAGCAATTCAATTAAGGTGAAGCCATGTGATGCACGCATCGGAATTTATTGCCAGCTGCCAATGTCGGCATTCACACCTTCACCGCCCGATTGACCATCGGCGCCCCAAGACATGACGTCAATCTCGCCTTTGAGGCCCGGGTTAAGGTACTGATAAGGCCTGCCCCAAGGATCGGCCGGCAATTTGTCGAGGTAGCTTTTCCAGTTGGCAGGCACGGGCTCGGCTGACGGCCTGACCACCAAAGCTTGCAGACCTTGCTCAGCCGTGGGAAAGCGCTGGTTGTCGAGTTTGTAAAGTTTGAGGGCTTGGGCTAAATTGCCCACATCGGTGCGTGCCGCTGTGACTCGAGCGTCATCGGCACGGCCTAAAACGCTGGGCACCACCAAGGCAGCCAAAATGCCAATGATGGCCAAAACCACCATGAGCTCAATCAAAGTGAAGCCGCGCTGTTTTTTGGCGTGCTTGTGCTGAAGTGGCTTTGGGGTGTTCAAATTTTGAACATCAGGGCTTGAATTGGAATTTTCTAATTTCATTGCAAAAAGGCTCTCTGCTTTTTTTCACACTTCTCCATCATAATCCCCTCATGTTGCAAGTCATTCAAGGCCCTTCCAAATCCTTTTGGCCCGCGCTCTGTGCGCTGGGGCTTGGGGCTTTGGCCGCCTACACAGCCGTTGCCTGGATTTTGCAAATTCAAAGCATTTCTGTGGCCCCTTCAGCGGTGCCCAACGCCACGCAAGCCGTGGTGCCCCAAGCGGCACAAAATGCCATTCAAAGCAGTCATGTGGCTACTGCCTTAGGCGCGCCCAAAGCTGCAGAGGGCCAGTCTGGCGCCAATGTTGGCGCGTCATCAGAACACCAATGGAACTTATTGGGTGTGGTGGCCGGCGCTTCAGGTCGGGGCAGTGCGCTGTTGGCGGTCGACGGCCAGCCACCGAAGGCCTATTTGCCTGGCCAAACGGTAGCGCCAGGCTGGGTTTTGCATTCTGTGGGGCACAGGCTTGCACGATTGTCGCCTAGCCAGCAAGGCACACCCACTGTGATTTTAGAACTGCCTAAAGCCGAAAACTAAGCCAACGCGCTTACAAAATCAGGCCTGGTTTTCTGCTGAATTTAAGCAGACTGTTGCAAGAACATTCTATAAACCGGATTGAGTGTTTCTTCTACCCAAGGGTAGCCCAAAGTGTTCAAGAATTTATCGAAAGCCTTGCCGTCTTTGTCGGGCACTTGTAGGCCCACCAAAATGCGGCCGTAATCAGCACCTTGGTTGCGATAGTGAAACAGGCTGATGTTCCAGCCGGGGCGCATCAGGTTTAAAAATTTGAGCAAAGCGCCGGGGCGCTCGGGGAACACAAAACGCATGAGGCGTTCGTTTTGCGCCAAGCTGGTGTGGCCGCCCACCATGTGCCTGATGTGTTCTTTGGCCAAATCATCGTGCGTCAAATCCAAGTTTTCAAAACCATGCTTTTTGAAGTTGTTGGAAATCTTGGTGCTCTCGCCTGCGCCTTCTGTGGTGAGGCCCACAAACACATGCGCCTTGGCGGCATCGCTGATGCGATAGTTAAATTCTGTGACATTGCGCGGGCCGCCTGGCAAGTTGCCAATGAGTTCGCAAAAGCGCTTGAAACTGCCGCGCTCTTCCGGAATGGTGACAGCAAAAATGGCTTCGCGTTCTTCGCCCACTTCTGCGCGCTCTGCCACAAAACGCAAGCGGTCAAAGTTCATGTTGGCGCCGCACAAAATGGCCGCGTAGGTTTCGCCTTTGGTTTTGTGTTTGGCCACGTACTGCTTGATGGCGGCCACAGCCAATGCGCCAGCGGGTTCCACAATGGAGCGAGTGTCTACAAACACATCCTTGATGGCGGCACACACGGCGTCTGTGTCCACGGTCATGTAGTCGTCGACCAAGCCGCGTGTGACGCGGAAAGTTTCTTCGCCCACCAGCTTCACCGCTGTGCCGTCTGAGAACAAACCCACATCGTTCAAGGTGACGCGTTTTTTGGCAGCCACAGATTGAATCATGGCGTCTGAGTCGTTCATCTGTACGCCAATGATTTTGATGTCGGGGCGCACGGCTTTGATGTAATTGGCCACGCCAGAAATGAGGCCGCCGCCGCCAATGGCCACAAACACGGCATCCAAGCGTCCTTGGTGTTGGCGCAACATTTCCATGGCAATGGTGCCTTGGCCAGCAATGACCTCGGGATCGTCAAAGGGATGCACGAAGGTCATGCCCATTTTTTTCTCGAGCATCGTGGCGTGCTTGAAAGCGTCAGAGTAACTGTCTCCCACCAAGACCACTTCACCGCCCAAAGCTTTCACGGCTTCAATTTTCATTTGCGGTGTGGTGATGGGCATCACAATGACAGCGCGGCAGCCCAATTTGTTGGCACCCAAGGCCACACCTTGTGCGTGATTGCCAGCCGACGCGCAAATGACGCCCTTTTTGAGTTGCGCAGGCGTAAGGTGCGCCATTTTGTTGTAAGCACCGCGTAGCTTGAAACTGTGCACCGCTTGCTGGTCCTCACGTTTAAGTAAAACGGTGTTGTGCAGTCGCTTGCTCAAATTCTTGGCAGGCTCTAAGGCCGATTCCGTGGCCACGTCGTAAACGCGTGCGTTCAGGATTTTTTTCAGGTAATCGGAGGGTTTGAGATTTTTCGCAGTCATACCCGAATGATAGCGGGCGAAAAAAATGCCCCGAGCCTTGCGACTCGGGGCAAATCCACCTTTTCGGAGGGTGGAGGAGACAATCGGTTCATGCTTCATTTCATAAAAAAGCACGACTGTTCTAAATTCTACAGAAAAAATGTTGCAGTGCAATACCTTTTCAAAAGCTTTACGATGCCATTCAAGTTAATCTTGAAAATTTGTAGAAAGAATTCACCAAAATGGAATGCACAGTTAGCTGGACCGGCGCGTCAGGCACGCGCTCAGGCATGGGTTTTGTGGCCGAAACAGGCAGTGGCCATGTGTTGATGATGGACGGCGCGCCAGATTCGGCCAAACCTGAAAACGGCGGCCAAAACTTGGCGCCGCGCCCCATGGAAACTGTGCTGGCCGGCACAGGGGGGTGCACTGCCTATGACGTGGTTTTGATTTTAAAGCGGGGCCGCCATGATGTTCAAGGCTGTTCTGTGAAGCTCACCTCCGAACGGGCGGATACCGACCCCAAGGTGTTCACCAAAATTCACATGCACTTCACTGTCAAGGGCAAAGGCATTCCGGCCTCGGCCATAGAGCGCGCTGTGGCCATGAGCCACGAAAAATACTGTTCGGCCAGCATCATGTTGGCCAAGACGGCCGAAATTACCACTAGCTTTGAGGTGCTTGAGGCTTAAATGTGGTGAGCCACTCGGGTCATGAGCTTGGCTGCCGCGCCCATGGCGTGTTTCACGGGCTCGGGTAACTCGACGGCGCCGGCTTTTTGAGCCATGCGGGCGTGCGCCACTTCGTCGGCTTTCATTTGCGCCACGATGGCTCTAGATGCCAAGTCGCTGGCGGGAAGTTGCGTCATGTGGCCAGCTAAGTGAGCCTCCACTTGGTTTTCGGTTTCAACCACAAAGCCCAGGCTTAGTTTGTCGCCACCCAATTTGCCTGCGCCATAGCCAATTAAAAAAGAGCCTGCGTACCAAAGCGGGTTGAGCAATGAAGGGCGACTGTTCAGTTGGTCTAGACGCTCACGGGTCCAGGCTAAATGATCGGTTTCCTCTCGGCAGGCTGCTTCTAGCTTGCGCTTAAGGGCTGGGTCTTTGGAGGCCAGGGCTTGTCCTGTGTAAAGGGCTTGGGCGCAAACCTCTCCTACATGGTTGACGCGCATCAGGGCGGCTGACAAAGACTTCTCTGCATCGGTCAGTTCAGGCAGTGGTGCAGGCGCTTCCAGCGTGGACCCCATGCCGTCCCCATGGGTGGCAATGGCCACAAATGGCTGGGGCGTGGCCCTTGCCGCTCGGGGCGTGGCAAAGAGGGTGCGAAGGGCGCTGTCGGCGGCGAGGATTAAAGCATCGGCATTCATGGGCAGAAGTTTAGCCAGCTTGTTGTTCTCAAGCAACATAAACCCCAGCTTTCGCAGGATTTTCTTTGCAGACTGGTCTGACCTCTGGTGCAATAGACCCAACTTCCCTAACGGAGGTTGGCTCAGGGTTCCAGTGGTTTGCAATGTTGCAAGCTCTAGGACTGGGGCCCTTGTTAAACCTTGGAGAACTTCTCAAATGAAAAAATCACTAGTTGCTTTGGCTGTTTTGGCCGCTTCTGGCGCCGCTATGGCCCAATCTTCTGTCACATTGTTCGGCGTTGTTGACGCTGGTTACTCTGTTGGCAATGGTTCTGTCAGTGACAGCACCGCAATGAGAACAGACCGTATCGGTTCTAGCCGTTTGGGCTTCCGTGGTGTTGAAGACCTCGGTGGCGGCATGCGCGCTGAGTTCTGGTTGGAAGCTGGCGTTGCTAACGACAGCGGTGCTGGTTCAGCAACCAACAGCAACAACCAAGCCGTTACTGGTTTGACTTCTGCTGGCACGCAAGGTCTTACATTCAACCGTAAATCAACTGTGGGCCTGGTTGGCTCTATGGGTGAAATCCGTTTGGGTCGTGACTACTCTCCCCAGTTCTACCCAGATGCTCAGTACGATCCGTTCGGTACAAACGGTGTTGCATCTAGCTTGATCGCTTACGGCGGTGGCTTTGCTGCTGTTCGTGCATCTAACATGATTGCTTACCACTCACCAGATTTTGGTGGCATTCGCGTGATGTTGGGTTCTTACATGGGTGAGAACAACACTGGCGCTGCTGCTGGTAAAGCAGGTGACGGCAATGGTATCCACGTTCGCTATGCTAAAGGACCATTGGCTTTTGGTATTGCTTCCTCAACAACCAAAACCGGTGCAGCTACAGAAGTTAAGACATCCACAATGGGTGGCTCTTACAACTTCGGCGTTGCAACTGTAGTGTTCAACTCCAACACAGTTTCCAACACTGGCGCTGTTGATCTCGAAGGCATGATGATTGGTGCCATGATTCCAATGGCTGGCGGAACTTTGAAGTTCTCCAACGCTTCTTTGAAGCAAGGCGCTGCTGAAACTAAGCGTAACGCTGTTGGTTACGTGATGCCATTGAGCAAGCGTACAAGCTTGTTCGCTACATACGCACGCAACGCTAATTCTGGTGGCGCTAATCGTGCTTTGAACGGCGCTGTGACGGGTGCAAATCAAGCCTCCACTGGTTACGACTTGGGCGTGAACCACACTTTCTAATCCATCCGCTGACGCAAGTCAGTTGATTTAGAAAATTAAAACCCCTGCTGTGGCAACACAGTGGGGGTTTTTACTTGGTACGGGTCAATCCCTTTTACAAATATCGCAAGTCATTTGTGGCATATTCCAACTAAGAAAAAATTGAAGGAGCCAACATGCAGTTTGAAGATATGAATCGCCGCAATCACCTCAAATTAATGGGTGCAGCGGGTTTGTCAGCAGCAGGATTTCCAGCCCTAGGACAAACCAGCAACTGGCCCGACAAGTCCGTCAGGTGGATCGTGCCCTTTGCCCCTGGTGGCACTTCCAGCATTGTGGCTCGCTCAATTGGCGCAGAACTCACCAAGCAATTGGGCGTGCCTTTTGTCATTGACAACAAAGGCGGCGGCGGCGGTGTGCCAGCCATGCAAGAGGCGCTTCGTGCACCTGCCGATGGCTACACCATTGTGATGAGCCACATTGGCCTGATGGCTGTTAACCCACTCATTTATCCAGACAGTGGGTATGACGTCAACAAAGACTTCACCTCGGTCACTTTGCTGTCTCGCGTGCCGAGTTTGTTTGTGGTCCACAAAGATGTGCCAGCCAAAGATTTCAAATCCTTTGTAGCGTATGTCAAATCCAAACCGGGTCAATTGAACTATGCATCTGCAGGCAATGCCAGTGCAGGTCACTTGGCCGTAGAAGCCTTGAAAGTGGCCACAGGCATGTTCATTACGCACATTCCTTACCGCGGCACCGGCCCTGCATTGAACGATGTGTTGGCTGGCCGCATTGAGTTCATGTCAGCGGGCACACCGGCTTTGCTGCCGCACATCAAGAGCGGCGCATTGCGTTGCATTGCTGTAGGCACCACGCAGCGCATTCCTGTGTTGCCCGATGTGCCCACAGTTGCAGAGTTGGGTTACAAAGACTTTGAAACAGTTCAGTGGTACGGCATCACTGTGCGCAATGGCACGCCTGTTGAGATCATCAACAAGTTGCAACAAGAGTGTGCAAAAACCATGAGGGCGCCAGATGTCATTAAACGCAATGAAGCAGAAAGCGCCATTCCCGGCGGTGGATCGCCTGCTGAATATGCGGCGTTCATTGCCAAAGAGCAGGCGCGCTGGAAGACCGTGGTTGAAAGAGCTCAAATTAAACCGGGTTAAAGCGACCTTCAATAATTTTGCGATGCCGTCAGTGCTAGAGGGTATCGGCGATCCTTAGAAACTCTTTAAATGGATCACGGCTCTTGTGATCGGTGTAATTTTGAAATACGAAATGAAGTCAATTTATCAAAAATCAATTGCAGCGCTTGTCTTGATGGCGGCCTGCAATTTGGCTTTTGCGCAAAAGAACAATGGGCGTGACGAGTTTTTTTGGCTGGGCCAAATCAATAAAGCATCTGCTGTGATCAACACAGACGAGGGTTTGCTGGAACGTTCAAAGGCTCCCAAGATTGCGGCAGGCCTTGTGAAAGTTCTTGAAGACGGCGCCAAACCGGGTGCGGCACGTCCCTGGCGAGTGGTTGACTTTGAGCCTCTAATGGTCCGTGCGGCAGGTCCAGATGCCAGTTTGTTGCATGCGGGCCGGTCAAGTCAGGACATGTTTGCAACGTACCGTGCCGCAATCATGCGCGATAACTTGCTGGACTTGGCTGAGGAGCTGACCAAAATGTCTGAAACCTTGGTTCGCTTGTCTGAAAAGCATGCGCAAACCATCGTTCCCAATTACACCAATGGCGTTGCGGCACAACCTAATAGCTTGGGTCATGCTTGGTTAGGACATGCAGCGGGTTTCGAGCGAGATGCACAACGCATTCGAGAGGCTTACGCCCGAGTAGATCGGTCTCCCTTGGGAACCACCGTGCTCAATGGCACCAGTTGGCCTTTAAACCGCACGCGCATTTCACAATACTTGGGTTTTGAAACCATCGTAGACAACGCCTACGATGCAGCACAGATTTTATCCAGTGAATATCCCGTTGAAGTGGCGGCTATTGTGACGAGTATTGGTTTGCATTCAGGGCACTTTATTCAAGATGTTATGAGTCAATATGGGCAAATCAAGCCTTGGATCTACTTGACTCCTCTGCGCGCTTTGAACACACAAGTTTCTAGCGCTATGCCGCAAAAACAAAATCCTGTTCTGTTGACAGAAACACGAAGAGATATTTCTTCTACTTTAGCCTTGGCCTTGGGCCCACTCATGAGAGCCCATAATATTGCGCCAGGCATGCAAGACCCCAAAGAAGAAAGCAGTAATACCGAAATGGTCCAGAGTGCGGTTCAGTTTTTAAAACGCATGGACAGAATTTTGAATGCCTTGGTCGTTGACCCTAAGCGTGCGCTAGAAGAACTGAACAGTGACTGGACGGCATCACAAGAGTTAGCGGATGTGCTGATGCGAAATTACAAAGTGCCATTTCGTATTGGGCATGATTTCTCAAGCGAAATAGTTAAACATGCAAAGCGAAACAATATCAAGCCGCTAGATTTCCCCTATGCGGAAGCTAAAAGGATTTACAAAGAGGTTACGAAAGACTTCAACCCTCAAGCTGAGCTACCCATGTCAGAGGCAGAGTTTTTCAAAACCTTAGACCCTATTGCCATTGTTCAAAACAGAGTCACGTCTGGTGGTCCTCAGGCCTCAGAGATGAAGCGCATGATTGGATTGGCCTACGAAAAAATAAAAGAACAAAAACAGTGGACTTCAGGCAAGCGTGAAAAAATCAACCGGTCAATGGCGCAACTTGACCAAGATTTCATGAAGCTTCTGAAGCCTTAATAGACCCCGCAAATTTTTTACATCATGCGATTTTGCCTAATCGGCTTTGTACTTAGCTTCAATTTACTGTCTGTTGCATTTGCACAGTGGGTACCCAAGGTGAAACCGCAAGCTGATCAAAGTCCTGAGCGGGTCTTGTTTGTGGGCAATAGTTACATTTATTACAACAACAGCCTCCACAATCATGTCGCCGACCTCGTGAAGGCAGCCGACCCTGAACTGGGTACTCGGTTGAGATTTAAATCTTCTACCATTGGCGGCTCTGCCTTGCGTCACCACAACGTGGCGCACCTCACAGAGGTGGGTCGCATTGGTGTTCCGAAAGCTTTTGAATGGGTGGTGTTGCAAGGTGGAAGTGGTGAGCCACTATCAAGAAATCGGCGCCAAACTTTTCTAACAGTTGCTAAAGAATATGCGGACTTGATCAAAGCCAGAGGCGGCCAAGTAGCACTCTTCTTAACACCTGCCTATGAACCACCACACGCCAGATACAGAACTCAAAATATTGAAC
>Ga0209768_10000394_pt1 | contig 30443 bp, 30 predicted proteins | sample LauGreSBDMM110SD_3_FD_187564 | JGI IMG/M metagenome (GOLD analysis project Ga0209768, IMG submission 187564) | Freshwater lake microbial communities from Lake Michigan, USA - Sp13.BD.MM110.SD (SPAdes) (version 2) | ecosystem: Environmental > Aquatic > Freshwater > Lake | place: Lake Michigan... | reverse complement strand
AGAGTTCTGTAGTCGTGCAATGCTGACTTGGGCCCATACACGCGGTGTGCAACTGTTCCTGATCGAGCCTGGCAAACCCAATCAGAACGCATACATCGAATCATTCAACGGTCGGTTTCGGGATGAACACGCTATTCCTTAAATACTTCTGCTAGGTCATCAGAAGTGGTCCTTGCTTTGCCAAAATCAATGTTGCGGCAAAGGTGATCGATGTGACGGCGCATCAACTCTTCAACGAGCGATGCGTCGCAGGAGCGAAGTGCCTGAATAATTCCTGCGTGCTCATCGTCACGACAATTGACAACACCCTTTTCGCCAAACATGCCGATGATGAGGGATGAGCGTGTAATCAGGTCTTTCACCACGCGAAGCAACACCAAGTTATCTGACAGCTCCGCAAGATAGCCGTGAAATTCACCCGAGAGTCGAATAGCCTCGTGTCGGTCACCGGAAGCATGGGCGGCGGACTCCTTGAGCAAGTGCTTTTCAAGCGTCTTTAAGTCCTTCGAATTCACATTCGAGGCGGCGATGCGAGCGAGCGAAGGCTCAATTAGCAAGCGAGCTTCAAACACCTCTTGCGCTTGCTTGGGGCTTGGTCGGGCGACGTAAGCGCCCTTGTTCGGCTGCAACTCCACTAGCTCACGGTTTGCCAGCAATAGCAGTACGCGACGAATACGCATACGCCCGACGCCAAATACCTTGCATAAGGAAGACTCAGATAGCTTAGTGCCTGGTGCCAGTCGCTGGTTTACGAGCGCTAAATAAATTTTTTCAACAATCGCTTCTTCTTCAGCCTTGTCGCTTTTCAAGCCCGAGATCATTGGATATTCCTTTGCACAACAGGGGGGCATTTGCGCCCTCAGGGATTGATATTAGACGAGGCTTGCACCTTCTTGGGGACTGACCACGCCATGTTTGTTCAAGCGGAGGGAGTATTGCCTCTGATGGGGAAACTGGCACACCTCTTGCTGAACGATAGTGCTTGGAAGTTGAGAACATAAGTGTTTACACTAATTTTAATTTTTGTTAACAATGTTTATAGTCGAGCAACCAACCTCAACTGACTCAATTCCCAGGTTGGAATGTCTAACCTTACCCTCTTAGGAGAAATGTCAATGAAGAAACGCAACTTTTTGAAAAGTACGCTGATTGCTGGAATTGCCGCCACAGCCTTTTCAACCACAGCCTTTGCCGCGAACCCGGTCCTCAAAATCGGATTCGTTGGTGTCACATCTGGCCCTGCTGCTTCATGGGGTATATCTAATCAGCGATCAATGGAGACGCGCGCTGCGTGGATCAACGAAACCGGTGGTTTCAAGATCGGCGGCACGACATACGATGTCAAAATTGTCGCCTTTGATGATCAAAAAGACCCAAAGCGTGCGATCGCAGGCATGGAGAAAATGGCCCAGGAAGGGATCCACTATGTCGTAGGCCCCAACGTGGATGACGGTGCGGCGGCTGTACGCCCCGTTGCAGAGCAGAAGGGAATCATGTATTTCCCGTACGCCTTCCCTAAGTCGCTCTACACAAAGCCTGCCTCGAATGCCGTGCTCGGTATGGTCGCAAACTACCAGTCTGGGCCAGCAATTTACAAGCACCTAATGAAAAATAACGGCGTAAAAAGCGCCGCCTTTGTGGCAGCTAACGAATCAGATCCGCTCAGCCAGCGTGATGGTGGTGTGGAAACCGCCAAAGCGTTAGGGCTCAAAGTGACCTCAAGCAACGTGACGTATCAAGTCGACACCACTGACTTCACGCCAGTCTTATTGCCCGTTCTGAAGACGCGTCCTGACTTGCTAGTGTTGTCAGGCGTTTCACCTGCAAACGCGCCTCAGTTGATCCGCTCAGCGCGTGAATTAGGATACAAAGGCTTGATCTCCACAGAGACCGCTCAAGATGCGAACGTGCTGAAAGAAGGTGCAGGCGCATTGGCGGACGGATTTATTTCAGTGGGTGGTGCGTCAACGCCTCAATTGGCGTCAGAAAAAATGCGTGAATTCGTGAAGCGTTACACCAAAATGTTTGGCGAGTACAACGACGAGTCAAACACCAAAGTCTATGCACTCGAATACATACTTGAGACGCTGAAAGCTAATCCCAAGGCAATGAAAGATGTCAAAGAGTTCCAAAAGACGATGGACACTTTCGAAGCACCAAACCCCTACATGGTTGGCAAAGCAAAGCTGCAGTACGTCGGTATGTCATCCTTTGGACAAAAGCGTCAGGTGTCAGTGCCTCTCGTTGTGAACGTCTACAAGGGCGGTAAGTTTGAAACCCTGTTTGTTGCACAAGTCGACTAACGTCCGACGGTTGCGCTAACGAAGTGGTGCTCACCGGTCGGTGAACACCACTTCCTACAAGGGACTCAAAATGGAACAAATAATTGTCAACGGGCTGTATCTGGGTGCGCAGTATGCACTCATTGCGCTAGGTCTGACATTGATCTTTTCGTTGATGAATGTACTCAACTTTGCCCACGGACAAATGTACGTTTTGGGCGGATTTGTCACGTATACCGTTGTTGCTGAGTTTGAACTGCCCTTTATCGTGGGCCTCTTCATATCAGCCATCACGCTTGCTGTAGTTGGTGCATTGATTGAAAAATACTTATTCAGACCAGTCATCAAGAAATCTCGCCGCGAGGAGAGCACCATGCTGCTCGCCGCAGGAATCGCCTTTTTCTTAGATGCCGTGATTTTGCTGGTTTTTGGTGAAAAGCAGCGCGGCGTGCCCAAAATTATTGATGGTGCTTTAAATTGGGACTTCATCGTTGTGATGCCGTACGACCGAATAGTGATCGGTTTTTTGGCAATCTTGTTGATCGTCGCCTTCATACTTTTTATGCAGCTTTCTCGCGCGGGACGTGCGATGCGTGCACTGGCCCAAGACAAGGTTGCGGCAACTTTAATGGGCGTTGCAGTGGACCGCTATTCGATGATTGGCTTCGCACTCGGAGCCTCTCTGGCTGGGCTTGTAGGAGGCTTGCTTGTCACGATTACAGGTATCAACTTGGGAATGGGCGGGCCCGCGTCCATTAAGGCTTTCATGATGATCATGATTGGTGGCGCTGGCGTGATATCGGGCGCCATTGCTGGTGGGTTTATTTTGGGAATGATGGAAAGCGTTGGGCTAACCGTTTTGTCAGAGTACGGCAATCTGACCTATTTAGTGATATTTGCATCTCTTATGGTTTTCCTAGCGTTCAGACCACAAGGCCTGATGGGCAAACCATGGGGTTAACGTAATGAATAAAACAAAAATTGCTGGCGTAGCTGCGTTTCTGTTGGTGCTTTATGCTGTAGTGCCGTGGGGTATCGCCGCATCTGGGCGCACAGATTTTTTCTACACCCTAACATCCGTCGCGCTGTTATCCATAGCTTCTGCAGGCGTTTGGCTAACCTTCTACATCGGTCGAATCAATATTGGTCAGGGCGCCTACGCACTGGCAGGGGGTTATGTTTCCGCCGTTCTGATCACGCAATACGGACTAAGTTTTTGGTTGACACTACCGCTTGCCGGATTGTTTTGTGTCCTATTAGCTGTGTTGATCGGTCTTCCCATCTTGCGATTGCGCGGCGTTTACTTTGCAATGGTGACATTGGTGTTGACCGAGGTGATGCGTCTAACGGCGCTCGCATTACCAATTACTCAGGGCGCCAAAGGCATCACCTCCATACCCTTGCCCGGCGAGCTTAGTTTGTTCGGCATCACGCTGATACCGGACTTTGCAAGTCTAGAAAACCCAAAGATTGGCTTTTACTGGATGGCGGTGACGTTCATGGTGATTGCCTACGCTGTTCTATGGCGCATTGTTAACTCCCGTCTAGGGCATCTATGCCGGTCACTCCAGCAGAACGAGGAACTCGCCTCGTCTATAGGCGTGAACACCGCCTACTTGCGAGTGGTTGCCTATTCCATTTCCTCCTTTTTTGGCGGGATCGCGGGCGCTAGTTTTATAGCCATTTCACAGTCGATTTATCCCTCATCGTTCCAAGTCAACGATAGCGTGAACTTCATGCTGAATTGTTTCCTAGGAGGTCTTGGATACGTTTTGGGGCCAATGCTGGGCACTTTAATGCTCTATTTCGGTTGGGACCTGTTGTTCACGACAGGCAAGTATCAACTGCTCATCTACGCGTCTTTGCTCATCGCTCTCATGTTGGCATTACCCAATGGCGTCTTGAGTCTGTTTGACAAGAAAAAGGCTTGACGATGACAAAGATACTTGAAGTTAGCAACGTGACCAAACGCTTTGGCGGATTGACAGCCGTCAATGATGTCAGTTTTTCGGTGACCCGCGGAGAAATTTTAAGTGTCATTGGCCCCAATGGCGCAGGCAAATCGACACTCTTCAAACTCATTTCGTCGTTTTTACCTACCACTAGTGGAGAGGTCAGGTTGGAGGGTGAGCTCATCAATAACCTAGCGCCACATATTGTTGCCCGTCGAGGTGTGGTTCGAACGTTTCAAGAAACGACGATCTTTCGATCCATGACTGTGCGGGAGAACATCATCGTCTCACACCACTTGCGTTCGCGTGCGTCCCTATGGGGTTTCTTCATTGGTAGTGAGATTGCGCGAACTGATGAGAAGGAATTTGGCGAGTCCGCCGATAACATCATTGAATTCCTTGGTCTACAAGCCATTCGGGACGAGTTCGCATCGACCCTACCGCAAGGGCATTTGCGGGCACTGGGCATGGCGATTGGACTTGCAACAAATCCGAAAGTGCTGCTGCTTGACGAGCCATTTGCAGGGATGAATCACGATGAGACCATGAATATGGTGGATCTCGTGCGGCGACTGCGTGACGAGCGTGGCGTCACCGTGTTGTTAGTCGAGCACGATATGCCAGCGGTTATGAAGATTTCAGATCGTATCGTTGTGTTGAACTTCGGTGAAAAGATTGCAGAGGGAACACCGCTTGAAATTCAAAATAACGAGCGAGTCATTGAAGCCTATCTTGGCTCTGAAGACGCTGCGATTGGAATGTGATTCATGACAACAATTCTCGATTTTAAAAACGTCGAACTCTATTACGACCATGTGTACGCCCTGAAGGGCGTCTCAATTCGCGTCGAGCAGGGCGAGACGGTTGCTCTTATTGGCGCAAATGGGGCTGGTAAGTCATCGATTCTGCGAGCCATTACGGGTCTTGCTGCTATCAAGTCAGGCGAAATTGACTACATGGGTGAACGCTTAGATGGAACGCAGGCCTCAAAAATCGTCGAATTAGGCATCTCTATGGTGCCTGAAGGACGCCGCATATTTCCGTATATGTCCATTCAGGACAACCTCCTGATGGGGGCATTCACGCGTCAAGATAAAGTTGAAATTCAACGTAGCCTTGATAACGTTCTGGAACGCTTTCCCCGACTGCGTGAGCGCTTCAAGCAACAAGCAGGCACGTTGTCTGGAGGCGAGCAACAAATGATGGTGATAGGTCGTGCGCTAATGGCCAAGCCAAAGTTACTTTTGCTCGATGAGCCTAGCCTTGGTATTGCGCCAAAGTTAGTGCAAGACATTGCGCGGTCAATCGTTGCGATTTCTCGTGATGAAAAAGTGAGTGTCTTGCTCGTCGAGCAGAACAGTCGCATGGCATTGTCTATTTCCAAGCGTGCGTATGTTATGTCGACGGGTTCAATTGTCTTAACTGGCGACTCCAAGTCACTCATCAACGACGACCGAATAAAAGCCGCCTATTTAGGCACGGAGGTTTAATTTCAATGCGTATATTGGTGGTAAATCCAAACAGCACGGTTAGCATGACGGCCTCAATCGAACAAGCTGCAAATAGCTTCGCTTCAGGGGGCACAACGATTATTGCCAAGACGTCCGGTGACGGGCCCGTGTCTATTGAGGGGTATTTTGACGAAGCGATGAGCCTAAGCGGTTTACTAAGGGCTATTCACGAGTCAAACGATGTTGACGCAGTGGTCATCGCCTGCTTTGATGACACAGGCTTGGATGCGGCGCGGTGCCTAACGGATAAGCCCGTTATTGGTATTGGTGAAGCGGCATATCGTTATGCATCCATGGTGTCTAACAAGTTCTCGGTTGTCACCACGTTAGCCCGATCTGTGCCGGCCCTCGAGCACAACTTGAGGCGTTACGGTTTGTTTGGCCACTGCGTCAAAGTTCGCTCCTCGGACGTCGCGGTTCTAGACCTCGAATCCAACGATCCCACGGCATGCAATAAGATTGACGCTGAAATAATCAAAGCGATTAAGGATGATCGAGCCGAAGCGATTGTATTGGGCTGCGCTGGCATGGCGAGTCTGGCTCAATCCCTCACCGAACGGCACGGTGTGCCCGTCTTGGATGGCCTCTCTTGTGCTATCTCATTGGCGGAAAGCATGGTCCGTTTGGGGCTTAAAACGTCACGTGTGGGTGGTTATGCCCCGCCACCTAACGCGAAGTTGGATTGCGCCTTTGGACCGCCTGCTGCTTCTGTCCTGGTCAATGTTGGCGCCGACGCTACTTTGATCAGGTGTGCTGAAACTCAATGACCAGCCTTGAAGCAGAAAAAATCAGTGCTACGCGGGTTTAAGGCCACATGCCCTGGTCAGTCAGAAGTCGGCGCCTTGGTCAAATCTGCGTCGGCGTCAACAGGCTAATGGCTCACAACGGTAATGACCGCCATGCAACGAGATCTGACTTGCCCATCACGCTGCGGTCATCGGCGGTGTGGTCACTGGTTTGGTCAACAGGCCGAACATGATTGCGATGCCAAGCAAGACGGCGGAAATGTTGTACGCCATGGCGTAGGTCCCCGTGGAATCGACTACCCACGCTGCAATCAGGGGGCCAACCACGCCGCTGACACCCCAAGCCAGGTAGAGCACACCGTAATTGGCCCCATAGCCCTTCATGCCCCAGTTATCGGCGGTGGCCGATGGAAACACCGACATCAAGGATCCGTAGGAGAGACCGGCCACAACAGTACCAAGAGAGATTAGCGCCAAGTCGGTGTAGTGAACGAAGGCAACCATGTTGAGCAACTGAGTCGAAAAGACTAAAAGCATGGTGTTCTTCCGCCCCACTTTGTCAGACAAGATTCCTCCCCCTACCCGCCCAGCGGCGTTACTGATGGCAAGCAGGGACACCAGCACGGCCACGTTGGCAACGCCGGCTTGCACCGAAGCAATCGAGGCTAGGTGGCCAATCATCATGACCCCGGCTGAAGAGGAAAGCACAAACATCACCCACAAAAAATAGAACTGCTTTGTGCGAACAATCTGACGCCAGGTGTAGTCATGACCCCGGTGGGCCGTGCCCGGTTTATCTGCCAGTCCAGCAGGTGGTGGTGGCGTGTAATTTTTGGCGGGGTTATCCACCCAGATAGTGAGAGGCAAGGCTATCACCAGCACCCCCAGACCAAGTATAAAAAAGGTCAAAGAGATGCCAAAGTCCCGTATCAAGGTCTCTACCAGTGGCGCGAGATAAACAGCAGCCAGGCCAAAACCGCCCACGGTGATACCACTCACCATCCCCTTTTTGCTAGGGTGAAACCACTTCATGCAGCAAGGGGTTATGCACGCGTAGGTAAATCCAATGCCGGTTGCCACGCAAACGCCAAAAGTCATGACCATTGCCGATGGAGTCTTTACGAAGCAGGAAGCAATGAGTCCGAGTCCAACCAGCGTGACACCCATTTGAATTACGCGCTTGGGACCGAATCTGTCCTGTAAATTGCCAGCGATCAACAGAGCCAACGCCCACACCACAATGCCAGTCGTGTACGCGCTGTTGGCCTGGGCGTGGGTCCAACCCCAGTCGGTCACCATGGATTTTTTGATGACGCTCCATGCGTAAATCACCCCAATGCTGAGGTTGATCAAGGTGCCGGCAATAAGCGTGCCTTTGGCTGTTTTTGATTTCATGGTTTAAGGCGCCCAGCTAGTGAATGTTCAAACGGGCTGTTTGGAATAGTTGAAAAAGGGCTTTTGCTGAATGAGATACGGCCGGCAAATAGATACAGCCGTCAGAGGCCTCAATCCATCGCGCTTGGCGGGAACATCAACTTAGCGGCATACGTCTCAAAAAGTTGCAGACTCTAAGCGCTCGACAAATAGTCAAAATTGGGTTCGCTGTTGTGCAAAATTCGACACACCTGCTTTTTTCTATCAAGCTGCCCGACTGAAATTTCGAATTCAATATCGAGCTGCTCCGCAGCCTCAGGCAGAGCCACGCCGCAGGCCCGAAAATAATCCTGAGTGACAAATGAAAGACGCCAAAAACCGGGCTCCAGCACTTCAGGGTGCAGGAGTTTCAATCCATCACTAAGGCCATCGGTTGGAAAGTTCACCACGCGAAAAATCTGCGCCGTACCGTCTTGGGAAAGCCGGCGTAACACAGCGCGCATGGCCGGTTGCGCGCTAGCAGGCGTGCTGCATGTCGTCATGTCATCGTCTTTCACTGCCCGGGTGCGCCGGCTTCGAACCACAGCTTGACCTGATTGCGTTCAAGATCCGTAATCTGAGTGGCATTGTTCATTGGCATGAGCTTGAGCACAGCCACTTGCTGATACAACGCTTGCGCGTTCTTTTTAATCAACTCTGGTGTGTGTAGGGCCACGTTTTTGCTGGCCAACTGAGCGTTGTGGCAGGCCACACAACGCTGTTCCACTACGGATTGGACCGTTGCAAAACTCACAACAGGTGGCGAGCCGGCTAAGGCCATCGAAACCTCTGCGCCTGCCCGTCCCGAGGCTGTAGGCGGAGGTGCCAGCCAGAATGCAAAAACAACCAAAAATGCCGTGCCAACCCACGCATGGAGCCAACTCACAGGTCGGCCTTGGGCGTGCGCCCGATGGCGTGCAACGAAACTGTGCCGTATCAGGGCCCCGGCGAGCATCAGGAGGACCAGAGCGATCCAGTTATAAGCGCTCTGGTAAATCCAGCCGTAGTGGTTGGAGATCATTGCTACAAGCACTGGCAAAGTGAGGTAAGTGTTGTGCACACTGCGCTGCTTGCCGCGGATACCATGAACGGGATCAGGCTTTTGGCCAGCACGCAGCGAGACGATAACTTTGCGCTGTCCGGGAATGATCCAGAAAAAGACATTGGCGCTCATGGCAGTAGCCATCATGGCGCCCACCAACAAAAAGGCCGCACGGCCAGAAAAAAGCTGGCTCGCCAGCCAGGAAGCGAAAACCACCAAGGCTGCGACACAAACCCCCACCAACAAATCACCACTACGGCGCTGCCCCAGAGTACGGCAGATCGCATCGTAAAGTACCCAAAAAAACACCAGAAAACCCAGAGCGGCGGTGATGGCTGCCGCGGGCGACCAGTCAAACACACTCTTGTCGATTAAAAAAGTACCGGCATTAAAGAGGTACATCACTGTGAAAAGCGCAAAGCCGGTCAACCAAGTCGAGTAGCTTTCCCAATATGACCAATGCAGCTTTTCCGGAATTGGGAGCCAGCGCGGTGCGACCAAGTATTTGTTGGAGTGGTAAAAACCGCCACCATGCACCGCCCACATTTCCCCGTCGACGCCCTTTTCTTTTAGGTCACCGTGCTCTGTGGGCATGAGGCTGTTGTCAAGCATCACGAAGTAAAAAGAAGCGCCGATCCATGCAATGGCGGTGATCACATGAACACAACGCAGAAAAAATCCTGCCACTTCTAATACTTAGTTGAAATCCATGGTTTTGTCTCCTCCAAATCAGAAAATTGGGGCTGTGAACTCTTGACTCTTGGGTCAATCAAGTTTTTGCCGGCTGCCCCGTCAATGCAGCTCCGCCTTGAAATCGGGCTTGAGTGCCAAGTTCCTGTTCAATCACTAGGAGGCGGTTGAACTTGGCGACACGATCGCTGCGGCAAGGTGCGCCGGTCTTGATCTGTCCGGCATCTGTAGCCACGGCCAAATCCGCAATGGTGGTGTCTTCCGTCTCGCCGCTGCGATGCGACACCACCCTGGCCCATCCCGCATCCCGTGCGGTCTGCATAGCCTCGAGCGTCTCGGTCAGGGTTCCTACTTGATTAGGCTTGACTAACAGCGCATTGGCTACGCCCTCTCGAACGCCGCGTTGAATCAATTCCGTCTGAGTCACAAAAAGGTCATCACCTACCAACTGCACCCGATTACCCAAAGTCTTGCTGAGCAGACTCCAGCCGTTCCAGTCGGCTTCGGCCATACCGTCCTCAATTGAAACGATGGGGTATTGCTCGGTCAGCCCAGCCAGCCAGTCGCACCACTGCTGCACATCAAAACGTCGGCCCTCCCCGTCTAAGCGGTAGCGCCCGTCAGTCTCCAAGAGCTCAGAGCTTGCGACGTCCAAGCCCAGGGCCACCTGCGTTCCAGCTTTAAAGCCAGCTTTTTCAATGGCCGAAACAATCAGGTCAAGGGCGGCAATATTGGAAGGCAGATCCGGCGCAAATCCCCCTTCATCGCCCACACCGGTGGACAGTCCCTTTTCTCTGAGGTGCGACTTGAGCGCTTGATAGATCTCAGCGCCCCAGCGCAAAGCTTCAGAAAAGCTGGAGGCGGCCAAAGGCAAAATCATGAACTCTTGAATGTCCACGTTGTTATCTGCATGCGCCCCGCCGTTCAAGATATTCATCATGGGCAACGGAAGCGTGCGGCCCGTACCAAGAAGACGGTACAAAGGCACATATTTGCTGGCAGCGTTTGCGCGCGCACAAGCCAGGGACACCGCTAGCATGGCGTTTGCCCCCAGATTGCTTCTGCCAGGCGTGCCGTCGATTTGAATCAGGCGCGTGTCGATTGCAAGCTGATCGCTGATGTCCATCCCGACCAAGGCCTCACAAATCAAGCTGTTGACGTTCGCCACTGCCTTCTTGACCCCTTTTCCGCTGTATCGGCTCAGATCCGCATCGCGAAGCTCAACTGCCTCGCGGGCGCCAGTCGACGCACCACTAGGCGCAATGGCAAAACCATGAACCTGGTAGGTCAAATCAACTCTGGCCGCCACGGTAGGATTTCCGCGGGAGTCGAGCACTTCAAAACCCTTGACACTAGTGATTTTCGTCATGATGTACTCGGGCTTCAGGCCTGACCAATACGCATAATGTTAGTAGTCCCCGGCGTGCCAAACGGTGCTCCGCCAATGACAACAAATGGGTCGCCTGGTTCAGCAAACCCCTCTTGCACCGCAATCTGGCCGGCTATCTGGGCCATTTCTTCCATTCCGTCCACGTTGTCTAGCAAGACGGAGTGAACTCCCCAAGCCAGCGCCAGACGGCGAGCGGTGGACTGCTGTGGGGTGACACTCAAGATCGCCGCTTCAGGCCGCTCACGAGCTGCGCGCAAACTGGTATGGCCGGAATGGGTACAGCAGATGATGGCTCGGGCCCTGAGCAGGGCCACCGCGCGGCGCATAGCGCAGCACACTGCGTCAGCCACATCGGTTTGACCTGGCACGTTCGATGTATGGGAAGCATCCAAAAGCTGGCGCTGCACTGGATCGGCTTCGACACCGGCAATGATGCGGCTCATCATTTCAACAGCCGCAATCGGGTGCTTTCCTGCTGCAGATTCAGCTGACAGCATGACCGCGTCAGCGCCGTCATAAATGGCTGTAGCCACATCTGAGGCTTCAGCACGGGTGGGAACTGGGCTCTCTATCATGGACTCCAGCATCTGCGTCGCCACGATCACCGGCCGACCCATACGGCGGCTGACTTTGACGATGAGCTTTTGTAAGGAAGGCACCTGCTCAGCGGGCATCTCCACACCCAGATCACCACGCGCCACCATCACCGCATCTGTGGCGAAAACGATCTCTTCGAGACGATCAATCGCAGCCGGCTTTTCAAGCTTGGCCACGATCATGGCCCGTTTCCCGATGATCGCGCGCGCCTCATGAATGTCTTCGGGCCGCTGAACAAAGCTCAATGCGACCATGTCTACTTCCAGCGCCAAAGCCACTTGGAGATCCCTGCGATCTTTTTCGGTCAAGGACGAGATGGGCAAGACAACACCGGGGACATTGACACCCTTTCGGTCAGACAACGCGCCGCCAACCAGTACCGTGGTGTCTGCGCTCTCCGCGTCACAGCGATCAATTCGAAGGCGCAACTTGCCATCGTCCAGGAGCAGTTCAGCGCCCGGGATCAACGCGGCGAAAATTTCGGGGTGCGGCAACGTGACCGCTTCAGCGCTTCCTTGCATAGGCGCGAGCTGGAGGCGAAAAGATTGTCCTTCACTGAGCATCACGCGGCCTTCTAAAAACTTACCGACGCGCAACTTTGGTCCTTGCAGGTCGGCCAGGATGGCTATGGGCCGCTTGTGGCGCGCTTCTATTTCGCGCAGTGACTTTACGCGTTGGCCATGATCGTCAGCAGTACCGTGACTGAAGTTCAGCCTAAAGACGTCCACCCCGGCCAAAAAGAGCTTCTCGATCACACCAGGGTCTGAGCTGGCAGGCCCTAAGGTTGCAACGATCTTGGCATTTCGCATTCTCCGCATGGCAATTTCCTTCAGGTTGTAAAAGTAGAGCCCGCTTCAATTAGCAAGGCTCTGAAATCGTTGACATTGGTTCGGGTGGGACCGGTGATGACAGCGTCGCCTAAGGCGCCAAAAAATTCATGTGCATCGTTATTGACCAAGCTGTCTTGAGGACGTAAGCCAATGGACCAAGCACGGGCCAAGGTGTCAGGGCCGGCGACCGCTCCGGCAATTTCCGCAGTGCCGTCTACCCCGTCTGTATCACCTGCTAAGGCGTGGACGCGAGGATGGCTATCCAGGGCGATAGCTAAAGAAAGAAGGCACTCCACATTGCGGCCACCGCGGCCTTGGCCGCGCAGGGTTACTGTGGTTTCACCACCAGAGATCAGGACACAGGGCGCGCGAAAGGGTTGGTTCCGCTCGGCAGTTTGTAAAGCGATTCCCGCCAAGACCTTGCCGACATCGCGTGCCTCGCCTTCCAGTGCATCGCCCAGAATATGCGCGGCATACCCGGCCTTTCGTGCCACTGTTGCAGCCGCCTCAAGCGCCAATTGAGGTGCGGCAACGATATGGGTCTCTGCCCTGGCAAGCCGGCTATCGCCCGGTTTGACTGACTCGCCTTGCCCACTTTCCAAAAGTGCCAGCGCCGCCGGGGGCAACTGCACCCCAAAACGCCGAACGATGGCCAGGGCATCCTCGCAGGTTGTAGGGTCAGCCACCGTCGGTCCTGAGGCGATGTCGATGGGCCGGTCTCCTGGCACATCAGAAATGAGGAGTGTGATGACCCTGGCAGGATGACAGGCAGCACCAAGCCTTCCTCCCTTGATGGCTGACAGGTGACGGCGTACAACATTCATCTCGGAAATCGACGCGCCGCACCCCAGCAAGGAACGATTGAGATCCTGTTCGTCAGAAAGAGTCAAACCGGCTCCAGCCAAGGGCAGCAAGGCAGAGCCGCCCCCTGAAACCAGGCACAGGACAACATCGTCTTCGCCCAAATCGGTAACCATGTCCAACATGCGCTGTGCAGCGGCTTCGCCGGCTACATCAGGCACCGGGTGTGCCGCCTCAGCGATCTCGATACGCTTACATGGTGCCCCGTAGCCATAACGTGTGATCACCAGGCCTTCAATCTGGCCAGGCCATGTTCTTTCAACCGCCTGCGCCATGGCCGCAGAAGCTTTGCCAGCACCGATCACGATAAAGCGGCCTTTGACTGTGCCCGGGTCGGGCAAAAAGGCAGGCACGCATAGGGCGGGCTGAGCTGAGGCAATCGCTGCCGCAAACATCCGTCGCAGCAGCTGATCTGGCGCAGAAGAAGATGTAGTCATGATTCGGCCATCGAGCGTCAAGCCGCCTTTTGGCCAATCTCAAAATTAGCGAGTTTTTCAAGCGCACGCACCATGGCTGAGTGGTCCCAAGCTTTGCCGCCGTGGGCTGCGCAAGCGTTGAAAAGCTCCTGTGCATTGGCCGTGTTAGGCAGGGAAACGCCCAGCGCGCGGGCGCTGGAAAGGGCCAAGTTCAGATCCTTTTGGTGCAGTTCAATGCGAAAACCGGGATCGAAAGTGCGCTTGACCATGCGTTCACCGTGGACCTCCAAAATTTTGCTTGACGCAAATCCACCCATGAGCGCTTGACGCACACGCGCTGGGTCTGCACCGGCCTTGGATGCAAAAAGCAGAGCCTCGCCCACCGCTTCAATGTTCAGAGCCACGATAATTTGATTGGCAACCTTGGCTGTTTGACCATCACCATTACCGCCCACCAGCGTGATGTTCTTGCCCATGAGTTCAAACAAAGGCTTGACGCTCTCGAACACCGACTCGCTTCCGCCGACCATGATGCTCAGCGTTGCATTTTTGGCGCCGACCTCACCGCCCGACACAGGTGCATCCAGGTAATCGCACTTAAGGGCGTTGATTCTTTGGGCAAAAGTCTTGGTGGCAATTGGGGAGATTGAGCTCATGTCCACCACGGTCTTACCAGCCTTCAAACCTGCGGCAACACCTTTTTCACCAAAAAGTGCAGCCTCGACATCTGGAGTGTCGGGGACCATCAGGAAAATGATATCTGCCCGCTCAGCCACTCCCTGTGCGCTGGTGCACTGAGTAGCACGCGACTGAGCAATGCCTGGGGGAATCTTGCCCAAGGTGTAGACGTAAAGCTGATGGCCTGCTGCGATCAGATGCTCTGCCATGGGCGCGCCCATGATGCCTAGGCCAACAAAGCCAATTTGAAGAGGTTGAGAGGTCATTTTTATATCCTTTGAATTGATTGAAATAGATATCAAGACAGCTGTTGAAGCCACTGAAGCCCCGCCAGGGTCGTGGCCGCTGGCTTGTACTCGCAGCCCACCCAGCCGCTATAGCCAATGTGATCGAGGTGTTTGAACAAAAAGGGATAGTTCAGCTCGCCCGTGCCTGGTTCGTTGCGACCCGGGTTGTCAGCCAACTGCACGTGTCCGATTCGCGCTAGGTGTTTGGTAAGGGTGGTCGCGATCTCCCCTTCCATACGCTGCGCGTGGTAAATGTCGTACTGAACCAAGGCGTTCTCAGCGCCCACCTCGTCCAGCAGGTCCAGTGCCTGCTGCGTGCGGCTGATACAAAAGCCTGGAATGTCGTAAGTGTTGATGGGCTCAACCAACAGGCGCTTGCCCGAGCCGCGCAACGCATTAGCTGCGTAGCGCAGGTTGCTCACCAGCGTTTCACGAACCGCCTCGGGGGCCACTCCCTGAGGTACCTTGCCCACCAAGCAGTTGAGCTGGTCCACACCAAGAGCCTCTGAATACGCGATGGCCTGCTCCACCCCTTGTCGAAATTCGGCCTCTCTTCCCGGAATGCAGGCGATACCCCGCTCGCCCGAATCCCAGTTTCCCGCAGGTAAGTTGTGAAGCACAAGCTGGAGGTCATGCACTTTGAGGCGCGCAAGCAACTCCTGGACGGGGTATTGGTAGGGAAACAAGAACTCCACGGCCTTGAAGCCACTCTGAGCAGCCTGCTCGAATCGATCGAGAAACGGCTGCTCGGTAAACAGCATGGTGAGATTGGCGGCAAACCGGGGCATATTCAGATTCCTCTTTTTTCCTCTTGATCACATCAATCGAGCATGGATACAGCCGTTGGGGCATCTTTTTTATCGGCCGCTAATTCTTCAAACTCGTTGACGTTATCGATCTCGGTTCCCATGGAGATGTTGGTGACTTTCTCGAGGATGACCTCGACAACCACAGGCACCTGGAACTCCTTCATCCACGCTTCGGCTTGCTCGATAGCTCGGCCAAAATCGTCAGCGTTGTAGACGCGGATGGCCTTGCACCCCAAGCCCTCAACCACCTTGATGTGGTCTACTCCGTACCCCTTGATGGGGTCGCCCTCTGGGGTGTTGATGTTGTCGAAGGCCAACTGAACGCAATAGTCCATGCTGAAACCGCGTTGGGATTGGCGGATCAAGCCCAAATAGCTGTTGTTAACCAGAATGTGCAGGTATGGCAGCTTGAACTGCGCGCCCACCGCCAGCTCTTCCACTAGAAACTGGAAGTCATAGTCGCCGGACAGGGCAACGATCTTTCGGGTCGGGTCGGCCGCGCGGACACCTAAAGCGGCCGGGATCGTCCAACCTAGGGGGCCGGCTTGACCGCAATTAATCCAGCTGCGCGGGCTGTAGACGTGAAGAAACTGCGCCGCAGCAATCTGCGACAGGCCGATTGTCGAGACATAGGTAACGTCCCGGCCCAGGGCATTGTTCATGCACTGGTAGACGCGCTGCGGTTTCATAGGAACCGTATCAAAGTTCGTCTTACGAAGGTATGCAATGTCAGCCTTGCGGGCCTGGCACTCTTGGGCCCAAGTCGACCAGTCTCGCAGCCGCCCTTGGGCCTTCCAGGCTTGGGCCACCTCCAACAAGAGTTGGAGGGCCGCGCCAGCATCCGAGACAATGCCATAGTCGGGCGAGAAGACACGGCCGATTTGGGTGGGTTCAATGTCCACGTGAATAAAACGGCGGCCCTTGCAGTAAACCTCTGGCGAGCCGGTGTGGCGGTTGGCCCACCGGTTGCCGATGCCTAGAACAAAATCACTGGCCAGCATGCTGGCGTTCCCGTAGCGGTGGCTGGTTTGCAGGCCCACCATGCCAGCCATCAGTGGATGGTCATCGGGAATCGTGCCCCAACCCATCAGCGTCGGGATCACCGGTATACCCGTAAGTTCAGCGAACTGAACCAGCAATTCGCTGGCATCGGCGTTGATGATGCCCCCGCCAGCCACTAGCAGCGGGCGCTCTGCCGTCATAAGCATCTCCAGCGCATGCTCGACCTGCTGCCTAGACGCAGATGGCTTGTAGATCGGAAGCGGCTCGTAGGTCGCGATGTCAAACTCAATTTCGGCCATCATGACGTCAAAGGGCAGATCCAGATGAACCGGACCGGGCCGTCCTGAGCGCATCACATGAAAGGCCTGCTGGAATGCACGCGGCACCTGAGCCGGCTCAAGCACCGTAGTAGCCCACTTGGTCACAGGCTTGACGATAGAAGTGATGTCGACCGCCTGAAAGTCCTCTTTGTGCAAGCGCGCCCGCGGAGCCTGACCTGTGATGCACAAGATGGGGATGGAATCAGCGATGGCCGAATACAGGCCAGTCACCATGTCTGTCCCGCCGGGTCCTGAGGTGCCGATGCAAACGCCGATGTTGCCGGCCTTAGCCCGTGTGTAGCCCTCCGCCATATGGGAAGCCCCCTCCACGTGGCGCGCAAGGATGTGGTCAATGGTGCCGCGCTCACGCATCTGGGAATAGAGGGGGTTGATGGCGGCGCCCGGAACGCCAAACGACACACTGACGCCCTCTTTTTCCATCACCAAAACTGCGGCCATTGCTGCCTTCATTTTTGCCATGCGTTACTCCTTAGTTGAAGGTCTGCATGGTGCGCTCAGATGAGCTGCAAGAGAACCCAGAGCCGAGGCATATGATCTATTACTGTATGGAATAAAGTATATTTATGTATGTAAGAATTTACATTTTTGTATACACTTTAGCCATGGATACGATTCAACTTATGCGCGTTTTCAGCCGCGTGGTCGAAACAGGCAGCTTTAGCCGAGCGGCCGCGGAGTTAGGCTTGTCTCAGCCTTCGGCCACCAAAGCAGTGGCCGAGGCCGAGCATCGACTGGGCGCTCGTCTACTTCATCGGTCTACCCGCGGGGTGACCCCATCCGAGGTGGGACTCATTTACTATGAAAGATGCAAGTCCATCACCCGAGCGGTAGAAGAAGCCGAAGCAGTTGCCTCGCTGGCGCAAGGCGAGATGACGGGCACCCTACGGATCTCGTCGTCAGTAGGTTTTGGCAGGCGGGTGATGACCTCGCTTGTGACCGAGTACATGCGGCTGCATCCGAAGCTGGTCATTGATTTGAGTCTGGACGATCGCTACGTCAACCTTGTCGAGCAGGGCATGGATGTGGCCGTGCGCATGGGTCGCATGGCCGACTCGACCCTGGGGGCGAATTACCTCGGGCTCAACCCTTGGATTATCGTGGCCGCGCCGAGTTACATTGCCGCACGCGGTGTACCGACGTCTCCAGGCGACTTGTCGACCCATGACTGCCTTGTGTACAGCAGCGTTCAGGGCGAAGACCGTTGGCACCTTGAGGGTTCTTCAGATGTGGTTTCTGCATCGGTGGCGCTACGCGCCCGGTTGCGCTCGAACAACCTCTCCATGATTTTGTCGGCGTGCAGGGCCGGTATGGGCGTTTGCATCTTGCCCCGGTATGTGGCTCACCAGTCACTGATAACCGGCAAGGTTGTTCAGGTACTGCCCGATTACGCGCCGCCGGCACAGGAAGTGCACGCTGTCTATCCATCGCCACGGCTACTGCCCAGAAAAATCTCCCACTTCATCGGCTGGTTACGCGCCCAGCTCGACGGCGAATGGTGGACGCGCGCTTACGATTAAGTTCAACCTGCTCGAAATTACTCGCCCCTCGCCGGTAGCGACGACTCACCAGACAACGAACTGCGCGCTGACCATTCTCTGCTGAGCGCCCGACTAGCGAATTGTCCGTAGCCTTCACCCAATCAGCTGTATTCGTTTCCCCGTTGGTTTTACGGGTTTGTACTTAAACTTTTTACCGATAAATTGTGTACAGTTTAATTTCATTTCGCATACAACTTTAAGGACAAAAAATGGAAAAATTAAATACAGCCAAAAACGGAACTAAGCGCAGAACGTTTGTAGGCGGTCTCGGTCTGGCACTCGGATCGAGCGCTCTCATTCCCACCTTCGCCCAAACATCAGAGGTTAAGGTTGGCTTTTTGCTACCGCTGACTGGGTCATTTGCCGAGTCCGGGCAACTGATTAAACAGGCCGTTGAAATGGCCATTGAAGAGATCAACAGCAAGGGCGGCATTAAATCTATGGGTGGCGCAAAACTGACCGCAGTCTTTGGCAACTCAACCAGCGTGGACGAAGCCAACACCGAGACAAACAGGATGATTTCCCGCGACAAAGTTGCGGCCATTGTGGGCGCCTACTCCTCAGGCGCCACCATCTCGGCGACCGTCATTGCGGAACGCAACAAGGTGCCATTCCTGGTACCGAACGCCTTGGCTGACGAGATCACTGCTCGCGGCCTGAAGTTTGTGTTCAAGACGGTGCCACACTTTTCGCAGTACGCCACCAACTCAGCTGAAATGGTCCGTCAACTTAGCGGAGGCACAGCCAAAACCTGCGCTTTGGTTCGCGAAAATAACTTTTTTGGCAATGTTGTCTCGCGTGAATTTACCAAGCACATGCCAGCATATGACCTGCGCATCGTCAAGGACAACGTCTTCCCAACGAATCCGACGACTTTTGAGGATGTGATCCTGTCGCTTAAGCGTGATAACCCGGACGTGGTGTTTGCCGCTGGCGAGCCTTCTTCCATCACCCTTCTGTTCAAACAACTGGCCGAACTGAAGTACTGGCCCAAGATGGGCTGGATCGGACTGGGTGGTGGTTACACCAACCCCACCACTTGGACCAATCTGGGCAAGCTGGGTGAGGGTGTGATTGTGATCAACGATTGGTTTCCCGACATCAAACTGCCAGGCGCACGCGATGTAAATGAGCGCTTCAAGAAGCGCTCCGGTGGCAAAGACATGTTGGGCAACGCCAACACCACTTACGCAGGCGTGCATATCCTGCATGCCGCACTAGAGAAAGCCGGCTCGGCAGATGGCACGGCCATTCGCAACGCGATGAGCTCGCTCGACTTGGTGTTGGGCCCTCAGACCTTCATGTATGAGCGTGTCAAGTTTGATGACACGGGCTTCATGCCGCGCACCAACATGGTAGCCGCACAAGTTGGGCAGGCTGGCTCCAAGGTGATCTGGCCAACCGCTTACCAGACGACAAAGCCGCTATGGCCAGTCACGCGCAGCTGACCATCAGCGGCAGCAAGGTCGGCTGACTCGCCTTCGCTGTTTTGAACTACGCCGCCGGCTGAAAGTCGGCGGCAACTTCTCCCTGTTTTTTCCAAGGAAATATTGTGTCCCTAGAAGTCGTCTTTCAAGCGGTCCTGCTCGGCCTGCTACAGGGTGGTGTGTACGCGCTCGTTGCTTGTGGCCTCACACTCATTTATGGAGTCATGAAGATCGTCAACTTCGCACACGCGGAATTCTTGACGCTGGGCATGTATTTGGCTATCACCGCGTTCAATCTCGGCTTGTCACCCTACATGGTGGCGGTGTTCATCTTTGCTGCCGTTGCAGTGCTGGGCGCAGGACTTCAGTCGGTACTGATTCGGCCGGCTTTACAGCATCCGCAGATTAACCAGATGTTGATCACCATCGGCCTGTCGACCATGATGATTGGCGCGATGCAGCTGATCTGGGGCCCAAATAACCAGGTTCTGAAACTGGAATGGAGCAGCGCAGCCGTTGAGTTCGGCGACATTCGGCTGACCTACGTGCGCCTGATTTCATTTGGCATCGCCGCCGCCATGGCGGCCGCGGCCTGGTTGTTTCTCAAACATACCCGCACTGGCATGGCCATGCGCGCAGCATCACAGAACCCGCAGTCTGCCCGTCTTATGGGCATTGACGTCACAAAGGTGAACATGATTACCTTCGGCGTCGGTACGGGCTTGGCTGCACTGGCTGGCGCCCTTATCGCACCAGCCTTTTTCGCTAACCCCACCTTTGGCACTGATTACTTTATCTTGCCAGCCTTTGTTATCGTGGTTTTAGGAACCATGGGCAACTTTGCAGGCGCACTTATCGGAGGGCTGGTCATCGGCGTGGCCGAGGGACTCGGCGGCCTGGTATTTGGTCCAGCGCTACGGCAACTCGTCAGTCTTCTGCTGTTCGTCGTGGTTCTGCTTTTTCTGCCGCGGGGCCTGTTCAAGGGCAAGGTCTCCTAAAGCACATAAGGAAAATACGCAATGCAAAACACAAATAAGAGTTTTTTCGCCGACTGGACAAATTGGCAAGTAGTCGTCGCAATGGGTTTCGTCGTTGCCTGCGGCGTGGGGGGCAGCTTCGTCGAATCCGACTACTTGCTGCAGGTCATGGTGCTGGCAGCGATCTATGCTGCCATCGGCACTGCATGGTCTATAGCGGGGGGGCTGTCGGGTCTGCTGCTACTTGGCTACATCAGCTTTTTTGGTGCCGGAGCCTACCTTGACGGGCTGCTTTTTACCCGATTAGGCGTTAACCCATGGCTTTGTATCGTCCTCTCGTTTTTCTCGGCGGCAGCGTTGGCCTGGCTGATCTCCCTAGTCACCCTTCGGTTTGGACTAGCTGAAGACTATTTCGCGATGTTCACCGTGGCGCTGTCGCAGGTCTTTAAGTACATCTTACTGAACTGGGACTACGCTGGTGGCGCCACCGGGATCTATCTCACAGTGGTGAAGGATGACTTCTGGATTCTGAGCTTCATCGATCGCAAGCCTTACCTTTACATCGCACTATTGATACTGGCGGCCGTCATCATGACGACCTACGCCGTGCAGAAATCTCGAATGGGCTACTACCTTGCAGCCGTTCGCGAAAACGACCAGGCGGCAGAGGCGCTCGGCATCAATGTACGCAAGGTCAAGACGCAAGCCATGATGCTCAGTGGCGGCATGGCTGGCAGCATCGGCGCTTTCTACACTCAGTTCGCGACCTTCATCGATCCCAAGCAGGTGTTCAGTCTCGCGACTAATTTCGAAATGCTTCTAGGTCCGGTTCTTGGCGGCCGCCTCAGCATCATCGGTCCAGTTTTTGGCGCATCCTTCCTCAAACCAACGCAGGATTTCTTACGCGGCTGGATGGGTGGCGAAGCCGATGCCGTGTACTTGATCCTTTATGGGGCAGTTTTAGCTATCGGCATTCTGCTGCTGCCTAAGGGTGCAGCCCATTACGTACAAATATGGCACCGCCGTCGATACGCCAAACAGGCGCAGGCGCGTGCCGCCGACAACACTGAGACCATTGCAATCGTAGGAGCAAGCAAATGAGCCAGCCACTTCTTCAAGTCAAAGGACTGGTCAAGCGCTTTGGGGGTTTGACAGCAGTTGACCAAGTCAGCTTTGAAGTACCAGCAGGTAGGATTCTGGGCGTCATTGGGCCGAACGGTTCAGGTAAGACGACGCTGTTTGCCAACGTATCAGGCTTCCTTACGCCCAACGAGGGCCAAGTTATTTTCGACGGCCACGACATTACGGGCCAGCGACCCTCGGACATCTGCTCGTTAGGCGTGGCCCGAACCTTTCAAATCGTGCAACCTTTTGCGGGCTTATCGGTATTTGAGAACATCGTTACCGGGGCACTGCGCGGTGGACGAACTGGCCTCAGCGAAGCGCGCGAAAAAGCAGCGGAGGTGATTCGCCTGTGTGGCCTCGCACCTGTTTCCGACCAACTTGCAGGCTCCCTACCGATTGCCGGACGTAAGCGCCTTGAAGTCGCCCGTGCCATCGCCACCCGACCCAAGCTGCTGCTGCTCGATGAGGTCATGGCAGGACTACGTCCCACTGAAGTTGATCAAGCGGTGGAAATGATCTTTGCCATTCGCAACAGTGGCATTACGGTGATTCTGGTGGAGCACCTTATGCGTGCTGTGATGGCCTTGTGCGAAGAGCTTTTAGTGCTCCAGCAAGGAAAATTGATAGCCCGCGGCGATCCACGAACCGTTTGCGACTTGCCCGAAGTGGTCCGGGCTTATTTTGGTGAAAGTGCGGCACGCGCCGCCTAGGAGAAAAAAATGATTGAAATTACTAACCTGCAAGCTCGGTATGGCGAAATGACTGCGCTGTGGGGCGTCGACCTGGAGATTCGTAAGGGCGAATTCGTTGCAGTGGTCGGTCCCAATGGTGCGGGCAAGTCGACACTAATAAATGCCATCTCAGGCTTGGTGGACACACCCGGTGGAGATGTGAAATTTGAAGGTAAATCTATTCCTAAGACCGCTGAGGCCAGGGTGGAGGCCGGCATCATTCAGTGTCCTGAGGGCCGCAAGCTTTTTCCGGAGATGAACGTCGAGGAAAACCTTCTAATTGGAGCCTATGCACGGCCTGACCGCCGCGCGGTGGCAGGGGACCTAGACAAAATTTATAGCCAATTCCCCATTCTGCGCGAGCGCAGGCAACAGATCGCCAGCACTATGTCAGGGGGCCAGCAGCAAATGGTGGCCATTGGCCGCGCGCTCATGGCACGGCCCAAGCTACTCATGCTGGACGAACCCTCACTCGGCTTGGCCCCCATCGTTGTGAATGAGGTGTTCGAACTGCTCCAGCGCATCCACAAGGAAGGTTTAACCATCTTACTTGTCGAGCAAAATGTGGTTCAAACCCTTGAAATAGCGGACCGAGCTTATGTGCTCGAAAATGGCCGCATTGGATTGCAGGGTACCGCCAAGGACGTGCTGCACGACCCGCACATGAAAGCGGCCTACCTCGGACATTGAGACAGTCAGAGACGGTTCGACCGCAAGCTAAAAAGCGCAACACCGATGGGTTCATCAGTGTTGCGTAGCTTGTTGCGCGCCGGTTGCCCCAAAATTCACATGCTTGTAGGCTGGCCCACAAAGGCTTTGTTGGCGATCTTCCAGCCATCGGCCGTGTGCAAAAGAACAAAGTAATCAGTGAAAGTGGTCGCTCCGTGAACGAGAGTCACCCGAGCACTTGCCGCGGTACCCTCCACTTCGATCCAGTCGATGGTCCGGGTGCGAGACGCTTCATCGGACGCGGGCTTGCCACCAAAACGCTCGCAATAAACGTCCAGGGGCCACGAAGTCAAAACACCCTCGCGGATCGACTCAATGCAAGCGCTGGGCAGGAAGGCCTGGCGCATGAAAGTTGCGTCGTCACGCGCATGACCCATAAAGTACTGTGATATTGGCTCGCAGGCAGCACGCTGCGCCAAGGACAAGGTGGAGGATGCGGAGGGTTGAAAGTACGTCATGTGAGATTTTCAAGAACAACAAGATCGAAAAATATGGATGAGCCGCTAATGATTGAGCAGCCAATAGCCAGGCAAAAAGCCGGTCAGCAAGCCCTGAATAATCGCAACCCAGCCAACGAAACGCTCCCAAGGTTTACGGTAAACCAGCAGAAGGAAAAAAAGTAGCCAGAGCATGGACCACGCAGCCCAGGAGAAGGCATTCCAGACGGACTCAAAGTTACCAGCTACAGAACCCAGGCGCACGCTGACGGCCGCAGCTGTGACAGCGACCAGTAGGCTGAACCAGCCCAGCCCGCGACCATCCGTGAGAACTACTCGGTTGTATGCGTTCCAGAGGTACGTCACAGCAAACAGCAACGACAGTCCTGCATCACGAACACTTGAGGCAGTGGCAGCCGGACCAAACGCATGCTCATGCGCCACTCGCAGAGTGAGCAATCCAACCAAAAGATTTATGAGAAATATCTCTTTGTCACTAATGTGCTCGAGCATCCACAATCCGTTCAGAATCAGAACTACCCCTACAAAAAAAAGCACCAATTCCGAAAGCATTGGCATCAGGCTTGAGGAGTCGCGCTATGCGCAGACGGGCTTAACCATACCAGCGTGTTTTTTTTCAAATCCTGATCGATAAACAACATCAAGAGGGATTATAAAATTCGACGCCTTGGTACTCCTCCGGCACTTTGACACGACCAGCGGCAATTGCATTGGCGGCCAGTGCCACTTTTTCACGAACAGTCGCAGACACATCTGGCGCCATCGAAAGACGAACAGCCTGATCGTTAACCAAGCCAATTTTATGGACGGCCCCAGTGCCCAGCGAGCCGCGCTGAGCATCCTTTATGGCTTCAAATGCCGCCATGGAGACATCGGCGATGGCAGAGGCCACGAAAATCTGGGGGTCGGTTTTTACCCAGTCGATGACATTGCCAATATGCCTGACGCCTCGCTCGCGGCAAGCTTCTGTTACGCCGTTTCGCCCGGCATTGAGCATCGTGAAGATCACGTCCGCGCCAGCGCCAATTTCGCCCAAAGCGACTCTTTTTGACAAGGCGTTATCGTCTTGGTTTCCCGAAAAATTCGTGACCAAGCGAACTTGCGGGTTGGTGTCGCGCACTCCAGCAGCAAAGCCAGCCCGTCCCTTGAGACCAGGTCGTACGCGAATACCGGACATATGCCCAACGATGCCCGTGCGCGTGGTCAGCGCAGCCAACACACCCGCAAGGTACGCGGATTCTTCTTGGAGAACCTCGTAGCTAGCCAAGTTTGCGCCGACGACACTGCCCTGGGTAACGGCAAATTTGACCTCTGGAAAACGGGCGGCGACTTCTTGGCCGGCTTCGTTGTTTTGCCCACCGTGAGCAATGACAAGGTCCACGCCCGATGTGGCCAGTTGAGTCAATGCGGCTGCCAAGAGCTCTTTGCGCGGCTGTATACCGTCAAGGAAGTTAGTTTGAACGCCCAACTCGATCCGTGCGCGCTCTAAGCCCCTCCAACCGGCTTCCATGAAGCCGCGATCATTAATTTGCCCGGCAAAAAGCGCGCCGACCCGAATGGGCTTTGCGGGCGTAGATGCATAACCGGCATGAACTGAAAGGCCACCGGCTGCGGCCAGCGCCAGTGAAAATTGACGACGTGAAATTTGGCTGAGGTTTTGGAATTTCATTTACTTTTCTTCGGCGACGATGAAATTTGAAGGGAAAAAATTGATTACTCACCGATCGCGGATTGTTCGATGTTTTAGCCAGTAATTGATGCGTCTGGATGGTGCGCTTAGCTGTGTGGCAAGACAACCCAGAACGGAGGCATATGACCTATTACTTGATGGAATAAAACAATTTTTATTCGAATTTCCCTTGTCGGCACGATTCAACTTATGCATTTTTTCAGTCATATGTCGGTTATTCAGCCTTAACCGTGCTCTGCCGGCTGCGCGCAAAACTCCCGAGCCGACGCCGCAGGCCAGTTCTGCGGCCACCACACCCAGGGCTTACCGGCAAAGCGGGGCGCAGCATCTGTATGCCTTGAACCAGTAACGCATTTACAAAGGCCGCCTGCCGCCCATGCTGAAGGCGGTCGGGGTGCTCAATGTGGAGTTGGACCGCCAGGGCAAGGTGACGCGGCTCGACTGGATGCGTGCGCCGCACCATGCGCCCGAAGTGATGCGCAAGATTGAACGCACAGTGCGCGCGGCCGTGCCATTTCCGGCGCCCGCGCGTTTGGGCAAAGTGGTTTACACCGACACCTGGCTGTGGCACGCCAGCGGAAAGTTTCAGCTCGACACCCTGACCGAAGGCCAGGACTGAGCGCGGGTTTACGACTCAGCTGCCGCGGTAAGTGGAGTAACTCCAGGGGCTGGCCAGCAGCGGCACGTGGTAGTGGGCGCTGGCATCGGCCACGCCAAAGTCCAGGCTCACCTTGTTCAAAAACGGTGGCTCGGGCAGTTCCACCCCGCGTGATTTGAAGTAGCCCGCCACATCAAACACCAGGCGGTAAGTGCCGGTGCGCAGGCTGGCGTTGTCGTACAGCAGGCCGTCGGGGTTGCGCCCGTCGGCGTTGAGCACAAAGCGCTTGACCAGGGTGGCCGTATCGCCTTGCGTGGTGTGGAGTTCTACCGCCATGCCGGCGGCCGGCGTGCCGTGCATGGTGTCCAGTACGTGTGTGCTCAAGCCCATGTTCAATCCTTGTTCAGGGGGAATCGGACGCTGATACCCCAAAAGGGCTCCGCAGCGTTTAGTTACCGAAAGTGTATACACATTTTGAGTTTCGGCTATCATTGGTTGATGGAATCATGCACCACCTACGCCATTGTCGAAGCCCTGACCAAGGCCATCGTCGAACACCGCTTGCACCCTGGCACCAAGCTGGCAGAACAAAAACTGGCGGACCACTTCGGCGTGTCGCGCACGCTGGTGCGGCAGGCGTTGTTTCAGCTGTCCCAAAACCGCTTGATACGGCTGGAGCCGGCGCGCGGTGCCTTTGTGGCCGCGCCTTCGGTGGCAGAAGCTAAGCAGGTGTTTGCCGTTCGCCGCATGCTGGAAGCCGAAATGACGCGCGCCTTTGTGCGCGAGAGCACGCCGGCGCGCATCAAGGCACTCAAAGACCATGTGGCGCGCGAGCAGGCCGCGGTAGACCGCGCCGATATGCCCAGCCGCAACGAGCTGCTCGGCGACTTTCATGTGCGCATGGCCGAGCTCATGGGCAACACCGTGCTGGCGCAAATGCTTGGCGAGCTGATCTCGCGCTGCGCGCTGATCACGCTCATGTACCAGTCGGCCTCGGCGGCGGCGCACTCGCACGAAGAACATGCCCTGATCGTCAAGGCGCTGGCCGCCCGCGATGAAGACACCGCCGTGAGGCTGATGGACGAACACCTGTTGCACGTCGAAGCCAACCTGATCTTTGACCGCAAAGTGCCGTCCAACGACATCTCGATGGCCTTGTCCTGAAGCGCCCTTTTTTATACCCAAGCACCCCGCATGACCTACGACGCCACCGCCCCCTACCCACGCGACCTGGTTGGCTACGGCCGCAACCCGCCGCATCCACAGTGGCCGGGGCAGGCGCGCGTAGCGCTGCAATTTGTTCTGAATTACGAAGAAGGCGGCGAGAACGCCGTGCTGCACGGTGACGGCGGCTCAGAGCAGTTTTTGTCCGAAATGTTCAACCCGCCCAGCTTCACAGAGCGGCACATGAGCATGGAAGGCATTTACGAATACGGCTCGCGCGTGGGCGTCTGGCGCATCCTGCGCGAGTTTGAAAAGCGCGGCCTGCCGCTGACGGTGTTTGGCGTTGGCATGGCCTTGCAACGCCACCCTGAGCTGACCGCCGCTTTTGTCGAACTCGGCCACGAAATCGCCTGCCACGGCTGGCGCTGGATCAGCTACCAGAACCTGGACGAAGCCACCGAGCGCGAGCACATGCGCTTAGGGCTGGACGCGATTGAAAAGCTCACCGGCAACCGCCCGCTGGGCTGGTACACCGGCCGCGACAGTCCACAAACGCGCCGCCTGGTGGCCGACGACGGCGGGTTGCTGTATGACAGCGACTACTACGGCGACGACCTGCCCTTCTGGATGAAAGTCAAACGCAGCGACGGCGCTGTGGTGCCGCGTCTGGTGGTGCCCTACACGCTGGACACCAACGACATGCGCTTTTCGTTGCCGCAAGGTTTTGCACAGGCGGAAGACTTTTTTATTTACCTGCGCGACAGCTTTGATGCGCTGTATGCCGAAGGCGACCCGAACGGTGAGAACGCGCCCAAGATGATGAGCATTGGCATGCATTGCCGCCTGCTCGGCCGGCCCGGCCGGCTGGTGGCGCTGCAACGCTTTTTGGACCATGTCGCCAAGCATGACAAGGTGTGGGTTTGCCGCCGCATAGACATTGCGCGCCACTGGCAAGCCACGCACCCTTTCAACCCGGCTTGAGCGCCAGTGGCCACCAAGAGAAAGACCCCATGACCCTGAGCATTGACCAAATCAACAGCGCTACGCATGCCGAAGCACTGGCGCTGCTTGACGGCATTTACGAACACTCACCCTGGGTGGCCGACCAGGCGCTGGCCGCACGGCCCTTCAAGTCACTGACAGACCTCAAGCTGCAACTGGCCCGCGTGCTGCAAGCCGCCAGCAAAGACGCGCAGATCAAACTGATCCAGGCCCACCCCGAGTTGGCCGGCAAGGCCATGGTCAGCAAAAGCCTGACGGCGGAGTCCACCAACGAGCAAGGCAAGGCGGGACTGACGCAATGCACGCCTGAAGAATTTGCGTTGATCCAGAAGCTGAATGCCGACTACAACGCCAGGTTCGGCTTTCCTTTCATTCTGGCGGTGCGCGGCCCGCGTGGCCTGGGGCTGAACAAGCAGCAGATCATCGAAACTTTTTCAAGGCGGCTGCACGGCCACCCGGAGTTTGAGCGCCAGGAGTGCCTGCGCAACATCAACCGCATTGCCGAGATCCGGCTCAACGACAAGTTTGGCTACGAGCCGGTGCTGGGCAACCAGGTGTGGGACTGGCAGGAAGAACTCAGCGCCTTCAGCGACCCGGGCTACGCCGACAAAGGCCAGCTCACCGTCACCTACCTGACCGACGCGCACCGCGCCTGCGCGCAATACATCGTGGCCGGCATGCGCGACTGCGGCTTTGACGACGTGAGCATCGACGCCGTGGGCAACGTGGTCGGCATCTACCGCGCCGCCACGCCTGATGCCAAAACCCTGATGACCGGCTCGCACTACGACACCGTGCGCAACGGCGGCAAGTACGACGGGCGACTGGGCATCTTCACGCCGATGGCTTGCGTGCGTGAGTTGCACCGCCAGGGCAAGCGCCTGCCGTTTCACTTTGAAGTGGTGGCTTTTGCCGAAGAAGAAGGCCAGCGCTACAAGGCCACCTTTTTGGGCTCGGGCGCGCTGATCGGTGACTTCAAGCCCGAGTGGCTGGAGCAGAAAGACGCCGACGGCATCACCATGCGCCAGGCCATGCAACACGCCGGCTTAAACATTGACGATATACCCAAGCTGCAGCGAAAACCAGCCGACTACCTGGGCTTTGTTGAAGTGCACATTGAGCAAGGCCCGGTGCTCAACGAACTGGACATGCCGCTGGGCATCGTCACGTCAATCAACGGCAGCGTACGCATGCAGTGCGAGATCATCGGCACCGCCAGCCACGCCGGCACCACGCCCATGAACCGGCGCGCCGACGCGGCCACTGCGCTGGCCGAACTGGCTTTGTATGTGGAGCAACGCGCGCTCACCGACGGCGACTCTGTCGCCACCATCGGCATGCTGCAAGTGCCCAACGGCTCGGTCAATGTGGTGCCGGGGCATTGCTTGTTTTCACTGGACATGCGCGCGCCTGTCAACGCCCAGCGCGACGCGCTGGCCACCGACATCCTGGCCGAATTGCAGCGTATCTGCGATCGACGCGGTCTGCGTTACACAGCCGAAGAAAGCATGCGCGCCGCTGCTGCGCCCAGTGCGCCGGCCTGGCAAGCGCGCTGGGAGGCGGCTGTCAGCACGCTTGGCCTGCCGCTGCACCGCATGCCCAGCGGCGCCGGCCATGACGCCATGAAACTGCACGAAGTCATGCCGCAAGCCATGCTGTTTGTGCGCGGCCAGAACTCCGGCATCAGCCACAACCCGCTCGAATCCAGCACCAACGACGACATGCAGCTGGCGCTCGAAGCCTTCATGCATTTGCTCACCCACCTGAACCCTTCCGGAAACTGAAAAATGACCAACCCTTCCAACCCACTCCACGCCCAACTTGACGCTTGGATCGACGCCCACTTTGATGAGCAGACGCGCTTTTTGCAAGCGCTGATCCAGGTACCCACCGACACGCCGCCCGGCAACAACACGCCGCATGCCCTGCGCGCCGCCGAACTGATCGAAGCCATGGGCCTGCCGGTTGAAAAGCATGAAGTGCCGCAAGCCGCCGTGCTGGCCGCCGGCCTGGAAAGCATCACCAACCTGGTGGCGCGCCGCCCTTACGGCCCGGGTGGCCGCACCATCGCGCTGAACGCGCACGGCGACGTGGTGCCGCCCGGCGAAGGCTGGACCAAGAACCCCTACGGCGGCGAGATTGAAGCCGGCAAGATTT
>Ga0209768_10000393_pt1 | contig 30470 bp, 32 predicted proteins | sample LauGreSBDMM110SD_3_FD_187564 | JGI IMG/M metagenome (GOLD analysis project Ga0209768, IMG submission 187564) | Freshwater lake microbial communities from Lake Michigan, USA - Sp13.BD.MM110.SD (SPAdes) (version 2) | ecosystem: Environmental > Aquatic > Freshwater > Lake | place: Lake Michigan... | reverse complement strand
GCAAGAGATGCAACATAGGCTGCGAGAGCCTCTACTTCTCGTTCATCATAAACAGGATCCTTACGCGCGATTTGTTGGCTCATATCAGCTACTGGCATACGGCCTGTTGCCACTTGGAAATCTACGGACGCCGCACCGACTCCGAGTAGTGCAGGAGCGATTGCGCTGCCTTCAAGATTTAGGCCGTGGCAAGAGGAACACCCCTTAAGGAAGATCTCTTTACCTTCTTCGATTAAAGCGCTTCTTTCAGCAGCGGTGATCGGAGTACTCGTCGCCGCTCCCGCTACAGAGAAAGTGGTTCCTATTGAAAGAAGTGCAAGCACCAAGAGAAGCGGGGCTACTGCGCGGTGCCTGCGAAAACGTGAGAGACGCTTCAAGTTATTTTCCATTTCTTCCGATAGTGAAATTACTTAATTAAATAAATCGCCGCGAAGAGTGCAATCCAAACAACATCAACGAAGTGCCAGTAGTAAGAGGCAACGATCGCCGTTGTAGCTTGGTTGTGAGTGAAACGTCGCGCCTTTGCGACGCGGACCATGACAATCAGAAATGCAATCAACCCGCCGGTCACGTGTAATCCGTGGAAGCCGGTTGCTAGGTAAAAGACAGATGTGTAGGCGTTAGTTGAAAGCGCTAAACCTTCGTGAGTAAGGCTGGCATATTCATAAACTTGGCCCGCGATAAAGAATGCGCCCATGAGGAAGGTTAGAGAGAACCATTCACGCATGCCCCAAGATTTAACATTTAGAAGTGAGCCTGTGCGCTTTGCTTGGAATCGTTCAGCGGCAAATACTCCGAATTGGCAGGTAACAGATGAGAGAACCAAAACTGTTGTGTTAAATGCAGCAAAAGGAATATTCAAAACTTCCGTTGATTCAAGCCAGATCTCTGGGCCTTGAACTGCGCGCGTAGTGAAATACATTGCAAAGAGCGCCGCAAAGAACATCAACTCACTTGAGAGCCATACGATCGTTCCGACCGCCACCATATTGGGGCGATTGATGTTGTGATGGGTCGCAGTTGAGGTGCTGGTCATGGGGCAAGTATCCCTGAAAGTAGGCTCACCTACCTAGTTCTAGGCTTGGTTCTGACACTTAAAATGGCCCACTTTTTGGTGAAACGGGTCACGCATTTCCGCCCTAAAACTGGCTGGGAATTCTCGCCGCTTTGATTAGACTTACCCCATGAATTCTCCAAGCAAGCCGATCATCGTTATCTATTCCGATGATTCGGCGGTGCGCCAGTCGATTGTTGCCGCTTTGGGAAAGAAAGTTGCCGCCGATCTACCAGAGCATCAGATTGAGGAATTCGCTACTGGGCCGGCGCTTCGCTCATACATTGATCGCAAGAGCGTTTCAGGAAATCTCCGTGCAGATCTATTTATTTTAGATGGGGAGGCAGTACCTGAGGGCGGTATGGGAATTGCCCGCCAATTAAAGGATGAGGTTTTTAACTGCCCGCCAGTTCTGCTGATAACTGGCAGACGAGAAGATGCCTGGCTTGCTGCATGGTCGCGCGCCGAAGCTAGCGTTATCCATCCGATCGACCCATTTACCTTGGCAAATACCGTTGCAAACTTGATGCGCACTAGCGCAGTTGCCACCGCTTAACTAATAAACGAAAGCGATTTTTAAATGAGCTCACTTGATTGGGCCGGCGTTATCGCCAAATTAGAAAACGGTCTCGATCTCCTACCTCAAGAGGCGCAAGAGGTCATGCGTGAAGTATTGGAAGATCGTGCTGATAAAGAAGTTTTAAAAAATTTCTTAATTGCGCTAAAAAACAAAGGCGAGACTCCCGAAGAAGTCGGAGCGCTTGTTGCTCAGATGTATCAATTTTGCGCACCAATAACCATAAACGAACGCGCAGTAGATACTGTCGGCACTGGTGGCGACGGTGCCCACACGATCAATATTTCAACTACCGCAGCGATCATTGCTGCAGCGGCAGGATCGCGTGTTGTGAAGCATGGCAATCGTGCCGCGTCTTCGAAATCCGGTGCTGGAGATCTTTTAGAGGCCCTCGGTGTTGCAATCAATCTGGATGGCGCAAAAGTTGCTCAAACAGTTGCCGAGCTCGGAATCGGTTTCTGCTTTGCACCAATTTTTCATCCAGCGATGCGCTTTGCAGCGCCAGCTCGTAAAGAGTTAGCAACTGCAACGGTCTTTAACATCCTTGGCCCTCTTGCCAACCCAGCCAAGCCAAAAGCCGCAGCAATAGGCGTTGCCAATGATCGAATGCATTTAGTGATGGCCCAAGTGCTGGCCGAACGTGGCGTAGAAGGTTTCGTATTCCGCGGAGATGATGGTTTGGATGAAATCACTTTGGCCACGACAACTTCAGTTCTAACAATCGGTAATGGTGAAATCTCCAGTGATCGCATCGACGCTCAGGACTTTTCATTAGCTAACGCGCCGATTTCGGCTCTGGTTGGGGGAGATGCGCAAGAAAATGCTCGCATCACCAAAGCGATCTTTTCCGGGGAACGCGGAGCGCCTAGAGATGCAGTATTACTCAACGCTGCCGCTGCGATCGCTGCTTTTGATGGTGAGTTCGAGCTCTCGATTCATGAACGTTTGAGTAAGTCACTAAAGAAGGCGACAGAGAGCGTTGACTCTGGAAAGGCAAATTCTTTGCTTGGCGAATGGGTTCTGCTGAGCAATAAATTAGCCGCTAATTAATCTAGGGCTTTACGTTCACGCTTACGCTTGAAGGTCGTTAGCTCTCCGAGCGTTGATACTCCAAAGGTTCCGAGGCGTTCAAAGATTCCGTGCATGACATCAACGGTAGCCCGGGCATCATCTAAGGCGCGATGGTTAGGTTCGATCGATGCCCCGAAAAATTCGGCCAAGGTTGATAGTTTGCAATCTTGCACCTCATCGCGACCCAAGGCAGATCTGGCAATTCGAACCGTATCTACAACAATAAATTCAGGCCAAATGTTTTCACTTTCAATCGCGGCAGCTTTTAGAAAACCAATATCGAACGGAGCGTTATGGGCGACAAGAACCGTTTCGTGATGAGAACCGAGAAACTCAAAGAAGGTTGGGAGTATTTCTGCAATTGTTGGCGCATCAAAGAGCATCGAATCTGTTATGCCAGTTAGCGCGGTTATGAAATCAGGAAGTGAATGACCAGGGTTTACAAAACTTTGAAACTCACCGATTATTTCGCCACCCCGAACTTTCAGGGCACCGATCTCGGTAATAGCAGCGCCGGTAGATGGGGCCGCCCCAGAGGTTTCGAGGTCGAGAACTACAAATGTGGTTTCTGCAAGAGAGAGTGCATGTACCGACATGAATGTAAGGCTAATCCATAGCCCTGACAGCGAGATATCGCTACGCTTTAGAAATGGGAGTAATTGGAGCGCCCGCTGGTCTGCTTGAAGATTGGGCAGCAGATGGAAGCGGAAAAAATAAAAGTGTCGGTGTTCTATTGGTGCATGGATACACCGGATCGCCGGCTTCGATGCGACCTTGGGCAGAGTATTTAAATCAAAGAGGATTTACTGTCAGAGTTCCTTTACTGCCTGGCCACGGAACCAAACCCGAAGATTTAAATGAAGTGAAATGGGAGCAGTGGCCCGCCAAAGTTGAAGCGGAGTTAGCAGAACTTTTCAAGACTTGCTCAAGGGTATTTATCTGTGGCCTTTCCATGGGTGGCGGAACAACGCTAAACGTTGCTACGCGTTATTCGAATCGGATCAGCGGAATCATCCTGGTCAATCCAATGATTCACGTGGCAATGGTTAGCCCGCAGTTAGCCTTCGTTCTTTCGAGATTTCAAAAGATGCGCAAATCTGTCGGAGATGACATAAAACGTCCAGGAATTTCGGAGTGGGGTTATGACGCCTTACCTACAAGAGGAATCCATCAACTCTTGATTATGTTGAAATACACAAGAGCGCGCTTGCATGACGTCACCGTCCCAATGCAGTTATTCCATAGCGTTGATGATCACACCCTTCCGGTATCTAATACCGAAATAATCATGAAGGGCGTAGGTTCCAGAATTAAGCAGAGGATTGAACTAACCAATAGCTACCACGTTGCCACCCTTGATTACGATGCCGAAATAATCTTCGAAAATTCCAAGATTTTTATTGAGACTCACGCCGCGGATTGATACTAGATGGCGAGTAAGGATAGTTACGAGAAATCTTTAAGCAAAATTGCTGAGATTGACGCTTCTGGTTATCAACTCAATTCCGTCTTGGCGGTAACTCAAGATTTAATTTTTAATGAGGTCGATGGCCCATTGGCTGGAGTTCCAATTCTGATTAAGGACAACATAGAAGCGTTAGGACTACCTGCAACTGCTGGTTCGTTGGCTCTGGCAGAAACTCCAGTTGTTCGCGATTCAACTATTGCCAAACGATTGCGTGCTGCCGGTGCAACGATTATCGGTTCAACAAATCTTTCCGAGTGGGCAAATATTCGCTCTGGAAAATCAACTAGTGGCTGGTCAGCGGTCGGTGGACTTACCGCTAATCCCTGGAAACATGAACACAGCGCAGGCGGTTCATCTTCAGGTTCAGGCGCAGCTGTTGGTGCTGGGATAGTTTCAATGGCAGTTGGCAGCGAAACAGACGGATCAATTGTTTGTCCCGCTTCGTTAAATGGCTGCGTTGGCATTAAGCCAACGGTTGGTTCAATTCCACGCGATGCAATGATTCCTATTAGCGCGAGCCAAGACACACCAGGGCCTATGGCGCAGAGCGTTGCACAGGTGGCGCTCTTGTTAGAAGTACTAACGGGCAAAGGTGGATATCAATCGGCAGTTAACGATAGTTCTGAGATTCGTATCGGAGTTGTTAAAGAATGGGTGACGGAGAACCCTGGCACCAATCAGCTCTTCCAAGATCTTGTTAGCAAGTTGAGTAAACAAATAAAAGTTGTCGAGATATCTCTGCCGTCCCCAAATGATCAAGAAGGAGAGTCGGAGTTCAAGGTTTTGATGCACGAATTAAATGAAGATTTAGCGAGCTATCTAGCGACTCGTGAGGGTGCGCGCGTAAAGACTTTGCAAGATGTTGTTGATTTCAATCTCGCAAATAAAGACTCTGAACTGCAGCACTTCGGTCAGGAATACTTTGACATGGCACTCAAGTTAGGTGGCCGAAATAGCGATTATCAAAAGTTGCGAAGCGAAAATTTGGATTGGGCGGTCAACAAAGTCTTAACCCCCGCATTTGAAAAATTCGATATTTTGATCGGTGAAACCTATGCACCCGCATGGAAGAGCAATCTGGGCGGGGGAGATGATTACGGTTCTGCATCGTGGATCTCAATGGCGCCAGCAATTGCCGGCACTCCAATCGGCGCACTTCCGATGGGCTTAGTTGATGGGTTGCCAGTGGCAGTTGGCGTTGTTGCTAGAGCAAATCAAGAAGAGCGTTTAATTCAAGCGATGGCCTTGATCGAGAAGACTCTCGACCTAGGCGTACTTAAACCAACTTTCTTAAAGTAATTTAAAAAGCGCCGGTATATCCGTTAATCGCTGGCTGTCCACCTAAGTGCGCATAGAGAACGCGTGAACCTTCTTTAAAGAAACCTTCGCGGACTAAATCAATCATTGCCGCCATCGATTTACCCTCATAAACCGGATCAGTAATCATGCCTTCCAAACTTCCCGCTAAGCGAATCGCTTCGATTGTTCGTGGACCAGCAACTCCATAGATGCCATCATGCCAACGATCTAGCAGAACGATCTCTGAATCCTTTAGTTCGCGCCCTAAATCAATCGCCGCTGCTGTGCGAGATGCAATACGTTTGATCTGATCCCAAGTTTTCTCAACTGTTGCTGATGCATCAATACCAATAACGCTTTCGGCACGACTAGAGTGAGCAAAACCAGCGATCATTCCACCTTGCGTTGATCCGGTAACTGAGCAAACAATTACGTTATCGAATTTGAAGCCGAGATCCTTCTCTTGATCTTCAACTTCAAAAGCCCAACCTGCAAAACCATGACCACCAAGCGGATGATCTGAGGCACCGGCTGGAATTGGATAAGGCTTTCCGCCTCGCGCAATTACATCGGCAATCGCTTCTTCCCAAGATTTTCTGAAGCCGATATCAAAACCCGCTGGATCCAGGCGAACTTCTGCACCCATAATGCGGCTCAATAAAATATTGCCAGTCTTCTCGTAATTAACTTCTTCCCAATCAACCCAGTGTTCTTGAACTAAAACACATTTCAAACCAAGGTGCGCCGCAACCGCAGCAACCTGGCGAGTGTGGTTTGACTGAACTCCACCAATTGAAACGAGAGTGTCACAACCTGTTGCAAGCGCTTCCGCTGCCAAGTACTCAAGCTTGCGCGTCTTATTTCCGCCATAAGCCAGCCCAGAATTAACATCTTCACGCTTTGCCCAGATTTCCACTTTGCCGCCAAGATGTTCGGTTAAACGATCAAGGCGTTGTAGGGGAGAGGCTCCGAAGGTGAGTTTTTCCTTCGCGAAGGATTCAAGTTTGGCTCTAGTCATGCGCAGATCCTCTCACGCAAAGTCTCATAAAAAGAAGTTATTTCTTAATGCTCGCCTTGATCATCTTCTGCAGGACTTTCTCGTCTACTGGCCAATCATTGGGCAGCGCGATGGTTTTCTTATTGACTCGATATTCAGCAAAGTGAGGGGTGAACTCTGCGAGGACTTGCTGATCCCATGGCGCAATCAGAATGTGATTAGTAGCGGCAGATGCGCCGAAAATGTACTCACCACCGCTCTTAAGCATCGGCTGATTCCAAGCGATCACAAGTTCTAGCTTTGGAAACTTGCTCTGAATAGCCTTGAAAATCTTCTTCATCGTCTTAGCCTGCTCAGGCTTAATGCTCTTGAAGTAATCAGCAGGAGTTTCATGCCTTCTAGATGAGACGGATCCTCTTGAGAACATTACGAGTGCATTTGCATGTGCTTGAGAGAAACCGAAGTTTTCGCGCAAGTGCGCTATCTGTTCTGGGTATTTCTTACCATCTAGCTTCTTCATAACCGCAAACCAGTACTTCATTGGTTCGCCGTACTTCTTCTCTATCGATGGAAAATGCGCTTCTCTCGATGGGTCTTTTGGCACCACTTTTACTTCTTTCGCTTATCCCGCACATTCAGATACACGGCATAGCCCATGTAGAGAAATACTGATGGTGGGTATAAAAAGATAGGGATGATCAGAAGAATTACTGCGACGATCTTCATATTCGAAGATAGGCGATCCCATTCGCCCATAAATCCGGTACGAGGCTCTTTCTCCATTTAAGCGATCCCTTCAATCTTCATCGTTGGCGTATCTGGAATTGGGCAAGGTGCGCCATCGCAACAATTAGTTTTCATGTGACAGTTCGGACAGAACCATCGAGATGAAACTGGATCGTAAGGTTGCCCGCAAAAGTCGCAGGGCATCTGGTTGTTGGCGCTCACGAATAAATAGTAATACTGAAAGCTGAGTAAGTAGTTGCGCCACTTCACTTCATGACATGGACAAATCTGAGCCCATCTCTCTCTGATTAATTCGCGCTGCGCTCTTGCGCACGAGACTCACAGATTACGTTCAAACGCTAGATGTGCTTGATCAGTGAAGTCCTTTGTCTGGTTCTCCTACGCGCCAAGAAGTCATTGTGGCAATAAATCCCGCTCGACTTGGAGCGCAGAGCATAGGGCCCGCTTTCCACGACCGTTTACTATCGAGCGGTGCAACGCGAACAAGTCGAAAGTCATCGTCCGCTCTTGCTCTTATTGCAATTGCGTCACCGGTTCGACTAACGCGAATTGTCACTTCCTTGCCTATCCACTCGGGAACGCGACCGGTCGACCAGTCTGAACGAGTTTGAGTAACTACAGATCCAAGTTGCGGATATCCATCACTGAATTCAACCGCTGCTTTAATCCAATTTTCCTCATCACTTCTTACGAGAATTCCACATTGATCAAATTGCTCTCCAAAGTTGAGAATAAACGAGACCTCTATCGAACTATCTTGTGGAAATTCTCTAAGGAGAGCGTGACCGTCGTCATGGATGAATCCATAAGATGTTGTACGCCACCAATCGCTTCCCTCTGACGCTTCGACAATTAAGCAATTATCTTTTGAGGTTTGCGAAACAGGCGGTCGTGTCCAGACGCCTTCTGACCAAGAGATTGACTTCATAGAAACCCCAATTAAAAAAATAATTTTGTGGACGATACTGGGATCGAACCAGTGACCCCCACAATGTCAATGTGGTGCTCTACCGCTGAGCCAATCGTCCGGGCCTAAAACTTCGGTATTTATTAAGTTGTGGTCAAAAGTATAGCCGAGGCTTTTTAGCGACCGAAATCGTCTTCGATACGCTCAATATCATCCTCGCCGAAGTAAGTACCTGTCTGTACTTCGATGAAGATGACATCGTTTGATCCAATATTTTCGATTCGGTGGAGATCACCGATTTCAATATCGAGTGAATCACCGGCAGACATTTCAAAGCTATCGCCATTAAGAGTTATCTTCGCCTGGCCCTGAACGATGAACCAATGTTCCGCGCGCTTTTCATGGCGTTGATATGAGAGACGTTTTCCTGGATTTACCCAGATGGTTTTAACTTTATGAGCGTCACTTTCTTGCAAGATTTCATAACGTCCCCACGGACGTTGTGATTGATCTTCGCTCATCTTCTTCTCCAGTAGAACAGTTCTGCACTATTGCTTTTCGATCTTGGAGGTCGGAACGGGATTTGAACCCGTGTAGAGGGATTTGCAGTCCCTTGCCTCGCCTCTCGGCCATCCGACCACTCTTTATTTCTCTTTATTGCTTGGAACTTAACCTTGACTTACTACTATAGAAAAACCGCCACCTGAAAAATTAATTCCAAAGCGGCGGAGAATCCGAGCGGACGACGGGGTTCGAACCCGCGACCTGAACCTTGGCAAGGTTCCGCGCTACCAGCTGCGCTACGTCCGCATTTCGTGCGGGGGCAAATCTAGCGCAGCAAGGGGCTATCCGCCAAAGTGAGCGCTTTCACCGTAGCGTTAGGGCTATGGATCTGCGCGATGACTCATTCTGGATGGGTCGAAGGTATGCCAGATCTCTTGTCGAAGTAACGAACGATCTTTCGCGACTCGATGATGGAAACTTTTGGGCGGTCGCGATCTCTTTTGAAGGGGAAGTAACTCTTGCAAGGTTTAGATCTAATTTTGAAGCAGATTTCCCATTTAGCGGTTCGCATTGGAAGTCCTTGGAAGGCGATTGGGTCTCATCTCTCAGCAAAGATCAGTACGGCAAGTATGTAGAAAAAATTAGAAGCTCGATATCCGATGGTTGGGTATATCAAGTTAACGCTTGTAGACAGTTGCAGGTTTCATCAGATCGAGAAGAACTTGCTTCGCTCTTTGGCAAATTACTAAGCGAGAACCCCGCACCACATGCCGCATATCTCTCTATCCCGCAGTTAAAAATTGCATCTGCATCACCCGAACTCTTTTTGTCACGTAATGGTTCGTCTGTGAAGACTTCACCGATAAAAGGCACTCAAACTTTGGGTGAACAGGGGTTTGGCAATAAGGATCAATCCGAAAACGTGATGATCGTTGATTTGATGCGCAATGATTTTGGGCGCATCTGTGAGCCCGGCTCCGTGGATGTTGCTCAACTACTTCGAAGCGAAGAACATCCCGGTCTGCGCCACTTGGTCTCTGACGTTGTTGGCGAACTGCGAAAAGATATCTCTTGGTCGGAAATTTTTGAGGCGTTACTTCCTGCCGGTTCCATCAGCGGGGCGCCAAAGAGTTCGGCACTGTCTGTAATTGCAGAAAATGAAGAGATAAAACGCGGTCCTTACTGTGGTGTGCTGGGTTGGGTAGAAGGAGATCGCGCTGAACTTTCAGTTGCGATTCGCATCTTCTGGCAGGAAAACGATGGGCTTCTAAAGTTTGGAACCGGTGCTGGAATTACCTACGGAAGCGATCCGGTTTTGGAGTGGGAAGAGACTGAGTTAAAGGCGCAACGCCTGATTTCGATAGCAGGAGGATCTATCAAATGAAGATCTGGCTTAACGATCAAATCTGTGATTCTCAAGTAATCGATCTTGACTCCGATGGTTGGCCGGTAGGGAACGGTGTTTTCGAAACCATCAGAACTGAAAATGGTGAGGTTTTCGAATTAGCGCGCCATATGCGCCGAGCAGCAACCGCTGCCAGAAATTTCGAAATTAAGTTACCTGGCGAGGATCAGATCAGAGATGCAATCGCGGCGCTACTTACTGCAGAACCTCACCAGCTAGGCCGATTGCGATTGCTATTCTCAAAAGATTGGTTTGTCGCTGTACATCAAAGTTATGATGAAATTTTACTACCTGCAAAATTGAAGGTCATAGATGAAAGCAGATTGGTTGACCCAATCGCATTTAAAACCTTTCCATATAGCCACCGAACCGGTTTGCTGCAGTTAGCGCAGCGAGACGGCTTTGACGAGATCATCTGCGTCAATGAGTCAGGTGAGATAACTGAAGGTGCTGTCTCCAATTTTCTCTTCCTAATTGATGGGCAGTGGGTTACGACCCCGCTAAGTGCAGGCGTTTTACCCGGAGTGCAACGCGCCATAACCATCGAAAGATGTGGTGTTACTGTCCAATCTTTGACGCGTCGCGACATAGAACGCGTGGATTCTGCAATTGTTATTTCAAGTCTAAAGATTGGTCTAGCCGTTACATCAATCGATAATCGTGATCTCGTCGTTGATGGGCAATGTCGAGCATTCCTAGAGGAAATTCGCGCCCAGACGCATTCTCATTCGGTAGGCTAGGAACATGTCCCAGCTCTCGATCACCGTAGATGGTTGCGCCGTGAGCGTTGCAGATGACCAACGCCCGACCCATCTCTTCGCCGAAAGCAAAGAGATCGTCGTCTGCAAGATAAATGGCGAACTAAAAGATCTATGGACTGATCTCAAAGATGGTGATGTTGTCGAGGGAGTTTCAATCTCCTCGCCTGAAGGTTTATCAGTTCTTCGCCACTCAACAGCCCACGTAATGGCGCAAGCGGTTCAGCAAGTCTTTTCGCAAACTCGCCTCGGAATCGGTCCGCCAATCACTGATGGTTTTTATTACGACTTCGATCCAGAGCGTCCCTTTAACCCAGAAGATTTAGAGAAGATCGAAAGCGCGATGCGCAAGATCGTAAAAGAAGGTCAACGTTTTCGCCGTCGCATCACAAACGAAGCAGATGCACTTAAAGAGTTGGCGCACGAGCCATATAAATGCGAGCTAATTGGAATTAAATCTGGCGCCGGAGAAGAAGCCAGCGTTGAGGTTGGGGGAGCAGAACTCACCATCTATGACAATTTAGGTCGCGATGGACAACCCGTTTGGTCTGATCTATGTCGTGGTCCGCATCTACCTTCAACGAAACATATTCCAGCATTTAAATTGATGCGTAGCGCTGCCGCATATTGGCGCGGTTCTGAGAAGAATCCAATGCTGCAACGAATCTACGGAACTGCTTGGCCATCGCCAGAAGAGTTAGCTGCTTACTTAGAACTTTTGGCAGAGGCGGAGAAGCGCGATCATCGCCGCCTTGGTACTGAACTCGATCTATTCTCGTTTCCGGAGGAAATTGGATCAGGGCTTGCGGTCTTTCATCCCAAGGGCGGCATTGTTCGTCGCGCTATGGAAGATTATTCACGCAAGCGCCATGAAGATGAAGGTTACGAATTCGTTTACTCACCACATCTAACTAAGGCTGCGCTCTTTGAAAAGTCTGGCCATTTGCAGTGGTACTCAGAAGGTATGTATCCACCGATGGTGATGGATGAAGAGCTACACGCTGACGGAACTATCAAGCGTGCTGGACAGCAGTACTACATGAAGCCGATGAACTGCCCTTTCCACAATTTAATTTTTGCATCGCGCGGACGCTCGTATCGCGAACTTCCACTTCGTCTCTTTGAGTTCGGAACTGTCTATCGTTACGAAAAATCAGGTGTAATTCACGGACTCACTCGTGCGCGCGGCTTTACCCAAGATGATGCCCACATTTACTGCACAAAAGAACAGATGGTGGGCGAGTTAGATTCACTCTTAACCTTCGTACTTAACTTGTTGCGCGATTACGGTCTCGAAGATTTCTATCTCGAACTTTCTACTCGTAATCCTGAAAAATCTGTCGGAGAAGATAGCGATTGGGCAGAGGCAACTGAAGCGCTACGCAAGGCTGCGTTGGCCCAAAAACTAGAACTAGTTCTCGATGAAGGTGGCGCAGCGTTCTACGGGCCAAAGATTTCTGTTCAAGCTAAAGATGCCATTGGTCGCACTTGGCAGATGTCTACTATCCAAGTTGATTTCCAGTTGCCACAACGCTTTGAACTCGAATATTCAGCAACCGATGGAACTCGTCAACGTCCAGTGATGATTCACCGCGCTTTGTTTGGTTCAATCGAGCGCTTCTTCGGAGTTCTTACCGAGCACTACTCAGGAGCATTCCCGCCATGGTTGGCGCCAGTACAAGTAACTGCCATCCCAGTTGCTGAAGCTTTCGCGGATTACCTTGCCTCGGTTGTAAAAGAGTTTAAAGCAGCGGGTATCCGAATCGATTTAGATGCCTCCGATGACCGGATGCAGAAGAAGATTCGCAACGCGCAGATGCAGAAAGTTCCTTACATGCTGATCGCAGGTGAGGAAGATCAACAAGCAGGCAAAGTTTCGATTCGCTATCGCAACGGTGAACAGAAGAACTCAATCGCGGTTGCAGATGCCATTGCGGAGATTCGCAGCGCGATTACAGATCGTAAACAGGTTTAAGCAATGCGCGAAGGCGACCAAGTTATTCCAGGTGGGGTAGGAATGCCCGATCGCTGGGAACGACTTTGGGCGCCGCATCGTATGGAGTATTTAAAGGGGGAGAACCGACCGCTTGCAGGAAATGAAGTTACTTGCCCCTTCTGCGAAATTCCCAAGATGAGCGATGAAGAAGGCCTAGTTGTTGCTCGCGGAACAAGCGCTTATGTCGTTATGAATCTCTATCCGTATAACGCGGGCCACTTACTTATTTGTTCTTATCGCCATGTCGCCGATTTAACCGAACTTAGCCAGGACGAACGAAACGAAATCTTTGAGCTAAGCGCCCATGCCATGAAAACTCTACGTAAGGTTTCAGCGCCAGCAGGATTTAATCTTGGTATGAATCAGGGTGCGATATCAGGTGCCGGAGTTGCAGAACATATCCACCAACATATTGTTCCTCGCTGGTCTGGAGATGTTAATTTCATGCCGATCATCGGACAGACCAAGGTCTTGCCAGTTCTTCTAGCTCAAACACGTGCCGAGCTCGCGCAGGCTTGGTAGTTAACTTCTTACCGCTCTTGCTATAAAAGCCTTCACAATATCCAGACCGATTCCTTTGCTGATCACAACTGGAATTGCTGGAAAGAGTAAACCTGCCTCAAACGCGCTTTCTCCCGCATCTTCTACCGCTTCTAAATATTCACTTCTGAAATCTGCAACTAACTCTTTATGTTCCGCATCGCTATCTCTACGTGAAATGAGGCTTTGCGAATAATCAATTATTTCGAGCGTTTCGAGATCAATCAGTGCAGATGGATTTCCTGCATCGTCATGGAGAACTAAGTACGGGGTTACTACAGGATCGAAGACTCGATTAGCAAGTAATACCGCATCGTCGAAATCTGAATCGCTTCCCTCCAGTTCATTTACAACAACTAAACGTGGTAACTGGAAGTCAGAGAGAGTGGTCCAAAGATCAATCGTTTCTTGATCAATTCCGGCAGCGGGATTAATTGCAAAGATAGCTAGTTCACTCTCGGCTATTGGTTCATTGGAATGAACCGCACCGAAGAGTTCGGCTAGCGCTTTTGGTTGCGAGGAAACATGTCCATATATATGGATACGCGGACTAGCGCTATCTCTCTCTGAACTCACAGGCGTCAGAATAGGTGAAAATCGGCAGGGCAGCCTACGATGCACCTGATGTTAAGCGACTCTTTAAAGCCCGCCGTCACCCGCGTAATCAATCCGATCGCTCGCGGTGTCCTTGGCCTTGGCGTAACTCCAAATGCAGTTACCTTTATCGGCGCACTTGGCCTTGTCACTTCGGCGCTCTATTTCTATCCTAAAGGTGATTTCTTTATCGGAACGCTTGTAATCTCCTTCTTTGCACTGAGCGATCTCTTTGACGGCGCCATGGCTCGTATCTCTCACAAGGGTGTAAGCGCCTGGGGCGGATTTTTAGATTCAACAATCGATCGAATTACTGATTCGGCGATTTTGGTTGGTTTAACACTTTACTTAGTAGACGCAGATGACCCATTAACTGCAGTTGTAATCGGATCGCTGGTATTTGGATCGCTAGTTTCTTACATCAGAGCTAAAGCGGAAAGTATGCAGATTCCATGTTCTGGGGGAATCGCTGAACGAACAGAGCGGTTGATAGTGACGTTGACATCGATTGGACTCGATGGGCTAGGCGTTCCATATGCTCTAGCGATCGGCATCTGGCTTCTCCTAATTCTTGCCACAGTAACCGTTATTCAAAGAATCATGATTGTGAAGGCAGCGCTGTAACGCAATGAATTTTACTTTCGCAGTAGCAGGTGGGTACTTCGCTGGTTGGCGCCTCGTACGAGCGCTTCCAGAAAAGTTTGCATATAAAACTTTTGAAAAAATCGGTCAGTATGCGCTTTTGCGAAACGGTTCAAGCGTGAAAAGACTGCGCTCTAACCTGTCACGAGTTTGCCCCACTTACTCTTCATCTGAGATGGACGAGCTGATGCGCAGCGCCATGAGTTCTTACATGCGTTATTGGTGTGACACATTTAGATCGCCAGATTGGTCACGTGAGCGAATTGCTGCAACAGTCACTGTTGACGGTGAAGATTTACTAACCACGCCAATGAAGAACGGAACTGGTGTAGTTGTTTCCCTTCCTCACGCAGGAAACTGGGATCATGCAGGCTCTTACTTCTGCGGAATGGGATTCCCACTTGTTACTGTTGCGGAACGTTTAAAGCCGGAAGCGCTCTTCAATAAATTCTTGGAGTATCGCCAGAATATCGGGATGGAAGTTCTTTCACTTGATTCAAGATCAATCGTCACCCTTCTGCAAAGGGCGCGTGAAGGTCGGTTGATCGCCCTTGTTGCCGATCGCGATCTTTCTAAGAGCGGCGTAGATGTTTCATTCTTTGGACATCCTGCACGCATGCCCGCCGGCCCAGCACTACTTGCAATCAGAACTGGCATCCCACTAATAACCGCATATGTTTCTTACACACCTACTGGAATCCACATCATTTTCAATTCAGTTGAGATTCCAACAACGGGAAGTGAAGAAGAAAGAGTTTCTCAAGTAGTTCAGCGTTGCGCTGACCTCTTTGCAAGAGGAATCGCATCATCTCCACAAGATTGGCATATGTTGCAGCGAATCTGGATTGATGGAGATTTCCAGGAGCGAAGCGTATGAACCAGAAAAAATTACGGATCGGATTAGTTTGTCCATACGGTTGGGATACTCCAGGTGGCGTACAGAGCCATGTTCGTGATTTGGCCGAGTATCTAATCGCCAAAGGTCATTACGTATCCGTTTTAGCACCAGTTGTTGATGAAGAGAAGGCTCCTGAATATGTAACAAGTGCGGGAAAACCTATAGCCATTCCATATAACGGAGCCGTGGCACGTCTGCTTTTTGGGCCAATCGCATTTGCCAGAGTGCGCCAGTGGATCAGCAATGGAAAATTTGATCTTTTACATCTACACGAACCAGCTATTCCATCAATTTCGTTATTGGCTTGCTGGGCTGCCGAAGGACCAATGGTGGGAACATTTCATGCCGCCGCAAAACGTCAGAAGGCGATATTTGCAATTGGACCAATCCTTGAGCCGGTGATTGAAAAGTTAACTGCGCGAATCGCAGTAAGTGAAGCCGCCCGTTCCACTCTGACCGAGCACCTAGAAACTGACGCGGTTGTGATTCCAAACGGTATTTATGCTGATCGATATCGCGACGGCGAAGTGGTTGAGAAATGGAGCGGTAACACGATTGGATTTATTGGCCGCTATGAAGAGCCGCGCAAAGGTTTGCCTGTACTACTCGAAGCGCTGCCAATAATCGCGCGTTTTGCTCCTGATGTAAGGGTATTAGTCGCAGGGCCTGGAGAGAGTAAAGAGGTAATAGAAAGCATTGATCCTCAATTACGAAGCCGATTCGAATTCTTAGGCAGAATCTCTGAGAAAGAGAAAGCGGATTTTCTATCATCTGTTGCTATTTATGTAGCGCCAAATACTGGAGGGGAATCCTTCGGAATAATTCTGGCAGAAGCGTTAGCTGGGGGAGCGGCGGTACTTGCCAGCGATATCCCAGCTTTTGATTCACTGCTTGGCCATGGAGAATTTGGTGCGCTCTTTAAGTCAGAAGATCCCCAGGATCTGGCGCACGTTGCAATAGATCTGCTGCGCGATGGCGACAAACGCAGAGCACTTGCCAAGCGAGGTAAAGAATATGCACAACGATTTGATTGGGATGTCGTCGCAGAAGATATTTATTCAATTTACGAAATGGCTCTTGTGGGAAGTTCTGGGGTAACTCTTTCTTCAGAAAATCGTGCCTGGAATCGCTTCCTAGGAAGAGAAGGAAGTTAAATGGAAAAGTATTTATTTATTGCCTTCGTCATTATCTTTGCAATTTGGTATCTCTCATATTCGGCAACGAGGTTAGATCGTCTTCATAATCGCGTTGAAACCAGTTGGGCAAATCTTGATGGCCTTCTACAACGTCGCGCAGCAGTCGCTTTAGAGATCGCTAAGAGCGAGATCGCTGATCCTGCTTCTTCACTTCTCTTAACTGCTGCTGCGCACCAAGCGCGAGATGCGCAAATGCGTGCACGTTCGCAAGCCGAAAGTGGACTATCGGGCGCGCTCGGTCTCTTATTGCATGATGGTCATTTGGTTAGTGGCTCAATCGAAAAGGATTTGTTGAGAGAGTTAAGTGAGTTAACCGACAAGATTCGTGTCGCAATCGCTCTACATGTTGATGCTGTCAATCGCACGCAAATGGTGCGACGTAAGCCAGTCTTTAGGATATTTCGTTTAGCTGGACGGGCACCACTTCCCGTGACCTACGAGTTCGAAGCCGATGTTCTTTAAAAAACTTGCAATCTCCTTAATTGGAGTTGGCTCGGTAGTTATTGTTGGGTTGAGTGTTATTTCCCCGGATCAATTTTCAAAGTTGGGCGATATCGAAAATGTCTTTAAGGCTCCAGAGCCGGTTAACTCATTAAGTGGACGCATCGGGATTGATGGACCGGTCTTGGTCGTAAAGATCGATGACACTCGGGCGGCACACCCACAGGCAGGTTTGGAAGATGCAGATCTGGTTTACATCGAACAAGTTGAAGGCGGTCTCACCAGAATCGCAGCAGTCTTCTCCTCTAAAATTCCAGCAGTTATCGGACCTGTTAGAAGTGCCCGCATCTCAGATATAGAAATTCTTGAACAGTTTGGCCGCGTTGCCTTTGCTTACAGCGGAGCGCAGAAGAAGTTGTTACCAGTTATCGCTGCTGCAAACTTAGAGAACTTGGGAGCACAGCGCCAGTCGCGGGAAATCTATTCAAACGATCCGCTTCGTAGCGCACCAATGGCGATGATGTTGCAGGCGCAGGCTTTGATGCAAAAAGTTAAGGAACAACAACTTCCTGTTTCGATCTCAAAGAGCGCTGGATGGAACTTCTCAGAATCCTTCGATACTGGAACTGCGATCGCCTCAGCAAAAGTTTCCTGGCCCGCAAATTCATACGATGCGGTCTGGTCGTCAACTGAGAAGCGTTGGCTTCTTTCGCATGGCGGAGTAGCAAATCTTGCAGCAAAAGGAACACATTTAGGTGCCAGCACATTCGTGATTCAAATTGTTTCGATTACACCATCTGAATATGGAGATAAGTTCGGAGGAGTGACGCCATTTACTGCAACTGTTGGCTCAGGTCGCGGTTACATTCTTCGCGATGGAAAATACATCGCCGCTCTTTGGGATCGAGCAACACCGGATGTGGGAACTTCATGGAAAACCACTTCTGGAGAAGAAATTCCCTTCGCACCGGGGCAAATTTGGATCGCGCTAACCGATAAGGAACCTGTATTTACGCCTATTCCATCGAAAAGCCCAGCGGATGCGCCATCTGCCACAGCAAAGTAGTATTAAGCCCTTAACTATTTTTAAGAAAATTACTTAGGGAGTTAGCGATGTCAGAGGCAGTCGGAACAGCTCGCGTCAAGCGCGGTATGGCAGAGATGCTCAAGGGTGGCGTCATCATGGATGTCGTCAACGTTGAGCAGGCCAAAATCGCTCAAGATGCCGGCGCATGTGCTGTCATGGCGCTCGAGCGAGTTCCCGCAGATATTCGTGCCCAAGGTGGCGTCGCACGCATGTCAGATCCAGACATGATCGAAAAGATCAAGGCCGCGGTAACAATTCCCGTAATGGCCAAGGCTCGTATCGGTCACTTCGTCGAAGCGCGCATTCTCGAATCTCTGGGCGTCGATTACATCGATGAGTCAGAAGTTTTAACTCCAGCAGATTTCGAAAACCATATTGATAAGTGGGATTTCAAAGTTCCTTTCGTATGCGGTGCAACCAACTTAGGTGAAGCGCTCCGTCGAATTAATGAAGGCGCGGCAATGATTCGCTCCAAGGGCGAAGCAGGTACTGGAGATGTTTCCAACGCCATGATGCATATGCGCAAGATCGGTGCAGAAATCCGTCGCCTATCTTCAATGCGCGAAGATGAACTCTATGTTGCCGCTAAAGAGCTACAGGCTCCATACGCACTTGTTAAGGAAGTAGCCGAGACTGGAAAGCTTCCAGTTGTTCTATTTACCGCTGGCGGTATTGCAACGCCTGCTGATGCAGCTTTGATGATGCAGATGGGCGCTGACGGCGTATTCATCGGCTCAGGAATCTTTAAGTCAGGCGATCCTGCAACTCGCGCAGCGGCATGCGTTAAAGCCACGACATTCTTCGAAGATGCCAAAGTTATTGCCGATGCCTCACGTGGTCTTGGTGAAGCGATGGTTGGAATCAACGTCGCCGATCTTCCTGCGCCACACCGCTTAGCTGAACGCGGTTGGTAGTTCATTAGAAAATGAAGATTGGCGTTCTTGCTCTACAAGGTGATTTTCGCGAACACCTAGTTGCAGCAAAGAGCGCTGGCCACGCGGCACTCACAGTGCGTCGCCCGGAAGAACTTGCTGAAGTTGATGCGTTAATTCTTCCTGGGGGAGAATCAACAACGATTGCCCATCTTGCAGCGACCTTTAATTTGATTGAACCGATTAGGGATCGAATCAAATCTGGTATGCCGGTCTACGGATCTTGCGCGGGAATGATTCTTTTAGCCGATCGAATTATTGATGGATCAGATGGCCAAGAAACTTTCGGTGGCATTGATATGACAGTGCGACGAAATGCCTTTGGTCGCCAAGTTGATTCTTTTGAAAGCGATCTGGATTTTCAAGGCGTTAATCTTCACGCGGTCTTCATTCGTGCGCCGTGGGTTGAAGAAGTAGGCGCAACGGTTGAGGTCCTAGCATCAGTGAAAACCGCGCGGGGATCGCACGCGGTAGCCGTTCGACAAGGAATGCTGTTGGCAACCTCATTCCATCCCGAGTTAACTGGAGATTTACGCGTACATCGCTACTTCTTTGATCAAGTCTGTACAGGCGCGATAAAGTAAGCGAAGTGAATTACGCGGTTTAGATACCGCTCAACGAGAGTGAAAGTTTGAGGTTACGCCATGTCAGGCCATTCCAAATGGGCAACGACAAAGCATAAGAAAGCGGTAATCGATAGCCGCCGTGCAAAGAACTTTGCAAAACTCATTAAGGCTATTGAAGTTGCATCGCGTAATGGTGGGCCAGATGTTGATGGTAATCCAACCCTATTTGACGCAATCGCAAAGGCGAAGAAAAACTCGATGCCCGCCGATAACATCGAAAGAGCGGTAAAGCGTGGCGCTGGACTCGAATCTGGCGGATCTGACTGGCAGACAATTATGTATGAAGGTTATGGTCCAAATGGCGTTGCGATCATGATCGAATGTTTATCAGATAACCGAAATCGAGCTGCTTCAGAAGTTCGCGTAGCGGTTACTCGCAATGGTGGTTCGATGGCAGATCCAGGATCTGTTTCCTATCTCTTTAATCGCAAAGGTGTAATCATCATTGCTAAGGCGGAGTCGGTAACGGAAGAGAAAATTCTTGAATCTGTACTTGAAGCCGGTGCCGAGGAAGTTAACGATTTAGGCGAATCTTTTGAAGTGGTCTGTGAGGCTAGTGACCTTGTTGCGGTTCGCACAGCGTTGCAGAACTCTGGCCTTGATTACGAATCTGCGGATTCATCATTTTTGCCATCGATGTCTATTCCCTTGGATGCAGAAGGTGCCACCAAGGTCTTTGAACTCATTGACGCCATTGAAGAGTTAGATGATGTGCAGAATGTTTACAGTAACTTTGATGTCTCCGACGAAGTTATGGCGAGCCTTTCCTAGCTCTTCGCGGACTCGGACATAGGCTTTGAAGTTATGAGCCAAGCAACGCTGAGAGTTTTGGGTATCGACCCAGGCCTTACGCGCTGCGGCATTGGTGTAATTGAAGGTCTACCCGGATCACCACTTAAGTTGATCAGTGTGGGAGTCATCAAGACTCCCAGCGATAACCCGCTAGAACAACGTCTCTTGCAACTCGAAGAAGAGATAACCAGTTGGGTCAGCAAATATCAACCTGATCGCATCGCAGTTGAGAGAGTCTTCTCCCAACATAATGTTCGTACCGTGATGGGCACCGGACAAGCTGCGGGTATTGCACTACTAGTTGCTGCAAGAGCAGGTATTCCAGTTGTAATGCACACACCGAGTGAAGTGAAGGCTGCCGTAACTGGCTCGGGTCGTGCCAATAAAGTGCAAGTCGCCGAGATGGTCAAAAGATTGCTTTCCTTAACCGAGATACCTAAACCGGTTGATAGCACCGATGCTTTGGCGTTGGCGATCTGCCACATTTGGCGTGGTGGTGGCAACAGCAAAATTGCATCTGCGCTAGCTGCTGAAAAATCACGGCTAGCCAAGTTGGTTCGCAAATGATTTCACTTGTTAACGGCGTTGTCCGATCCATTTCAATAGATAAAACGATCGTCGAAGTCGGCGGAGTTGGCTTGTCTCTCTCAATTACCCAGAAGACATCTGCCCAGTTGAATATTGGCGTGCAAGTGCAGTTGTTTACAACACTGGTAGTTCGCGAGGATGCGTTAACGCTTTACGGTTTTCTAGAAGATGGAGATCGCGCTCTCTTTGAATTAGTTCAGACAGTTAGTGGAATTGGTCCAAAGGTTGCGCTCTCCATTGTTTCGGCGCTCTCACCATCGCAATTAGCCGTTGCTGTAGCCCAAGAAGATATTTCGGCGATCGAGAAGGTTCCGGGCATAGGTCGAAAAGGTGCGCAGCGGTTGATCCTTGAGTTAAAGGGCAAGTTAACTGATTTTGGAACTTCATCAAAGAGCGATCGCCATCAACCTGTCTGGCGCGAACAGTTAACTAGCGCATTAGTCTCGCTCGGTTTTAACGCCAAGGATTCAGATGCGGCAATATCTAGCGTTGTGTCACGTTTATCTGAAGATGGGATCGATGCGCAAACACTTGAACTCTCTGATCTTTTAAAGCGTGCGCTTTCGCAAGGTGGGCGTTAAAGTGGCTAAAGATATGAGCGATGATCGCTTAGTTACGCCAGAATTTTCACAGGATGACTCAGCTGCCGAGCATGCGCTACGTCCAAAGACTCTCGATGATTTCATTGGGCAACGTCGTGTTCGAGACCAGATAGATGTCTTGTTATCAGCAGCGCGCTCACGCGGCTCTGCAGCCGATCACATCTTGCTGAGCGGTCCGCCCGGTCTAGGAAAGACAACTCTGGCTTTGATCTTGGCGAGCGAGATGCAAACGCCGATTCGAATTACCAGCGGCCCTGCAATCACTCATGCTGGAGATTTAGCAGCGATTTTATCTTCACTAGTTGAAGGAGAAATTCTCTTCTTAGATGAGATTCACCGTTTGCCAAGACCTGCCGAAGAACTTCTCTATCTTGCAATGGAAGATTTCCGAGTTGACGTTGTTGTTGGTAAAGGTCCGGGAGCAACTGCGATTCCCTTGCAACTGCCGCGCTTCACACTAGTTGGAGCAACAACTCGCGCAGGTCTACTTCCAAGTCCACTAAGAGATCGCTTCGGATTTACTGCACATCTTGATTTCTATGAGTCATCGGAACTTGCTGAAGTCATTCGTCGCAGCGCTGCACTACTGCAACTGACAATTGAAGAAGAAGCAGTACTTGAGGTTGCTGGTAGGTCTCGCGGCACACCACGTATCGCCAATCGTTTATTGCGTCGTGTCCGCGACTATGCCCAAGTTCGTTCAAGTGGTGGAGCGAGCGCTAAGGCTGCAAATGCCCTCACTCACTCAGATGCGATGGCGGCGCTTGAAATGTATGAGGTTGATGAGAAGGGTTTAGATCGGTTAGATCGCTCAGTTCTTACAGCGCTAATCGAGCGATTTAATGGGGGACCGGTAGGTCTTTCAACGCTGGCGATTGCGGTGGGAGAAGAGACGGAAACGGTCGAAGCCGTGGCTGAACCTTTCTTGGTTAGAAATGGATTTATGGCTCGAACTCCGCGGGGTCGTATCGCCACCGAACTCGGATGGCGCCATTTAGGGAGAACCCCTCCTGCTGGGATTGCAACCCTTTTCGACACGCCCGCGCCCAACGCATAGACTCTGCTCTTATGTCCACACCAAATAAAACTGTGAAGAGCCCTGCCCGCTCTGGCCGCGCTCTTTTGATTCTGGCGCTCATTATCTTCGGTCTACTTGCAACCACCTTTATCCAAGGTGTTTCATCGGTGAAGCTAGGCCTCGATCTTCGTGGTGGAACCAGCGTGACGCTGCAACCCCGAGCATCAAATGACTCCAACAAGGTAACTTCTGAGGCGATTGATCAAGCAGTCTCAATTATTCGCCAACGCGTTGACTCAATTGGAGTAGCAGAAAGTGAAGTTACCGCTCAAGGAAGCGGAACTAATCGTCAGATCGTAATCTCTGTTCCAGGAGATAGCGGACGTCGTGTTGTGGATCTGGTTGGACAAACTGCAGAGCTACGTTTTCGTCAGGTACTAGCAGAAGGTTCTGGCATATCAAATCCTGCTGACACTTCAACTGCTGCAACACCTGCAGCCGGTGTTAACGCTGATCTCAATGCGAAGTACGCGGCACTTGACTGTACCAATCCTGCTAGTCGTGAAGGTACTGGCGCTGATAGTCCGGCCGACACAATTGTTTCTTGCTCTCGCGATGGCGGCGCAAAGTACATTCTCGCTCCAGCCGAAGTTCTCGGAACTCAAGTCTCTTCCGCCGAGGCTGGATATGACCCATCACAAGGCCTTGCTTGGTTTGTTTCTCTAACCTTCAACGGCGATGGCACAAAGGCATTTGGTGCGCTAACTAACCGCGTAACTTCGCTGCAATCACCGCTTAATCAAGTGGCGATTGTTCTCGATGGTTTAGTTGTTTCTGCACCAAGAATTAATGAAGCGATCCCATCAGGAAATGCTCAGATAACCGGATCTTTCTCACAAGTTGAAGCGCAAGATCTGGCAAACGTTCTTAAGTATGGAGCGCTTCCTTTGGCATTCGATCGCGGTGAAGTGCAACAAGTTTCTCCAACTCTTGGAGCTGACCAATTAAGTGCCGGTCTTTTGGCTGGTGCGCTCGGTCTTGGTCTAGTTCTTATCTACTCACTTCTTTACTACCGCGGACTTGGTCTAGTAGTCGTTGGTTCGCTTGCACTGGCTGCGTTGATTGTTTATCTGCTCTTCCTAGTACTCGGTGAAACAATTGGATTTACTCTCACCTTGGCAGGTATCGCAGGTGCCATTGTGGCTATCGGCGTTACCGCAGATTCATTTATCGTCTTCTTCGAACGAATTCGCGATGAAGCGCGCGAAGGCCGTTCAATCCGTTCGGCGGTTGAAAGCGGTTGGGCAAAAGCTCGTCACACGATCTTGGTTGCAGATGCGGTTTCTCTGATTGCGGCTGCGCTTCTCTACTTCTTCGCAGTCGGTGGCGTACGAGGGTTTGCTTTCACTCTAGGTCTCACAACACTGGTCGATTTAATTATCGTCTTCTTCTTCACCAAGCCAATGGTTAGCATCATGGCCGGAGTTAAATTCTTTTCTTCCGGACATCCTCTTTCAGGGTTATCGCCTAAGAGCATCGGTATGAAGAATTATAGAACTGCATCAATCACAGCTGATTCAACCAATTCTGTTTCTACCCAGTCTGTTTCAACATTGGAGGCATAAGCCATGGTAAAACTCTCAGGTCTTGGTGGTCGTCTTTACACTGGCGAAACTTCATTTAATATCGTTGGTAATCGCCGTCGCTGGTACTCAATCTCAGCAATATTCATCTTGCTATCAATAGGCGCTCTCTTGATTCAAGGTCTTCACCTTGGAATCGAGTTTAAGGGTGGTTCTTCTTACACAGTAAATAAGGCGGGCACGACTGTAGAACAAGCTCGCGCCGCTGTTGCAGATGTTGATATCCCAGGAGAAATCATCGTCCAGAAGATCGGTGATGACAAAGTAAAGGTTCAGACTGGTGCGCTTTCTGCGGCGCAGTCAGCGGCAGTTGAGAAAGCTTTGACTATCGCCTTTAACGTGCCACTTGAATCTATCGATACTCAGTTGATCGGACCTTCATGGGGTAAGGAAATTACCAAGAAGGCGCTCTACGGACTTATCGCTTTCTTAATCGTAATCATGATCTTCTTGACGATGATCTTCGAGCCTAAGATGGCAATCTCTGCGATCGTTGCCGTTGTTCACGACGTCTTCATTACAGTTGGAATCTACGCACTTGTTGGGTTCGATGTTACCCCCGCAACTGTGATCGGATTCTTAACGATCCTTGGTTATTCGCTCTATGACACCGTTGTTGTATTCGATAAGGTTCGCGAGAACACCAAATCTGTTGCTGCCGTCGGCAAAGTTACATATTCGCAAGCGGCTAACTTGGCGGTTAATCAGACAATCGTGCGTTCTGCCAACACTTCACTGATTGCACTTCTTCCAGTAGGAGCGATCCTCTTCGTGGGCGCAGGTTTACTTGGCGCCGGAACACTTAAAGATCTATCACTTGCTCTCTTTATCGGACTTGCAGTTGGTACTTACTCTTCAATCTTTATCGCTCCGCCATTCCTGGCATCACTTCGCGAGAAGGAGCCAGCGATGCAAGCGCTTGCAAAGCGCGTTGCATCGCGTGGGGGAGCAGAGCCAGTCTCAGCTTCAGTGAGTGCAAATAGTGAGAGAGCTGCGATTCGTCCAAGCGTTGGTCGCGGACCTCGCAATCAACCAAAGCGCAAGGGCCGCAAGTAAGGCGCAGCCTTTGAACGCTTTAGTTGCACCACTTTTAGCAACACTTAAAGAGAGCCATCCAACAAGTCGGCTCTCTGAGGTTGAGCGCGCTTTTGAAATCGCAAAGCAGGCCCATGTAGGGCAAATGCGTAAATCCGGTGAAGAGTACATAACTCATCCCGTTGCGGTTTCGCAAATACTTGCTGAACTTGGTCTCAATGACACGACAATAATCGCTTCTCTTCTTCACGACACCGTCGAAGATACGCCTTACTCGCTCACTCAATTGCGTGAGGATTTCGGCGACGAGATTGCAAACTTAGTTGATGGCGTAACCAAGTTAGATAAATTAACTTACGGCCCGACTGCTGAGGCCGAAACGGTTCGCAAGATGGTCGTTGCCATGTCGCGCGATATTCGAGTTCTGGTGATAAAACTTGCCGATCGCTTACATAATGCGCGCACTTGGAAGTATGTGAGCACTGAGAGCGCAGAACGAAAAGCACGTGAAACTTTAGATATCTATGCCCCTCTAGCGCACCGCTTAGGTATGAATGCAATTAAATGGGAGCTTGAAGATCTCTCCTTCGAGGTACTCGAGCCTAAGAAGTTTGAAGAGATTTCGAGACTAGTCGCCGAGCGTTCGCCTTCCCGCGATGCGCTGTCGCAAGAGGTAATCGATGCGGTGCAAGGTGATTTAGAGCGAGATTCAATAACCGCCACTGTTACGGGGCGCAAAAAACATTACTTCAGCGTCTATCAAAAGATGGTGGTGCGAGGCCGCGATTTCAACGATATCTATGATTTAGTTGGTATTCGCGTCTTGGTAAATGATGTCAAGGATTGCTACGCAGTTCTAGGTTCGATTCACGCTCGCTGGTCGCCTGTGCCAGGACGCTTTAAAGATTACATCGCGATGCCGAAATTCAATCTCTACCAGTCGCTACATACAACGGTGATTGGGCCAAATGGTAAGGCGATTGAAATCCAGATCAGAACTTTTGAGATGCATTCCCGCGCTGAATTTGGTATCGCCGCGCACTGGAAGTACAAGCAAGGCAATGAGTCAAAGAACTCCTCACCAGAGATGCTTTGGCTACGCCAGTTGCACGAGTGGCAGAAAGAGACTGAGGATCCTTCAGAATTCCTAGAAGCGCTCCGCTTTGATTTAGGTAGCCCTGAAGTTTTCGTCTTTACTCCGAAGGGGAGCGTGATTGCTCTTCCTGGTGGATCTACACCGGTCGACTTCGCATACTCAGTGCATACAGATGTTGGTAGCAAATGCGCGGGAGCAAAGGTAAATGGTCGCTTAGTTCCACTTGATACCCGCTTAGTTAACGGCGATGTGATCGAGATCGTTACCAATAAGAGCGAGAACGCAGGGCCTTCACGCGATTGGCTTAACTTTGTTAAATCTCCCCGCGCTAGATCAAAGATCAAGGCGCATTTCAGTAAAGAGCGTCGCGAAGAAGCGATTGATGCTGGACGGGAATCAATTGCACGTCAAATGCGTAAAGCAGGACTACCGCTTCAGAAAATCTTCGCTGGGCATTCTTTACTGGAGTTAGCACACGAACTGCGTTATCCCGATATATCTGCGCTCTATAGCGCAGTTGGAGATGGGCATGTTTCAGCAGCATCGATCATCGAAAAGCTAGTTGTGTCTCTTGGTGTTGAAGATTCGCATCCTGAACCAACTATCGATGTTATTCCAACGGGTTCGCATTCAATCAGGCGTTCAAGTAGCGCGATTGAAGTTGAAGGCGTTGGCGATGTATTAGTAAAGCTAGCGCGCTGCTGCACGCCTGTTCCGGGAGATGGAATTATTGGATTTATCACCAAGGGAAGTGGTATCTCGGTCCATCGCGATGATTGCATCAACGCTGCTGACCTGCAGTTAAATCAAGGAGAACGAATTGCCAAAGTGCGCTGGCTCGATGGAGCCGGAAGCGTATTCCTGGTTAATATCCAAGTAGAGGCGCTAGATCGAGCCCGTTTGCTGGCAGATGTCACAAGAGCGCTATCTGAGCAACATGTAAATATTCTAAGCGCCGCGGTAAATACTTCTAAAGATAGAACTGCAATCAGCAAGTTCACCTTTGAAATGGCAGATGCAACGCATCTCGACTCTGTCTTAGCTGCGGTACGCGCCGTTGAAGGCGTCTACGACGTCTATCGCAACTAACTAGATGGTTTTTAGAAAGTAAAGTTTAGTTAAATTCAGCGAGAGACTTTTCAGCCTCTGCCAACCAAACCTTACGAGCTTCAGCTGAATCAAGCGCTTCTTGCGCCTTCTTCGCATTACCTGCAGCGGTTGATTTCGCAGCAACCTTCTCGTAGTTAGCGATTGAATCAGCTAACTGCTTAACCACATCTGCAGCGCGAGCCTTTGCCGCTGGATCGGTCTTGCGCCAGATCTCAGCCTCAGCGCTTTTAATTGCATCTTCAACTTTTGCAACACGCGCATCCATGGCCGCCCGCTTATCACGATGAGTGATTCCGATCTTTTCCCATGAGCGAGAAAGTTCACGGAACGAGTTCTTCGCAGCCTTCACATCAGTAAATGGGACTAGCGCCTCAATCTGAACTATCAACTCTTCGCGCTTGGCCAGGTTGGCAACCATTGAGACTTCACGCTTTTCTAGATCAGCGTTCTTTGCGGTGAAGAATTGATCTTGTGATGCTTTGAACTTAGCCCAAAGCTTGGCATCTTCACTTGGCTTACCGCGACCGGAGGCCTTCCATTGATCCATAAGAGTTTTGAAAGCGCGCGCGGTGGTAACCCAATCGGTGGAGGTAGCAAGTTTTGCAGCCTGCTCGACAAGGGCTTTCTTCGCAGAGGAGACTTTTGCGGTTGTCTCTTCTAGCGTTGCGAAGTGAGTTCTACGACGCTTATCAAATTTATTGCGTGATGCAGAAAAACGCTTCCAGAGTTCTCCATCTACTTTCTTATCTAGACGAGGAGCTGACTTCCACTCTTCGAGCAGTGTCTTAAGGCGATCACCGGTTACCTTCCAGTTTTCAGAGAGCGCTAGTGATTCTGCCTCCGCAACAATCTTCTCTTTCTCAACCAAAACTTGTTCGCGACGTGCAGCCTTTACAGCAGCTTCTGCGACCTTCTTCGCTTCATATGCTTCGCGGTGGCCTTCAATGAGTGGCTCAATCTGTTCTACTGAGACAGCAAGTGCGGCAAGGTCACCAACACCATTTAGCTCGCGGACTTGCTGGCGTAACTTCTTAACTGCTTCGTAAGCATCATCAGGAACCATTGCACCGCTTGTGATACGGGCTGCGGTTAGCGCAACCTCGGATGCTAGGGCTTCGAATTTTCTAACGAAATATTGCAACGCTTCTTCAGCGGTTTTTCCGGGATATGAACCAACGGCTTTTTCGCCTTCTGGGGTACGAACATAAACCGTGCCATCTTCTGCCACTCGACCGAACTTTGATGGATCTCCAATTAGTGCAGATGCTGCACTTGCATTGGCTGGTGTGATGTTGATTGATCCTGGATTGATTTGCTCGGTCATAGTTTTCCCTTTCAGCGCGTCGGCGATTTCGCCTTCGTTGTTTGAGTGTGCAGATGAGGTCTTGCGGAGATAAAAGGTACCCTGTCTTACTTATCGGGGAAAGTTCGCGCCTATTTTGCGCGGGATATAGGGGTGAGGCGATGTTCGTTACCTCCTTTGTCGCCCCAATGTTTGCTACCAATTGCTGGGTTATCGCACCGGCTGTGGGGCAAGAGTGCATCATCGTCGATCCTGGAATGCCAGATATTTCTCATGAGATCACCGCGCTGGTTGCTGAGCATGGTTTGAAACCAGTTGCAGCGTTGATTACACATGGGCATCTTGATCACACATTTTCAGTAAAACCTCTTGCCGATGGCTATGACATTCCCGCATATATTCATAGCGAAGACCGAGATCTACTTCTAAAACCGCAGGGGGCACATGGTGCAGAGTTCATTGAAACTCTAAATGCGATGGATTTCGTAGAGCCAAATGAGGTAAAGAATTTAAGACATGGTGATCAGATAGATCTTCTCGGAATGAAGATCAAGGCAATTCATTCACCCGGACATACGCGGGGGAGCGTTATGTTTACGATCAACGATCAAATTCTTCTATCGGGAGATGTCTTATTTGCAGGCTCTATTGGACGCACCGATCTGCCATCAGGTTCGCACGATGCGATGGTAAAGACGTTAAAGACTCGGGTACTGACGCTCGATGACGATTTAAGAGTGCTGCCGGGCCACGGTCCAGAAACAACTATTAAATTCGAGCGAAAAAATAATCCATATCTGAAAGAATTACGGGTATGAAGTACGAGAAGATCCAAGCACCGAAAGGGGTAAGCGAATACGCACCCCCACTTTCGGCTGCCTTTGAATGGGTCCGTGAATCTCTTATCGCTCCCGCCAAATTAGCTGGCTATCAATTAATGGAGCTACCAGTCTTTGAAGATACATCTCTCTTTTCTCGTGGAGTAGGCGAGTCAACTGATGTTGTATCGAAAGAGATGTACACCTTTGAAGATCGTGGCGGGCGTTCCATAACTCTGCGCCCCGAGGGAACTGCCGGAGTGATGCGCGCGGTTATCGAAAAAGGTTTAGATCGCGGACAACTTCCCGTAAAGGTTTGGTATTCGGGTGCTTTCTTCCGCGCCGAACGTCCGCAGGCAGGACGTTTTCGCCAGTTCTATCAAGTTGGAATTGAAGCTATTGGTTTAGATGATCCTGCGATTGATGCTGAAGTAATTGCGATCGCAGATCAAGGATTTAAATCTCTAGGTTTGAAGAACTACCGCTTAGAGATTACCTCGCTTGGAGATGCCCAATCACGCGCTGCACATCGGGTTGATTTACTGAAGTTTATTTCTAAGTTAGATCTCGATGAGGCAACGGCTGCTCGTGCTGCCATTAATCCGCTTCGCTTATTTGACGATAAGCGCCCCGAAATGAAAGCGGCGATGGCAGGTGCTCCCCTACTACTGGATTACTTATCCGAAAACTCGGCCCAGAACTTTAAAGCGGTTAAGGCCTACCTCG
>Ga0209768_10000391_pt1 | contig 30545 bp, 33 predicted proteins | sample LauGreSBDMM110SD_3_FD_187564 | JGI IMG/M metagenome (GOLD analysis project Ga0209768, IMG submission 187564) | Freshwater lake microbial communities from Lake Michigan, USA - Sp13.BD.MM110.SD (SPAdes) (version 2) | ecosystem: Environmental > Aquatic > Freshwater > Lake | place: Lake Michigan... | reverse complement strand
GGTGCAAACGACACCGAGGCTTGGGTGGTTTGTGTCAGGCCCGGGCTTTGACGGCGCTGCAAGTTGGCTTCGAACTTGGAGGGCTTGCCATAGCCTTCAGCGGCCACGCCCTGCCCCAGACCTACGGCGTGCTCAGGCAGGTTGAGGATGTTGGGGTCTCCACCTTCTACGGGCACCGGGTTGCCCTGGGCCATGGCCATAGGGGCTGCTGCGCCAGCTGCAGCTGCAGCTGCTGCAAAGGCGTTGCGGATGAAATCACGGCGGCCCTTTTTGCCTTCGGCAAAGACCTCCTTGATGCCCGTTGAGGTCAGGAAGTTTTCAGGTGCTTTTTGCACTCTTCCCGAATTGATGTTGTCTGCGTTCACACAAACTCCTTGTTGGTTTGATCATTCACATCCAGACTAATGGCGACCTGCGTGCAAACCGCTCGGCAAAGCGCACTGATGATGCGAAGCCGGATGGGTGTCGACATCACAGCAAACAGGTCTGCCGCTTTGTCAAATACCTCATCTTGGTTCACGATCATCTTGTACTTACATTTAAGTTCGTATATTCGGATGTTCGAATATATGCGATAAGCGATGAATCTAAATCAGGGATTACACCTAAGAAGCATGTAATGATTAAAAATCTAGGATTGCTGGGACAGGCCCTACAAGGCGAGCCTTTAAAGCCTCATTTAAATTTGTAGTGATCGCGATTGATCACTGCCGCGACCGAGGTCACGTCCTCTGGAAACATACCCAAGTTGAGCTCGGTGTTGCATTGCTCCACCATGCCACGCAGCAAGGAAGCGTTGTTGATACGACCTTGGGGTTTGTAAATGGCGCTGCCATTGCCACCGACCTTGGAGACATGGCAGGCCACGCACTTGCTTTCGGCAATCAATTTTTCACCCAACTTGTAGTCCGCATCTTTGTAGATGGCCGGCTGCGCATGGGCAAATGTTGCACAAAAAAAGAAACTGACACCGACCATCGCGGTCTTGTTTCGGGTTTTCATTCAAATCTCCCATCAAAAAAGCCGCGCAAGGACTAGCCCTTGAGCGGCAAAAAAGCCACGATGACACATCGGGCTTTCTAAATCATGCCAGCTGATCAAGCCCGCTAGAGCTTGACTTACTTGGCACCAGCCAAAACCCATTTGGCCAACGTCAGTGCATCGGCATCGCTCAAAGCCGCTTGGGCAGGCATGGGCACAGGACCCCACTTGCCAGAACCACCAGCCTTGATGCTTTTAGCCAGTGTGGCTTCAGCGTCTTTTTGGCCACCGTATTTTTTGGCCACATCGTTGTATGAGGGACCCACCAGTTTCTTGTCCACGGCGTGGCAGGCCATGCAAGCGTTTTTCTTGGCCAAGTCTGCATTGGCAAAGGCAGGTGCTGACATCAGGGCAGAAATGGCAACAGCAGCGAAAATCAATTTCATGAGAACTCCGATTGAGGGGTTATAAATATAATCAAACGGTAATTTAACCTATATCAATACAGCTTTGCGAAAAAGCGCGCAACTCTTGCGTCAGTGATTCTACTGAGGGCCGGTTGCAAACGGTGATTGGTCAGAGAGGTTTTTGCCAGCGCAGCCTATGGCCTTACAGGGCTTTGAGCGCTTGCGCCATGCGGTCTTCGAGATAGGGGCCGTAAAAATCGGGATGGTAAGCACCTTCCATGCGCTCGGCCACTTCTTTGCCACCGGGCCCAAAGAACAACAAGGTGGGCGTGATCGAGACTTTCCACCGCCGAGTCAATTCATCATGGGTGGTCAACTTGCCCGCAAAGTCGAGCACGGCCTGGTTTTTGCGCATGTCCACCTGCACGATGGTGGTGCCTGAAAGTGCCATGGGTGAAAGGTGACTTTGGCGAGCTTGGCGACAGAACACGCAACCCTCTAAGCTGACCATGACGATCAGGACTTGCTTGTTTTTCAGGGCGCGAGCCAGTTCGTCGGGCAGCGATTGGGCAGCGGGCAAGGTGGCAGCACGGCCCGATTGCGCCCAAACGGGGATGGCCACAAGAGATACCCCCACCTGTAAAAGCCAACAACGACGACGCAAAACAGAAGAAGAAAACATAGTCAGAGCGGAAGCCATGAATTGCGGACAGTGCACAATAGCAGGTTTTGCTTAGAGGGCTTGAACAGCCAATGAGCTGCACTTTTCAATGTTAGAAACCAATGAATTATTGGAGAAATCCATGAATCTCGCAAGCTTGCTTGAGACCTGGGGAGACTCAAATGTACTGGCCATGGCGGGTGCATTGGTGGGCTTCACCTTTGGCTTAGCGGCCCAGCGCAGCCGTTTTTGTGCCCGTGCGGCCGTGGTGGAGTGCTGCGAAGGCCAGACAGGCGAGCGTTTCAGCGTGTGGTGGCTGGCTTTTGGGGCGGCGCTTGTGGGCGTGCAGGTGTTGGTGTTCTTGGGCTGGCTCAAACCTGCAGACGCCCGCTACATTGGCGCAGCAGGCAGCATCTCAGGCGCGGTGCTGGGCGGCTTGTTGTTTGGTGCTGGCATGATTTTGACGCGCGGCTGCGCCAGCCGTTTGCTGATTTTGTCGGGCAATGGGAATTTGCGCGCCTTGCTGGCTGGCTTGGTGTTTGCCGTCACGGTGCAAGCGAGCATTGGCGGTTGGCTGGCCCCTGCCCGCCAGGCCATGGCCAGTTGGTGGCCCATCGATGGAGGAGCCGGTCGTGATTTGCTGCAGATCACGGGCATGGGACCTACGGGTGGTTTGGTGCTGGCGCTGCTGGCGCTGAGCACCGGGATTTTCTTTTTCTTCAAGACGCACCAGCGCCGCTGGAGCTTGGCTGTTGGAGCCATCGTTGTGGGCTTGAGCATTGCGTTGGGCTGGTTCCTGACGCAGGCGATCGCCTCGGTATCTTTCGAGGCGGTGCAAATCCAGGGGCTCAGCTTCAGTAGCGCATCGGCCGAGATGCTGATGCGGGTACTGTCCAGCGCCACATCGCCCAGCCTGGGCTTTGATGCGGGTTTGCTGCCAGCCACCTTCGCGGGCTCTTTGTTGGGCGCATTGGTGGGCGGCGACTTCAAGTTCGAGGGTTTCAAGGCCGAGAACAAACTGGGCCACTACCTCACAGGTGCGGTGCTCATGGGTTTTGGCGCGGTGTTGGCTGGCGGCTGCACGGTGGGCGCGGGCATGACGGGGGGTTCGATTTTTTCGCTCACAGCCTGGCTAACCCTGATCGCCATCTGGCTAGGTGCGGGCTTGTCCTGGCGTATTCACCGCAGCATGGGCTGGCAAATCTGAGTTTTTTTTCCTAAGCATGGACTACCGCGCGCTCACTCCGCATTAAAAAAAAACGCCGCCAATCCCAAGGACTGCGGCGTTTTTTCTATGGCATGGCAGACAGCCACGCGCATGGTGCATCAAGCCAAGGTGTCGGCCCAAATGTTTTGCGCCCAGCTCCAAGCGTAAACACCTTCTAGTTCGTTGGCCGCGCTAGACACACCACCTGAACCTGGCACAGTCAGCATGGTTTTCTTCTCGGCGTCGTAGCGGTGCACGCTGGCCACATGAACCACATCCTTGGTACTGACATAGCTGTAGCAGGTGTTGTTGTAGATGGGCATGGGGTTGACTTCTTTGCCCATCAACAAAGCGATGACCGCGGCAGCACAGGTTTTGCCGTGTTGGTTGGCCATGTGACCCGACTTGGGCATCAAGGGAGCGACTTGGATCGCATCACCCAGAACGTGCACGTTTTTGGCCGCTTTGGATTCGAAAGTCAGGAAATCCACTTCGCACCAGCGCTTGTTGGCCGTGGCCAGACCCGCGTTGACGGCGATGTCGCCAGCACGCATGCTCGGAATCACGTTGAGAACACTGGCCTTGACGTCTTCGTTGAACTCGAACTTCACGGTCTTGTTGGCCACATCCACATCGGTCACGTTGTGCTTGCTGCGGTACTCAATGATGCCTTTGTAGCGGTCAGTCCAGGCCTTCTTGAACAAACCAGGCTTAGAAGTGACGTCGTCGTTGGCGTCCAAGATCAACACCTTGCTCTTGGGCTTGGCTTTGGTAAAGTAGTCGGCCACTTGGCAAGCCCGCTCGTAAGGACCGGGAGGGCATCGGTATGGGGCCAGCGGTATGGACATGGCGAAGACGCCGCCGTCGGGCATGGCTTCGAGTTGCTTGCGAAGGGTCACGGTTTGCTCGCCGGCTTTCCAGGCGTGCATCACTTGCTCTTTGGCGCCTGCACGGTTCATGCCGGGCAGGGTTTCCCACATAAAGTCCACACCGGGCGAGACGATCAGGCGGTCATAAGTCAGCTCGGTGCCACCGGCCAGTTTGACAATGCGCTTGTCGGCATCGATGGTGTTGACGCGGTCCTTGATGATCTTGACGCCGTGGCGCTTGGTCAGATTGTCATAGGGTGTCGTGATCTCGGTGATGGTTTTGCTGCCGCCAATGACGAGGTTGGACATCGGGCAAGAAATGAAGGCATCGCTTGGCTCGACCAGGGTGACCTGGATCTTTTGTTCAGACCACATGCGCAGGTACTTGGCGGCCGTGGCACCCGCGTAACCCCCGCCGATGACCACCACTTTGGGGCCACTGCCACCACCCATGGTGGCACAACCAGAAACCAATCCCATGGCACCCATAGCGGAGCCTGTTTGTAAAAAATGACGACGTTGCATGGCAGTTGTTCCTTATTTCTTCTGGGCGGCAAAGTAGCCAGCAATGGCGGCGATTTGCTCGTCGGAATAGCCCTTGGCGAGCTGATGCATGATGGTGGCCGCTGGCACGCGACCGGCTTTGTAGTCCAGCATTTTCTGAATGGTGACTTCTTTAGGGACACCAGCCAAAGAAATCATGCCCGGCTGAGCGCGGCCATCGGTACCGTGGCAGGCGGCGCAAGATGCAGCCCAGCTGCGCACATGCAGCGGATCGACCTGGGCTTGGGCCAGGCCAGACAAGGCGACCAGAGAGGCCGCAGTCAAAGCGTGTTGAATCTTCATGGGTTTTCCTCGAAAAAAACAATTGGGGCGATTTAACTTCTCAACGCCCATCAGGGGCGCAGATACACAAATTTCTCGTTGGCCTGCAGCTTGGCCACTTCGGCTACACCGGAGGGCACTATTTTGGCTTCCATCAGCAGTTTGTCGGCAGAGATTTTGCGCGACACCAAGGTGTTGTTGCACACACGGAACTCCACACCTTTGTTGACCAAATCAGCAACACTCCCAGCGAACGGCTGGTCCATCTGGTTGGTGGCACCATTGATCATAAAGTCGATACCCAGACCGTGGGTCACGACCACAATTTTGGCTGTTGGGTCGGCAGCAAGGTGGTTACGAATGTTGCCGATGGCCCGTGATGCCTGTGGGATACCCTCACTCAGGTGGTAAACCACCTTGATCTCGGCCCAGCTCAGGGTGCATGCCAGCAGGCCAGACATCAATAACAGGTGTTGTTTCATTCGTTGCTCCGTAAGTATGGATATTAGCCTGTTCAAGATGGAACACATGCCCGTAAAAACCCGCCCTCAAACTGACGTCAAACCTTCAATCGCTTTCGCTGGCGATCTGCACACACACTGAGCGACAAAGGGTCACCACACGGTCGTTGATGATGCGGTAGTAAATTTGTACACCTTCGCGGCGCTTGCCAAGCACGCCTGCTTGATAGAGGGTGTTCAGGTGCTGCGACATGTTGGGCTGGGTAGTGTCGATCTCGGCCAGCAACTCGCCCACATTCTTTTCGCCATTGCAAAGCGCGCTGATGATGCGCAAGCGCATGGGAGCCGACATGACGCGAAACAAATCGGCGGCTTTTTCAAAAACCTCTTCCGATTCGGTCAGTGCGTTTTCTTGTCGTGGTGCTGTTTTGCCCATGGTGTCTTTTCTTCGAATGCTTCAAATGTCGCACGATTGTCCTGCAAAAAACCACGTGAACAGGCCAATGCAAACGTGACTACCAATGGCGCGACTTACTTTCAGGTATAAAGTTTACACATAGAGTTTGATTTGCCAAGACTTTTAAACAGCCCCTTGCTTCCTGAACCAATCTAGCATTCTTTGCCAGCCATCGTCTGCTGCCGCTTTGCGATAGGTTGGTCGGTAATCGGCATGAAAAGCGTGCGGTGCTTCTGGGTAAACCACAAATTCGCTTGACTTGGCAGCGCCGGGGCCTTGTGCCAGTGCGGCTTTCATTTTTTCAACCGTGTCTAGGGGAATGCCAGTATCGGCTGCGCCATACAAGCCCAGCACGGGGGCTTTGAGTTGACTGGCCAACGCCAAGGGGTGAGCTGGCGTTTGCGCTGTTGTGTTACCGACCAAGCGGCCGTACCAAGCCACACCCGCCTTGAGTTGTGGCTGATGCGCGGCATACAGCCAAGTGATGCGGCCACCCCAGCAAAAGCCAGTCATGGCCAATTTTTGAGCATTGCCGCCGTTGCGAGAAGCCCAAGCCACGGTGGCGTCCAAATCGGCCATCACTTGTGCGTCGGGTACTTTGGCAATGATTTCTGATTGCAGTTTGGCCAACTCGCCATATTCGCCGGGATCACCTTGGCGCACAAAAAGTTCGGGGGCAATGGCCATGTAGCCCGCTTGTGCCAGGCGGTGAGTGACATCGGCGATGTATTCGTGCACACCAAAAATTTCCGAAATCACAAGCACCACAGGCAAATCAGACTTGCCTGCTGGCGCACTGCGATAGGCGGGCATTTTAAAGCCATTGACATCAACGGTGACTTCGCCAGTGACCAAACCTGCAACGGGTGTTTTGATGGCTGTTTGAGCGATGATGGGCATGGCTGCTGCTGCGTAGCCAACGCCAAAAGCTGCTTTGAGTGCAAAGCGACGTGTGGTGCCATTGGCATCTGCATGGCCGCCGAGCAGAGCTTGAGTGTCATCAATGAGGTCTTTGTTCATGATATGCCTAAGTCAATTTTGTGGGCGAATTGTAGGGTCGCTTGCGCCTGTTTGTCTATTTATCTACTGAGTTGGATGGCTATAGCCGTAGGCACGCATCACAGACTTTGCTTTGTCAGTTTTTAAGTAACGCATGAGTTCAATTGCTGCAGAATTTTTTTGCCCAGCCAAAAGCAAAATGGCATCTTGCTGAATCGGTGAATAAAGCTGAGGAGGTACGATCCAAGCAGATCCTTTTAGCAACTTGCCTTCCGAGAAAACTTGCGACATGGCGACAAAGCCAATTTGTGCATTTTCAGTTTCCACAAATTGATAGACTTGGCTGATGTTTTCACCTTGCACAAACTTTGACTTGAGCTGTTCAGTTAAGCTCAAACTGTGAAGCGCCTCCATGGCCGCAACGCCATACGGTGCTAGTTTGGGATTGGCCAGGGCTAGCTTTTGAAAATGACCTGCTTTTAAGACCTCCCCTTCTTTATCGACCCGTCCAGCTTGTCGACTCCAAAGAACCAGTCTGCCTTGAGCATAAGTAAATCGAGTACCTGCAAGCCCCAGACCTTCTTTTTCTAATCGAGCGGGCGTTTCCTGATCCGCCGCAAGCAATAGGTGAAAAGGCCCACCATTTTTGATCTGCGCATAAAAGGCTCCCGTTGAGCCAAATGAAAGGCGTACTTTGTGGCCAAAATCAGCTTCAAATTGTTGTGCAATTTTTCGCATGGGCAAGCTGAAATTGGAGGCCACAGCCACAGTGACTTCAGCTGCTTGAATGGAAATTAGCAATGTGATTTGAAGAAAGACAAATACAAGGTTTCGGCGCATGGATTGACTCTTACTTCTGCAGATCAGCATGCCTGTCTTGCCGTTCCCGCAAATTCTGTTGACCTGCGCCCAACCTATCGCCACCCAGTGGTAAATTTTCATGAGCCAGGCACAGCGGACGCCCTCGTGCACCACTGGCCAAATAATCTTTCAACAAAGTCTTGCGAACCAAAGACTCATCAAGCAGTCGCAAAACAGTTAAATAACCAAACACCGCATCGACCAATGCCTCAGGAGTCAGGCCGTAGGTCTTTTGAGTTTGCCGCCACAGATCATCAGTAAATGACATGAACGCCCAAAACGGCGAATGATGCGGCGCATGGGCTTGCAAAATCAAGGGTAGCGTTTGCTTAAAGCGTCCTGAATTGGCGATCAAATCCCAATACTTTGCCAGTCTGGTAAAACGCTCAAAGCTTTCTTTGTCAATGTCATGGTTATGTCGAATAACATATGGTGGCTGGCTGTCGTACACCATGCCGTGAGCCACCGTGTGACGCGCCAAGGGGGTTCCTTTCAAGCGCTTAAGGATGCCCAGTTGGATTTCTTGCGGCCCAATGCTGAAAAGTCGATCAAAGCCTTCTGCAAAACTTTGAAGGGTTTCGCCAGGCAAGCCAAAAATCAGATCTGTGTGCAAATGAGCCTTAGATTCCTTCAGCAGCCACCTTAAATTCGCCTCTGTTTTTGCATTGTCTTGTCGCCTTGAGATTCGCTGCTGAACCTCTTCGTTAAAGCTTTGGATGCCCACCTCAAACTGCAACACCCCTGGGGGAAATTGAGAGATCAGCTCTTTCAAGCGATCTGGCAAGTGGTCTGGTATGACCTCGAAATGAACCAGCAAGCCCTGCGCATCATCATTGGCAAGTCGATCAAGAAAGAACTGCAAAATTTGAGCGGAAGCTTCGATTTTCAAGTTGAATGTGCGATCGACAAACTTGAAATTTCTAGCGCCCCGATTGAACAAAATGTCCAATTCTTGTAGGAACGGATTTAAGTCAAATGCCCATGCCGTTTTGTCTAAGGAACTCAAACAAAATTCACATTTAAACGGACACCCTCGAGAGGCCTCAACATACAGCACTCTGTTGGCCAAATCAGAGTCTGAAAATTCGCGGTATGGCAAGTCTATGTCACTCAAGGGCGGCTGCTCGCCCTGAATGATTTTCATCAAAGGTTTGGGGCCTTCTAGCAACGCAAGACACAGTTTGGGAAAACTCACATCACCCCAACCCGAAATCACATGGTCTGACAAGTGCACAATTTCTTGAGAGTCGGTTTCATGGCTCACCTCAGGCCCACCCAATACGACAATGACCCCAGGCCGCCGCGCTTTAAGGGCCTTCACAAGTTCAGTGGTTTGAATCACATTCCAGATATACACTCCAAAGCCAATGATTTGAAGCCGACCTGTCAATTCAGGCCCCAGTTGACTCAGCAGTTCTTGCACCATGTCCTGCGTAGATTTTGCCAAAGTAAATTCGGTCAATGCAGTAAGTTTCGCCAATTTGGGGCTTCCATGGCGCGCCATGTTGGCCATGAGGTAACGAAGTCCTAGGGAAGCGTGGATGTACTTTGCATTGAGCGTGCAAAGAATAATGGCAGGCGAGTGAGTCTCTATTTGGGACATGCCCACATTATCTAACGAGTCAGCTTGTCAGAGCGAGCTTAAGCTTCTACTGAAAACAACTTCTTTTTTGACGAATTTTTCATGATTGTCTTCTACTGCACTCAATTCGTACAAGTAGTTCACCATCATGGCACTAGACTGCGCCACACCCTTTTTAGACAAATCTGCTGCCCAATTGATATCGTGTAACTTAGCCCCATTGGCCAAATGAAACTTGCCTACAGAATCGCCTGAAGACTTGTGTACAAATTGAGTGAGGTAAACAAAGCACAGATACATGAGCGCCGTTTTTTCTTCGGCTCTGGCTAAGGCAGGCGTCCAACCCTTGGTTAAGCGTTTTGACCACTCGCCCTCTTTCATCAATACTTTCAAAGATTGTGCAATTCTGCCTTTTTTGTCTTCTAAGGCTTCCAATGCAGGTGACCCGGGCAGAGCATCCAGCCATTTGTTAAAACCCGGTATCGGCGACAAGGTGGAAAAGGTTTTGACACTGGGAATTTCTTGCAGTATTTTTTCGGCGACTCGCTTGATTAAAAAATTGCCAAGTGAGATGCCTCGCAATCCAGGCTGGCAGTTGCTGATGGAGTAAAAAATAGCGGTCTTGAATTTTTTCGAATCTAGTGATTCAGACTTCTTGTCAAGGAGCGGCCCAACTTCTTTTGAAATGGTTGTCACCAAAGCCACCTCCACAAAAATCAAAGGCTCACCTGGCAACTGAGGATGAAAGAAGGCATAACAGCGGCGATCAGGCTGCAAGCGCCGCCGCAGATCGTCCCACCCATCAATGGCATGCACCGACTCATGTTGAATAATTTTTTCAAGCAAGAGTGCTGACGATGACCATGTAATTTCATGCAACTCCAAAAAACCAGGATTGAACCAAGAATTTAACAAGTGCTGCATGTCTGCATCAACAGCCTTTAAACCAGACTTGATTTTGGTGTGCTCTAGCAAACGCTCCCGCATGCGAACAATGGTTTGCGTACCGTTGGGTGCGCGATTGATTCGGCGCAATAATTCTTGTCTGGCAGGCTCTACTATTTTGAACAATGCGACCAAGCTTTCATCGTCGTATTTATCGGCATACAGTTGGGCTGCCTGCAAAACATCGATGGGGTCGGGACTGAATTTGTGGGCTAAAAATTCAAAAAATTTCAGCTGGTCTGGCTTGTCTAGCAGTTGGAACTGCTCTACAAACTTCGCAGCAATGCTTTGTGCATTGGCTTCGCCCTTCTCTGAAAGCAAGCTCAGAGCAATTTTTTGGGCTGATTCAAGTGATTTGGCTTTGGTGAACCGTTCAAACATGCTGGACCTAGAGTGTGTGCTTTTAGAAATGATACGGGTAAGATATGTGAGGGGCAATCAACATTGTTGCCTGAAATTGTTGGCACACAACAAAGCTAGGGAAAACGCTCATTATTCGCACAAGGCCATTCAAAAATGCACAACGACATCCCTCAGTTAAGGCACATATTGAAATCTGCAAAAACCATTGCGATTGTAGGACTCTCCGCTCAGTGGAATCGGCCCAGTTATTTTGCAGCCAAGTACATGCAAGAGCATGGTTACAGAATTATCCCTGTGAATCCACGTTATGCCGGTCAAGGCAAGTTTCCAGCAGAAGATATTTTGGGGCAAAAGTGCTACGCCAGTCTGTTAGATATTCCAGAGCCCGTCGACATGGTGGATGTCTTTCGCAAAACCGAAGACGTCTTGCCCATTGCCCAAGAGGCTTTTGAAATTGGCGCAGCCTGTTTGTGGCAACAACTTGGTGTGGAAAACAGTCAAGCCAGTGCATTGTTTCTCAAGCAAGGCAGGCTTTCTGTCACCAATCGCTGCGTCAAAATTGAACATGCTCGAATTTTTGGTGGGCTCAACTGGGTCGGGGTCAACACCGGCATCATCTCTGCAAAACGTCCCATAGATTGAACCTAAGCATGAGCGACCACAACTTTCGCCCCGAAACATTGGCCATTCACGCTGGTCAAATTCCCGATGCCGCCACCGGTGCACGTGCCCTGCCCATCTATCAAACCAGCAGCTTTGTGTTTGACAGCGCCGACCATGCAGCCTCTTTGTTCAACCTCCAAACCTTTGGCAATGTTTACTCAAGACTTAGTAACCCTACCGTTGCAGTGCTGGAAGAACGTGTTGCTGCGCTAGAGGGCGGCAGAGCTGGCGTAGCCTCTGCATCGGGCATGGCTGCTGAATCGATGGCGCTCATGACCATTTTGCAATCGGGCGATCATGTGGTGGCAGCCAGCGCTTTGTATGGGGGCTCCGTCACTTTATTGGCTGTTAGCTTGGCCAAGTTTGGCATCCAAACCACGTTTGTAGACGCAAGCAAGGCCGATGCCTTTGCGGCTGCCATTCAGCCCAATACCCGCGCCATTTTTGCCGAAAGCTTGGGCAATCCCAGCATGCTTGTTTTGGACATTGCAGCCATTGCCGATGTAGCCCATGCGCATGGCTTGCCCCTCATCATCGACAACACGGTGCCCAGTCCTTTTCTGTGCAATCCGATTGCATTTGGCGCTGATGTGGTGGTGCACTCAGCTACCAAGTATTTGGCGGGTCATGGCACTACCTTGGGCGGTGTCATTGTAGAAAGTGGCAAGTTTCCCTGGGACAACGGCAAATTTCCAGGTATGACCGAGCCCTCGCCAGGCTATCATGGTGTGAAGTTTTACGAAACTTTTGGTGACTTTGGATTCACCATGCGCTGTCGCATGGAGTGCCTGAGGGTCTATGGCGCGTCCCTCAGCCCCATGAGCGCTTGGCAAATTTTGCAGGGCGTTGAAACTCTGCCATTGCGCATGGAAAGGCACTGTAGCAATGCTTTGGCTGTGGCGCAATTTTTACAAAATGATCTGCGTGTGGCTTGGGTCAATTACCCAGGTTTGCCAGACCACCCTCAACATGCTCTGGTCCAAAAACAAATGCGAGGCGCGTCTGGCCTCTTGGCTTTTGGTGTGAAGGGTGGTTTAGCACAAGGCGTGAAGTTCATTGAAGCAGCCCGCTTCATGAGCCATCTGGTCAACATTGGCGATACCCGCACCCTCATTAGCCACCCCGCTAGCACCACACATCGCCAACTCAATGAAGAACAACAGTTGGCTGCCGGAGTTGGCCCCGACATGATTCGAATTTCGGTAGGCTTAGAGCACATCGATGATATTTTGTGGGACATTGATCAGGCCTTGAATGCAGCCAGCCAAACAACCGTTCATGGAATTTCAAAATGACCAACATCTTCGAGCAAGACCTAGATCCCAATTCAGCCAATTTCACAGCGCTTTCACCAGTGAGTTTTGTGGAGCGAAGTGCCGAGATCTTTGGCGATTTATGTTCGGTTGTGCATGGTCACAGAAAATACACGTGGGCCCAAACGCGAGACAGGTCTGCACGGCTTGCCGCTGCACTTCAATCACTGGGCGTCGAACGCGGCACCACGGTCAGCGTCATGTTGCCCAACATCCCAGAGATGTTAGAAGCTCACTATGCGGTACCGGCTCTCAACGCAGTGCTCAACCCACTCAACACTCGGCTTGATGCCGCCCTGATTGCCTGGCAGCTCAATCACTGCGAGTGCGCGGTGCTTATCACAGACCGAGAGTTTGCCCCTGTCATGGCCAAAGCCCTGGACATTTTGAAAACGCAATTTGGCAGTTCCATTGTGGTAGTCGATGTTTGCGACTCTGAGTACACAGGTCCTGGTGAACAGCTAGGGCAATTTGAATATGAGGCATGGCTTGCATCGCACGAACCCTTGTCCAAATTAGAAGTTCCGCAAAACGAGTGGGATGCCATTGCCGTCAGCTACACCAGCGGCACCACTGGCGACCCCAAAGGTGTTGTCACGCACCACCGCGGCGCTTACCTGAACGCGGTTAGCAATGTGGCCACTTGGACCATGCCGCACTTCCCCACTTACTTGTGGACCTTGCCCATGTTTCATTGCAACGGTTGGTGCTTTCCTTGGACAGTGGCCATGCAGGCTGGCACACACGTGTGCTTGCGCCGCGTCGAAGCTCAGCCCATCTTAGATGCCATGCGCGAACACGGCGTCAATCACTACTGCGCTGCCCCCATCGTTCACAGCCTGATCTACAACGCCCCCGAAAGCATGCGGGCTGGCATTGACCAGCAAGTGAGGGGCATGGTGGCAGGCGCCGCGCCACCAGCAGCCATGATTGAAGGCATGGCCAAAATTGGTTTTGACATCACGCATGTTTATGGCCTCACCGAGGTTTATGGGCCTGCTAGTGTTGCGGTCAAACGCGAGTCTTGGGCCCACGAAAGTCTGACAGAACAAACCCGCCTGAATGGCAGACAAGGTGTGCGTTATGTGCTGCAAGAAGGCATGACCGTCATGGACCCCGAAACCATGGTGGAATCCCCTGCCGATGGCACCACCATGGGCGAGATCATGTTCAAGGGCAACATTGTGATGAAGGGCTATTTGAAAAACCCAAAGGCTACCCAAGAAGCATTTGCAGGTGGCTGGTTTCACACCGGTGACTTGGCCGTGATGGAACCCGATCGCTATGTGAAAATCAAAGATCGCAGCAAAGACATCATCATCTCAGGCGGTGAAAACATCAGCTCTCTGGAAGTAGAAGATGCAATCTACCGTCATCCGTCTGTTTTGGCATGCGCTGTTGTTGCCAAACCAGACCCCAAATGGGGCGAGACGCCCTTGGCATTTGTAGAGGTCAAATCTGGCGCCACCGTGTCTCAAGCAGACTTGATAGCGCATTGCAAAAACTTGTTAGCCAGCTACAAAATGCCCAAAGAAATTCGCTTTGAGGAAATTCCAAAAACCTCTACAGGCAAAATACAAAAATTCCAACTGCGCGAACGCGCCAAAAATTCCAACTGAATTCAAAAGGCAATCACCATGACACAACCAGACGCTCCCTTGGTTCTTCGGCACGACGACGATCGCGGCGTGTGCACCCTCACCTTGAATCGACCAGCCGCTTTCAACGCATTGAGCGAAGAAATGCTGACTGCTTTGCAAAGCGAGCTCGACCAATTGTCCAAAAGTCAGAAGCTGAGGGTTCTTGTTATTGCGGCTTCTGGCAAAGCTTTTTGTGCAGGGCATGACCTTCGCCAAATGCGCGCAGAGCCTTCTATGGATTACTACCAAAAACTCTTTTCGCAATGCGGTGAAATGATGATGAGCATTCAAAAATTGCAAGTCCCTGTCATTGCCAAAGTGCAAGGCATTGCCACGGCCGCAGGCTGCCAACTGGTTGCGCAATGCGATTTGGCTGTGGCTTCTGCGGAGGCCAAGTTTGCGGTTAGCGGTGTCAATTTGGGTTTGTTTTGCGCCACCCCCAGTGTGGCTTTGTCACGCAACGTGTCGCGCAAAGCCGCTTTTGAAATGCTGGTCACAGGCGATTTTTTAAGCGCGCAAGATGCTTTGAAGCAAGGCTTGATCAATCAAATTGCCGCTCCCGAGGAGCTCGACGCCTGCCTAGAGACCTTGCTTGCCAAAATTCTTTCAAAGCCTCAAGTTGCGTTGGCCATGGGCAAAGAGTTGTTTTACATGCAACTCGAAACTGGCATTGAGAAAGCCTATGAATATGCGTCTCAAACCATGGCTTGCAACATGATGGACAACTCGGCACTCGAGGGGGTACAGGCGTTCATAGAAAAACGAAAGCCCAATTGGTCTGCCACTTAGCAGCATTGCGGCTTAGCAGATTTGCCACTCAGGCATTGGCTGCCAAATCTAAAAAGACCCGCCCGTTCTCAATTTTTACGGGCCATGCTTTGGCAGGCTCTGTGGCTGGGCCGCATGCAATGGAGCCATCGCGCACATCAAACAGTGCTTGGTGAAAAGGGCACTCCACAAAGTTGCCCTCAACGAAACCTTCGCAAAGCTTGGCATTGCCATGACTGCATTCATTGTTGATTGCAAAAACGCCATCATCCACTTTGAAAATAGCGATGTCGTGATTCAGCGGTGTGACAGCGATGCCTGCACCTTCAAACAAATCAGCCTCAGCGGCTACGTCAATCCAGTTGCTCATGTTTAGATGGGATAAATGATGGAGTTGGGAATCATCTCACTGTCATAGATGCAAAGGCGCTCTTCAAATTTAAAGCCCCCTGGCGTTTGAACAATGATGTCAAGGTAGCGGCCCACATTGAAAACGGTCGACTCTTTGTCGAGTTTGGTGCGAAAAACTGCGTAATTGGCTTCACTGAAAATACGGCCTTGTTCTACTTTGCGCACGACAGGCGCGCCCACCACATGTCGCTGGTAATAGGGGTCATGGAACAAAGTTTCGGAAATGCCATAGACCCGGTCTTTCAGCATGCCTTTGCTGGTGAGCGACAAAGTGGCCAGAGGAAAACCCCGCTCGTGGTTCTCGCGAGGTTGAAGTTTGTAGACACACTTCTCAGTGAAAAATTCTGGCCACAAATCCCATTTCCCACTGTCCACTGCGCTGGTGTAATCAACATAGAGTTGTTGAATGCCGAACCAAGTCTGCATGTCCACCATGATCAGTTCTCCATCACTTTGCGCCAGTATTCATACATGCCACGAATCAGCGTTTCTGTGACCATGTGATCCGTTTCCTCAACGTCGCGCCCACCTAATTCAGCCAAGGTGCGGTGCTGAGGTTTGCTTTCAAAGGCTTGTTGAGAAAACTCAATCACTTCACCGTCATCGGCTGAAACAAAACCTGCAGGACCAAACAAGTTGGCTTGACGCAGGCGGCGCTCTGTCATCTCATCCGTGTCGTCTTCAAAGCCAAAGTGAGTCCAGACAAAATCGAATGCACCATGCCCATCGGGCTGAATGTGTCTGGTAGAAACACTGTTCACTTGCTGTTGAAAAATAACACTCGGAAACAAAGTCATCATCACCGCGGTTGGCCCGCCCCACCAAGACTCTGGCACGATGTCTAAGAAGCTAGAGTCGTGCAATTGCATGCTGGCTTTGAAACTGCTCACTTGAGTCACATCGGATGCTTGGCCTGTAGCTTGCCCCGCAGAACCGCGTGTCGAAATCATGGCCGCATGCCGATGGTGGTCATCCATGCGAAGCTCGCTTTTGTTGTCTGCTCGCCAAAGCCCAAAGGTGACAAACCAAGTGTGCAACAAACCGGGGTGGTAAGGGTCTTTGATGTTCTCTTGCATGAGCTTCCAGTTGCCTGGAATGCGTTGCCTGTTGTAACCCAAAATTTTCAGTTGGCGGCCATTGAACAAACGATCAAAGTACTGAAGGATGGTGGGCCCCATGAAGTCTTCCAAGGACTCTACTTCATGGTCAAAAGAAGCAAACACCACGCCACCGCGCGAGGCCACCTTCAACGCATTCAGGCCATGATCTTTGGGATCAAAATCAGCTGGCATGCCGCCATTGACTTTGCCGTCTTGGCGAACGCCGCGCCGAAATGGCACACCCTGCAATTTCCCATCTAGGGCATAGCTCCACTGGTGGTAAGGACAAACAAGTTCTTTTTGATTGCCGTGTCGTTCGCGACAAAACGCCATACCCCGATGCGCACACACATTCTCGACCACATGGACTTGACCATCTTGACTGCGCGTCATGATCACAGAACGCTCGCCAATCGATGTTCGCTTGAAATCACCCGCGTTGGGAATTTCTGCTGCTAGGCCGACATAACTCCAATGCGATTTGTAAAAGAAACGCTCTAGTTCTTTGGCATGTGTATCTGATTGGGTATAAACAGCAAAGGGAATGCGACTGGTACCACCGGTCTCCCAGTGAATGGCTTGCTCGATCATGGGCGCATGACTCCGATACTTTTCATCCTTCTAATCATGCCATGTTGCCAGACCTTCACGACGACTGCCACGACAAACATCTCCCAACTCATTGACAACTGATTTTCGAATTCAGCCTCATTCTTTTCGCATTGCGAAATTTGATCTCATTTTTTATCATGGCAGCCCCTATCAGCGGGCTGTCAGGAGCTACTTTTAAGATCTAATACCGATTGCACCAATCTCTCTTGCAGTTATAAAAACGAGGACGCACATGGCTAACCAAAAATCCAAGATTATTTACACCCTGACCGACGAGGCTCCATTCCTGGCGACAGCAGCCTTTTTGCCAATCATTCAGACCTTCACTCAGCCAGCTGACATCGAAATTGAAACGAGTGACATTTCTGTTGCAGGCCGGGTTTTAGGCGAGTTTCCAGACTACCTGACACCCCAACAAAAGGTGCCCGATAACTTGGCAGATTTGGGCAAGCGCACGCTTCTCCCAGAAACCAACATCATCAAATTGCCCAACATCAGCGCTTCTGTGCACCAGTTGGCTGGCGTGATCAAAGAACTCCAATCCCAAGGATTTAATGTTCCTGATTGCCCTGAAGACCCCAAAACAGATGCTGATAAAGCCATTAGCGCTCGCTACGCCAAATGTTTAGGAAGTGCCGTCAATCCTGTTTTGCGTGAGGGCAACTCAGACCGCCGCGCCCCGCTGGCTGTGAAGAACTTTGCTAGAAAAAACCCGCACAGCATGGGTGACTGGAGCATGGCTTCACGCTCGCACGTGGCGCACATGAAACACGGCGACTTCTACCATGGCGAGAAATCCATGACGCTGGACAAAGCACGCGATGTCCGCATGGAACTCATAACCCAATCAGGCAAAACGGTGGTGTTAAAAGCAAAGGTCTCTTTGCAGGCTGCCGAAATCGTCGACAGCATGTACATGAGTAAAAAAGCGCTGTGCGAGTTTTACGAAGAGCAAATGGAAGATGCGCGCAAATCAGGTGTGATGTTCTCCTTGCACGTCAAGGCCACCATGATGAAAGTCTCGCACCCCATCGTGTTTGGACACGCTGTCAGAATCTTCTACAAAGAAGCTTTTGCCAAGCATGGCAAGCTGTTTGATGAGTTGGGTATCAATGTCAACAACGGCATGGTCGATCTTTATGAAAAGATTGAATCCTTGCCCCATTCGTTGCATGACGAAATCATTCGCGACCTGCACGCTTGCCACGAACACCGCCCTGATTTGGCCATGGTTGATTCAGCCAAAGGCATTACCAACTTGCATGCGCCCAACGATGTGATTGTTGACGCCTCCATGCCCGCCATGATTCGGATTGGCGGCAAGATGTGGGGTGCTGACGGCAAACCCAAGGACACCAAAGCAGTTATTCCCGAGTCCACATTTGCCCGCATCTACCAAGAGGTCATTAATTTCTGCAAAACCAACGGCAACTTTGATCCCCGCACCATGGGCACAGTGCCCAACGTTGGCCTGATGGCGCAGCAAGCTGAGGAATACGGCTCACACGACAAGACATTTGAAATTGCAGAAGACGGCATTGCTAACATTGTGGACATCGCCACAGGCGAAGTCTTGTTGACACAAAACGTCGAAACGGGCGACATCTGGCGCTTGTGCCAAGTGAAAGATGCCCCTATTCGAGATTGGGTTAAATTGGCCGTCACACGTGCTCGCAACTCTGGCACGCCTGCTTTGTTCTGGCTTGATCCTTATCGCCCTCATGAAGCGGAAATGATCAAGAAAGTCGAAACTTACTTGAAAGACCACGACACCAAGGGCCTGGACATTCAAATCATGTCTCAAGTTCGCGCCATGCGCTACACACTTGAACGCGTGATCCGCGGCTTGGACACCATCTCGGTCACTGGCAATATCTTGCGCGACTACCTTACCGACTTGTTCCCTATCATGGAGCTAGGCACCAGCGCCAAAATGCTGTCCATCGTACCATTGATGGCTGGCGGCGGCATGTACGAAACAGGTGCCGGTGGTTCTGCACCTAAGCATGTGAAGCAGTTGGTAGAAGAGAACCACCTGCGTTGGGACTCACTGGGTGAATTCTTGGCCTTGGCAGCTTCTTTGGAAGATTTGGGAATTAAAACTGGCAATCAGAAAGCCAAAGTCTTAGCCAAAGCACTCGATGCTGCCACTGGCTCCTTATTGGCCAACAACAAAAATCCATCGACTAAAACTGGTGAATTGGACAACCGTGGCAGCCAGTTCTACTTGGCCATGTACTGGGCACAAGAACTTGCAGCTCAAACGCAAGACAAAGATTTACAAGCCAAGTTTTCAACTTTGGCCAAATCTTTGACTGAAAATGAAAAGAAAATTGTGGACGAATTGAAAGCCGTACAGGGCAAACCCGTGGAAATTGGTGGCTATTACAAACCCTCAATTGAGTTGCTGCAAAAGGTCATGTGCCCAAGCAGCACTTTCAATGCCATTTTGAAAGCCGCCCACGCTTAAGGAAATCTCTCAAACCTGCTTTAGCAGCAGGTGCCTTATGCCAAAACCGCATCACTCACATGGTGCGGTTTTTTTACGATTCAAACAGATCCGTTTGATTCACATTGGCAGCAGTTGCTCGTACCGCTGGTTTTTTTGTCTTTTTAACTTGGGCCGCTGCTTTGAGAGGCGACAGTTCCAAAATGGCAGGGGTTTTCTTTTCATCGGATGCAGCGCCCATGCTTTGAACCACTGGCTTTTTGCCCGTTAACTCTGCTGGCCATCGCTTCAATCGCTTTAATTCACCGCGATTCATACAGCGGTATAGCGCCAGCAATTCCGCAGACGACTCAGACTCAAGCGCAACGTATTGTTTGCCTAAGTAGTTGATCTCTCTTCCTTGGATGGACAAAGAGCCCTCACTGGTTTTGAGATCCGTTCTAGAAAAGGCAGTAATGGCTCTGAGTGTGATTTTATTCATACAAGATCTAGTTTACCAACTTTAGGTTGCTAATCCATAAGTTACATAACTGGTAGTTTGAAAAAAATTTGACGCCAAACAATGTTTTTAAAAACATAGGGTTAGCCTCTGATTGCATCCCATATGAGCTTCAAAGAGACCAGAAAGAGTCCCGCTTGAACCAATTTGAAAAACCAAGCGTCTGCAATTCGTTTGGTGAGATAAGCGCCTAAAAAAGTACCAAGAAAAGCAAAAGGAACCAAGACAAGCGCATTCATCAAATCATCCAAACTGTAAGGACTGAGATTTTGATAAGGGCCAATTTTGACCACATTGATGATGGCAAACAAAATGGTGGCAGTCCCTGCAAACTCTGCCTTAGGTAGCTTCTGGGGCAATATAAAAACCTGAAAAGGAGGGCCTCCCGCATGGGCAATAAAACTGGTGAAGCCAGAAGCAGCCCCCCAAAAAGCACCTTTGGGAACCGATGCAGGCAAGGCGCAATCAACCTGCCCTCGCTTGAACCAAGTCTGCAAACAAAAACTCACCCCTACCAATCCGATGATGAGTTTGATGGTCAGGTCTGAAATCATGGATGCAGTAAACCACCCAATCAAGACACCCACAATGCTGGCCGGCACCAAGATCTTCAAATTGATGAGACTGAAATTCCTTCGGTAAAGCCACACGCCTACGACATCAGAAATGATGTAGAGAGGCAACAAAAGAACCACGGCTTTCAAGGGTGACATCACCAAGGAAAGCAAGGGCACCGACATCATGCCCACCAAGGGCAAGCCACCCTTGGCCATACCAATGAGCACGGCTGCAAAACTGGCAACCACCAAATACTGACTAATTTCCATGTCAACCTTGATTTAAAACACCTACACGTGTTTTTTGTTTATTCGAAGAGCTTGGGGTACTTCAAGATGCGCCAGCAACTGTAGGTCGCCAAGGCTGAAATGCCCAGCGTGATCCAGATGACAAGCGCGTAACTTTGAGTCATGTCAAAAACCTGACCCGCCAAAACGGGCCCTAACAAATTCCCCAAAGCTGCACCCGTGTAAAGCGTGCCAATGATGGCAGAAACAGCCCTGCCCCCAAACAGATCCATGCAAATAGCTGGCAGCAAAGAAACAATGCTGCCATAGCTGAGCCCAAACCAAAGGGCAAACACAGCAAACATCCAACGGTCTTGTGCGCCAGCCCAAACCAAATAAGACAAGCCCATCAGGCCTTGCATCAGCATGAGGGTTTTGATTCGCCCCATGCGATCGGCCAGCCAACCAATTGCAAATCGGCCAACCAAACTGCCAATGCCAATCAAGCCAACCAGGCCCACTGCTTGTGCATCCGGCACGCCTGCGTCTCTGGCTGCTGCAGAAATATGTGCGAAGGGCACAAACATAACCGGCGCACCCAACAAGGTGCCCAAGTAAAGCCATTTAAAAGAGGGTGTTTTCAAAGCGGCAGAAAGTGTCAGACCAGGCAGTTGACCACTTGTGTTGCCATTGAGATTGGGGGCACGCTTCAACAAAAACCCAGCAGTTAAGCCAATCAGCAATACCCCTGCCGACATCATTTGAAGCGCTTCTCGCCAATTGATCTCGGTCAGCAAGTAGCTCACGACCACTGGCAAAATGAGTGTGCCAGCACCGACACCCGAGCTGGCAATACCAGAGGCCAACCCACGGCGCTTGTTAAACCAAGGCTGAACACAGGCAATGGATGGGGTGTAGACAAAGGCAATGCCCAATCCCACCAAAAGACCGTAGCTGAGATAGACAGTGGCCAAGCTTTGAGCCAAGCTGGTCAAAAACAAACCCATGGCGATGAAAACCATGCCGGTCATGCACACCAAGCGAGGGCCCCATCGATCGGCCAACATGCCGCCACCAGCACCTAATACGAAGTAGACCAGGCCGCAAAGACCAAAGATCCAAGAAACATCGGCCCTCTGCGCTGCAAATTCCTTGGCAAAATTTTCAAAAAATGCTGCGAACGAATAGGACACGCCAAAAATGACTGCCAAGCAAACAAAAGTTGCCCAGACAACCACCCATGCTCTGCGGGATTCCATTCGCTCTTAATCCCCACGGGCCAAAGCGTCAGGGATGATCTGCATTTTGTTGGGCATGAAGTGTATTCCTGAAGCCTGATTGATTGTCTTGTAGTTTAATGTTTTTAAAAAAGCACCTGAATTTTTCTCAAACTCTTCCATCAGAAACCTGAAACTCAATTTATGCTCTACTTTCGTTGTCATTGAAAGTACAAAGCATGAGCTCTCCCATCACCCCTCGGCTACCTGGCATACGATTTGTGCACTCACCTGGGCCAACCCATGTCCCCGATGAAGTCATGCACGCCATGCAAAGGCCGATGACTGACTTGTCAGACCCCCGCGTGGGAGCCCTCATTGCGGCTTGCGAAAAAGGCATGAAAGAGTTGCTCCAATCCCCGGCCTCCGATGTCTTCTTTTACGCCAGCAATGGCCATGGTGTTTGGGAAGCCGCATCGGCCAATTTAGGGTCTGACCATCACAGCTTGTTGATAGCAGGCTCCGGCCATTTCTCTGACCAATGGGCCGTTCAAACCACTGCCTTAGGCCTGCCTGTCATCAGAACACCGCACACAGAGGGTCAGCAAATTGATGTGGCTGCCATTGAAGCCGCACTTCGCGCAGACACAACGCACAAGATTTCGGCGGTCATGGTGGTTCATACCGACACCGCGAGCGGCATTACCAGCGATCTGCAAGCCATTCGCGCGGCCATTAACCGCACGGGCCACCCAGCACTGTATGTGGTCGATGTGGTGGCTTCATTGGGCGCAGCACCCTTTGACATGGATGCACTGGGTGCCGATGTGTGTTTGGGCAGTTCTCAAAAAGGCTTGATGATGCCGCCCGGCCTTGGCTTTGTGGCCGTCAATGCCAAAGCTTTTGCTTGGTCTGAGGCTCATGCCAAACCTCGCTACTACTGGAGCTGGTTAGAGAGGAAAACCGATAACCAATCTGCCAAGTTTTGTGGCACCCCACCTTTGGCACACCTTGCAGGTTTAGAGGTTTCCTTGGGCTTGCTTAAAGAAGAAGGCCTGTCAGCGGTTTATGCACGTCACCACAGATTAGGCGCGGCGGTCCGAGCAGCCGTCACTTGCTGGTCTAGCGCAGGCGCCATCAAACTGCACTGCCAAGATTCAAAAGGCTTCTCGTCTTCAGTCACAGCCATTGAAGTTGCTCACGGCATTGACCCAGAAGCCATGCGCACTGTGGCACGTGAAAAATTTCAAGTGGCCATTGCAGGTGGTTTAGGCCCCTTGGCTGGACGCGTATTTCGAATTGGTCATTTGGGTGACATGAATGAACCCATGATCTTGGGTGCACTTGCAGGCATTGAAGCAGCCATGACGGTTCAAAAAATTCCCTATGGTCCCAATGGCATGGCAGCGGCCATTGCCTATTTGGCAGAGCACACACCTCGCCCTGCATAAGCTCAAGTGTCGTACGGAGGTATTTCTAGCGCCGTATACAAAGGCAAAATTTCGGCACGAATTTGTTTGAAGTGGTAGGCGTAAACGAGGGCTGCGCTCAAACCCGTTGCGCCAAAAATCGCCAATGCGTTTTGGCTTCCAATGTGATCGGCCAACCAGCCAGAAAACAAGGATCCCACTGGTGACATGCCCAAGAATGACATTACATACAAGGCCGCCACGCGCCCCCGCAACTCGTCTGGCACGATGCTTTGCAGCACTGTATTGGTCGAGGCTGCCGTTAGCATCATGCTTAAGGATGAAACAAACAACATGGGCAAGGCCAGCCACAAACTCTCAGAAAAAGAGAAGGCCACCAAGGTGAGCCCCGCTACACCTGCACTCCAACCAATGACTTTGAACAGGCCTCGAATATTGGTTCTTGAGGCCAAGTAGATCATGCCGCAAACCGCACCCAGACCAGCGGAGCTGTAAAGCAGACCCAAGGTTCTGGAATCACCATGAAACCTTTGGCTGGCAAACCATGGCATGAGTGAGCCATAGGAATGCAAACAAAAACTGCTCACAGCCAGAAGCACCAATGCGCATCGGCTTGGAAAGAAGCCATAGGCGTATTCAATCCCGATCATGAGCTGCTTCAAGATACTCGAAGGTCCGTGTCGCGCAACATGAGTGGCAATGTTTGTGGCACGCAGTGCAAACAGCACCGCCAAGCGCATGAAGCTATTGACAGCAAAACTCCAAACCTCGCCAAATGCGGCCGTGACCAAGCCGCCTAACATAGGGCCAATGAACCTGGCGCCATTCATCACAGTTGAATTGAGTGCAATGGCATTGGTCAATTCTTGCCGATCAGGCAAAAGTTTAGAAATGAGGGCTTGCCTGGCTGGCGCATCGAAGGCATTGCCTAAACCAAGAATCGCATTGCCCAACACGATATGCCATGTTTCGATATGCCCACTGACCATCAGGGACAACATGACCAAGGATTGCAGCATGGCCAAGGTGTTGGTGGCAAACAAAACGCGCCGAACATCTAGGCGGTCAAGCAAGACACCGGCAAATGGGGTGATGACCAACATGGGAATCTGCAAACTGAAGGCAGCCAAACCCAACATCAAAGTGGAGCCAGAAAGTTGGTAGACCAACCAACTGGTGGCAATCAATTGCACCCAGTTGCCAATTTGGGAGGTCCCCTGCCCCACAAGGAATAATCGAAAATTCCGGTGCTGAAGCGCACGCAGACTGTTCGGCAGTTTCATGGGCTCGGATCCTGATCAAATGGCTGACATAGCGTTGTCTTCATTCTAGTGTCTGCGGGAATGGCAAAATGGACTTTCCAATTTCCAAATTCTCACAACACAAGGATGTCAACATGGTTCAAAGGTTTGATGTGGGTGCCCGGCTTTCTGAGATGGCCGTTCACAATGGCGTGGTTTATTTGGCAGGTCAAATTCCTGAAGATCCGAAATTAGACATTGAAGGCCAAACGCTTCAGGTTTTGGAAACCATTGATCGATTGCTGGCACGTGCCGGCACCGACAAGCGCAGGCTGCTGATGGTTCAAATATTCTTGGTGGACTTGAAAGATTTTGAAGGCATGAACCGCGTTTGGGATCAGTGGGTTGTGCCAGGCCATACGCCACCCAGAGCCACTGTTCAAGCCAACTTAGCTTCTTCCAAATGGCGTTTAGAGGTGGTTGCCACTGCCGCCCTTTAGATGGGCATTCATCTGCGCTTCGTTGGGCAGGAACAAAACGATAATGGCACCCAAAGCAGCCACGCAGGTGAGCGCCACCATAAGTTGCGTAAAGCCGGCCACCTTCACGACCGGCCCTAACAAATAAACAGCAATTGAACTGAAACCAAACGAAATGGCGATGCGCGTTCCGCTCACACGTGAGCGCATGGAGTCGTCAATGTACCGAACCACCATGTTGTCGTTGAATGGAATTGAACCAAAAACCATCACCATGTAAGCGATGGCTGCAAAATACCAAACCCAACCAGAGGTTTGTGACGCCACCCCAAAAGCCACAATTTGAAGAAGCAAGACACCAAAGAACAGCGGCTTCATGGGAAACCGATCAAGCAAGCGACCGACCACCAACTGCGCCAACGAGGCCACCGCATAAACGGTAGCCAACAGCATGCCCAAACGAGAAGGGTCGTTCACCAAGCCATCCAGTCGCTCGGCCAACAACTGTGCATTGCCGTTGGTGGTAATGTTGAACAATACGCTGGTGGTGGTGGCCGTTGCAACCATGACCGCAAAAGTTCGCCATGCTACATGCTTGGGCAATTGGACTGAATTGGATTTCTTTTTAGCGGGCGCATTCGACTCATGGGGCGCCGCCCACGCAAATACAAAACCGCACGCGATAGAGACCAAGCCGGGCACGATGAAAGCGACTCGCCATCCCTGCCAAGCCACCAAAAATCCTGTTGATAGGGCCGCCAAGGCAATGCCCAAATTGCCCGCTAGGCCGTTGACGCCAATGGTGAAGCCTGGTCGAACAGCTTTTTGAACCAACATGGGAATACCAACAGGATGGTAAATGGCGGAGAAAACGCCTAGGACTGTGAGCGCAATGCCCATTTGTATAGGGGTTTGAGTGAGAGAGACACCAATGGCCGAGAGACCCATCCCGAAAAAAAACACCAACATCATTTGTCTTCGTCCCCACAGATCCCCCATGCGCCCAGCAGGGATCGAGGCAAAACCAAACATCATGAAGGCGCCCACTGTGTAGGGCATCATGTCCTCCCAACCGGCAACCTCAAAATCTTGGGCGATGGCACTCACGGCGGTGGCAAAAATCAATAAAAACAGATGATCAAGCGCGTGGCCTAAATTCAGCAAAAGAGAAGGAAGGAATGGCATGCAAGCTCGATTCAAGGATTGAGATATCCGAAGAGGGATCTGAAAACACCAATTTATTCCTCATTAAACCGCAAAATTGAAGTAATTTGTTGTGAACTTCACTCACAGAATCAAGGGAATATCCTGTGCTCAAAACCCAAAAATTCTAATAGGCTTGGGGCTTAATTTTGATCCTGAGGAGTTTTAAATGGCATGTTTCAAGTTACGCCCATCATTTTCATGGGTCTCTACCCTGACTTTATCAGTGGGCATGGCCAGTGCCTTGCTGTCAGCCCCCGCCGCATTGGCGCAAGCCTTTCCAAATAAAGCCATACGACTGGTCTGCCCTTTCCCCCCTGGCGGCGCTGTCGATATTGCGTCCAGAGCGATTGCGCTAGAGTTATCAAAAAATTTAGGTCAACCCGTCACGGTTGACAATAAACCAGGTGCAGGCGGCAACATTGGCGGTGCTGATGTGGCCCGCTCCAACCCTGATGGCTACACCATTTTCATGACCACCAGCGGCATTCAGGCTATCAATCCTGCACTGTATGCCAAGATGCCCTTTGACCCCAACAAAGACTTGATACCTGTCGCAGCCTTGGTTTCGTTGAACAATGTGCTGGTTTTGCACCCATCGATCAAAGCCAACTCTGTCTCAGAAGTCATTGCACTTGCCAAAGCACAACCAGGCGCCATGAATTACGCTTCTAGTGGTAGTGGCACCAGCATTCACATGTCTGGCGAGATGTTCAAATCTTTGACGAATGTCAACATCACACACATCCCCTACAAAGGCAGTGCACCAGCGGTCACTGACCTTCTGGGTGGTCAAGTCATGATGATGTTTGACAACATCCCGTCGGCCATTCCTCACATCAAATCTGGCAAGCTCAAAGCTTTGGCCACCACCGGTTCCAAACGCGATCCTTTGCTGCCCGATTTGCCCACCATGGCAGAGGCAGGCGTGGCGGGTTATGAATCCGGTGTGTGGTTTGGTTTGGCAGTGCCAGCCAATACACCTCGTGATGTGATCATGAAACTTAACGCAGAAGCGGTGAAAGGCACCAAGTCACCCGAGTTCGTTAAACGCATGACCGAGTTGGGCTACATCATCATGGGCAGCAGCCCAGAAACAATGGCCGATATGAACAGAGCAGAAGTTCAACGCTGGGGCCCGATTGTCAGAGCCTCTGGCGCCAAGGCAGACTGAAATTAAACTTCGCGGCAAAACACACTTTGCCGCGAAATCATCTCAAATCAAGCTGTGACACCGCAGGTGAATTGCCTTGCATGAATTTAAACAACATCTGATGCGCAAAGCAGATTCTCCACTTCGCATCATCGTGATGGGTGTTTCCGGATCCGGCAAATCAACACTGGCCGAAGGACTTTCAGAGGCCCTTGTTTTGCCCATGAAAGACGGCGACGAACTTCACCTGCCCGAAAGTGTGGCCAAGATGAGTGCCGGCATTGCCCTTGAAGATGCCGACCGCTGGCCTTGGCTGGACCGCATTGCCAACTACCTTGCCAATTCAGAACAAAACCCTCAGGGTAAAGCGGGCGCCATCGTGGCCTGCTCGGCCCTCAAGCTTATTTACAGAGATCGCATTCGGCAACAAGCAGGCCCGGTTGTTTTTCTATTTTTAGATGGCAAACCAGACCTGATCAAGCAGCGCATGCAAGATCGCAAGGGCCATTACATGCAAGCTGGCTTGTTAGACAGTCAATTGCAAACCTTGGAAAAACCCAGTGCTGATGAAAGTGATGTCATCGCTTTAAGCATCAACCAGGCTGTATCGGATCTTTTGGAGAATGCCATGGCTAAGTTAGCCGCTCACCAAGAAGACTCACTTAGGCATCACGACCCTCTCGTTAAAACCCATTCTCTTCACAAACATTAGGACTTTCATGTTCATTCGATGCGCATTTTTTCAAGGCAATGTCAAACCTGGCATGGAGCAAGCCTTCAACAACTACATTCGCAAAGAGCTCGTGCCTTTGTGGACCCGTTTCCCAGGTGCGCAAGAAGTGCGGGTATTGAGACAAGTGGAAAGTGATGTAGCAGATCCTCACTTTGGCATGGTGCTTTCCGTGCGCTACCCTACCCGTGAAGCAATTGAAATTGCCTTGGCTTCAGAAGTGCGCCTCAAAAGCCGTGAAGTTTCTAAGGACCTCATTGCCATGTTCGACGGCACTGTATTCCACACTGTTTTCAGCGCAGATGAATACGCGCTGAACACCGATTAATTTTTTTCAACCATGACCGTACTTGAATCATTTCAACTGAACGGTCAGCTCGCCCTTATTACAGGCTCATCGGCAGGCATCGGCTTTGCCCTTGCACGTGCCCTGGGCGAAGCTGGCGCACATGTCGTTCTCAATGGTCGCAATTCAGAGAAAGTAGCATCGGCGGCTTCCATACTTCAAGCTGAAGGCCTCAAAATCAGCCAATCGGTTTTTGATGTCACCAACGCCCAAGATGTGACGGCGGCTGTGAACAAAATTGAAGCCGATGTGGGTTCAATTGAAATTTTGATCAACAACGCTGGCATGCAAATTCGCGGTCCATTGCATGAATACAAAGACGAAGATTGGCACACCCTGATGCGCACCAACCTAGACAGTGTTTACTACGTTGGCAAAACTGTGGCGAAAAAAATGATTCCGCGTGGCCACGGAAAAATCATCAACATCTGCTCTGTTCAAAGCGAACTGGGCCGCCCAGGCATTGCGCCTTACACCGCCAGCAAAGGCGCTGTCAAAATGCTCACCAAGGGCATGGCCATCGATTGGGGGCAATTTGGCGTCAACGTCAATGGCATCGGCCCTGGCTATTTCAAAACCGAGCTGAATCAAAAACTGGTCGACGATCCTCAGTTCTCTTCTTGGCTTGTGGGCCGTACCCCAAGCCGGCGTTGGGGCGATGTCGAGGATTTGGGCGGCGCAGCGGTCTTTTTAGCCAGCGACGCCTCTCGGTTTGTCAATGGGCACATCCTTTATGTGGATGGCGGCGTCACGGCTACACTCTAACTTTTCCGTTAAAAGGCACTTTTCATGCGCGCCCTCATTTGCCACGCTGCCAAAGACTTAAGAATTGAAACAACCCAGCTGCCCGACATGGGCCCAGATCAAGTTCGCGTGAACGTTGCTTTTGGGGGCATTTGCGGCTCTGATTTGCATTATTACCAGCACGGCGGTTTTGGGACTGTGCGCATCAAACAACCGATGGCACTCGGGCATGAAATTTCGGGTGTGGTCAGCGCCCTCGGTGCCAATGTCAAGCATCTCACAGTGGGTCAGCGCATCGCCATTTCGCCTTCGCGCCCATGCGGCTCTTGCCGCTTCTGCCAAGTGGGGCAGCAAAATCATTGTTTGAACATGCGCTTCTTTGGCAGCGCCATGCCCTTCCCTCACATTCAAGGCGCCTTTGCCGAGCAACTCATCATTGAAGCCTACCAGGCCCACGCCATTGGCAAGCATTTAAGTCTTTCAGAAGCCGCTTTGGCCGAGCCCCTCTCGGTGGGCTTGCATGCCATTCAACGCGCTGGCGGCGTGTTGGGCAAACAAGTTTTTGTCACGGGCTGCGGCCCCATTGGCTCGCTGCTCATTGGGGCATTGCGCCGCGCCGGTGCTGCCCGCATTGTGGCCGCCGACATTGCAGACCTGCCCTTGAAATGCGCCAAAGAGATGGGTGCCGACGAAACCATCAATCTCAAAACACAGCCCGAGTTACTCGACAAATACAAAGCCGACAAAGGCCAGTTTGACGCTGTGTTTGAAGCATCCGGCAGCGAACCTGCCTTGCGTGCAGGTCTCGATGTCATCGTACCGCGCGGCGTCTTGGTCACGGTGGGCATGGGCGGCGACATGAGCTTGCCCATGACGCAGTTGGTGGCCAAAGAAGTTGATTTGCGCGGCACGTTCCGCTTCCATGCCGAATTTGCCACAGCAGTTCAGTTCTTAAATGAAGGCCTGATCAATGGCAAACCTGTCATCACGGGTATCTTGCCCATGGACAAAGCGGTGGAAGCCTTTGAATTGGCTTGCGACAAATCGCAATCATTGAAAGTTCAAATCGAATTTGAAGCCGCTTGATGAAAAGCCAAATTGACCATTTGGTCGTTGCAGCCCACAGTTTGCAACAAGGTGTTGA
>Ga0209768_10000390_pt1 | contig 30548 bp, 24 predicted proteins | sample LauGreSBDMM110SD_3_FD_187564 | JGI IMG/M metagenome (GOLD analysis project Ga0209768, IMG submission 187564) | Freshwater lake microbial communities from Lake Michigan, USA - Sp13.BD.MM110.SD (SPAdes) (version 2) | ecosystem: Environmental > Aquatic > Freshwater > Lake | place: Lake Michigan... | reverse complement strand
GACACTACCGTGTTTAAAGTTTTTGATAAAGAAGAAATGATTCGTTTTTTACAGAAGAAAAATATTGAAGAACTGTATCTCATTATTCAACGCATGAAAAAAGTTTTAGGAGGAGTAAAAGTATTATCTTACTTTGATAAAACTAAACATACTAATTTTACCGTTAAAACCAAGATAAAAGCTGGATGTTCATATACCAACTTAAATTCAATAACAGTCAGTGAATCCATAGCATCGTTTCTTGCATCAAAGGAAGAAATGGATCAAAAACAGTTTCAGACGCTAAAAAAAGAAGTTTTACCTGATATTTTTGCATTGAAATCAAAAGATAAAAGCAGTCGTTCTCTATCGCTTTCTGAAGATTTTATCGAAAATCTTTTAATTACAGCAAGAAATCAATGGCTATCCTTTCGCACGAAGAGACAAGAATATTTAGAAAAAGTAAATTTATCTTTAGAAAAAGCTGTTTACGGACAAAATAAAGCCAAGCGTACAATCTCTCAAATGATTGCTCAGTGGATATCAGGAAGTGGTAAAGGAGATTGTTTTGGTTTTGAAGGACCCCCTGGTACTGGCAAGACTAGTTTGGCGAAAAAAGGACTTTCAACTTGTCTACAAGATGAAGATGGAAATCCAAGACCCTTTGCGTTTATCGCTTTAGGTGGGTCTACGAACGGAGCGTTTTTAGAAGGACATTCTTATACTTACGTGGGTTCACTTTGGGGTAAAATCGTCGATGTCCTCATGGAAAGTAGATGTATGAACCCAATTATATTCTTCGATGAAATAGATAAAGTATCGTCGACAGAACATGGGAAAGAAATTATCGGATTATTAACTCATATTACAGATCCTTCGCAAAATGAAGAGTACACCGATAAATACTTTTCTGGCGTGAAGATTGATTTGTCAAAAGTTCTTTTTATCTTTTCCTATAATGATGCGACACGTATCGATCCAATTCTCAAGGATAGAATAACATCTGTAAAATTTGAAGCACTTAGCAAGTGTGATAAGAAAATCATAGCAAAACTTCATCTTCTTCCAGAGATATTTGAAGCAACTGGACTTGGTAAAAATGATATACTCTTCACAGAAGAAGTAATTGAATTCATCATTGAAAATTACACATTTGAAGGAGGAGCAAGACGACTAAGAGAGCATTTGTATTTTATTGTACGAGAACTTAATCTGAGACAAATGACTGTAGATCCGATTTTCCCTATTACGATTACAAAAGATATACTCTTGAATGATATTTTCAAAGACCGTGCCTTACATAAAGACAAAATGATCGTAAAAAATCCACTTGTCGGAGTGATAAATGGAATGTATGCCTCCTCTATAGGAATCGGCGGAATCACAACAATCGAGTGTTTTCGAATCCCAACTTCAAATCCCTTTGCTCTAGAATTGACAGGAAATCAAGGAAAAGTCATGAAGGAAAGTATGTCCGTGTCAAAAACAGTCGCATGGAATATTCTATCCTATGAGCAACAACAATTATTGCAAAATGACTGGAAGAAAAACGGTTCATGGGGATTACACTTACATTGTCCAGAAGGAAGTGTTCCAAAAGATGGCCCTTCCGCAGGAACAGCGATATCAATATGCATTCTTTCGTGTATTATACAGATTCCAGTTGATAATACCATTGCAATTACTGGTGAAATTGATTTGAACGGTCACGTCGGTCAAATTGGTGGCTTAGCAGCAAAAGTAAAAGGTGCAAAAGCAGCAGGAGTTTTGAAAGTCTTCTTTCCAAGAGAAAACGAACATGATGTACGACAGATCTTGGATTCAAATGATAATCCATTTGATGATGATTTTACTTATAAAATGGTTGATTCAATTCGTGAAATTTTGCCCTTCGCATTTCCATCCATTGATATATATGACTTTATTTGTCCAGTAATGAAGTAAGTGTCTTCGCAAAAACAAATAAGAACTACCTTTGTTGTAACATTAAGGTACTTACTTTATTATAATTTTCAGTAATTTCCTGATCTCGTTCAAAAACTCTTACTTTACGATGTTTTTCTTCATACTCTTCTTGTCGTTTTTTATACGCTAGATACTCTCTCTCCTCTGGGGTTAACGAGGTCTTTTCTGAACGAGTACGATCTGCTTTATACTCATTGATGTCATTGTATTGTTTTCTTTCCTTCACAGTATCTGGATCAATTAGAAATGTATCAGTATGAGCTTTTTTAAGATCTACATATTGAAGGTTTCCTGTCGAGTCGACCGAACTTGTAAAATCTTTTACTTCATCTTCTCCCAAATATGAAAAACCACATGACGTAGACGAACATTGGAAAGCTTCTGGAATCACGATTAAATCTGTTGTCTGTGGAGCTGACTGTTTACGATGACGAGAGAACGACTCGTTAAAATTGGCATCTGTAACACCAATTGGTTCTTGTCGTCGTTGATCTTCACTGGTTAACCAGTCCACGTACCCTTTGTCGTGTGGATTTCTCATTCTATTGGAATCGTAAACATTATTGAAACTGTCGATATTAAAGTTCTGCATTTCTGGTGTGACCAAAGAAGTTTGTTTTCTTCTTTGCATCATATTATCGCCACTTTTTCGCTCAAACTGGATATCTTTCACTGTTCTATCCATAGATGGTGGTACCACTGTCTGAAGAAAGCTCTCAAGTATTCTATAGTTTTCAACGATGTAGTCAAAGGTAACATTATCACCGCCTCTATCTGGGTGATATGAAAGAACAAATTGACGAAACTTTGTTTTCAAAAGAGTTGGTGTAAGTGTATCCGTTGTTACTTCAAAAATACGCATTGCATTTTGAAGCGTTGTCTTGGAGGAAGATTGCATTGTGTACGATTTATAATTGGGTTCGATAAAAATTACTTCACAATAAGAAAAAAATATATCAAAAAAACTTATAGATCAAATATAACGTCACAATACTTATATTCAGACTAGAACATTTTATAATTCGATCTGAATCAAAAGAAAACAATATGTATTAATCTTAAAATAAGAGTTTTCAGAGCGGTCTATGTAATCGCCGATGAAATGCAAAACAACACTCCTATTCAGATGAAAATGGAATTGCTAATATATCTGTCTACCATATTTATTTTAATTAAAAAAATGTATTCAAGTGGAATAAAAAAAAAACACAATAAAAAAATCGCAGCTCATAATTTTTCACATTTTTCCAAAAAAATAATAACATACACCAATGAAGAAATGTGCCACATGTGGATCGGAAAAGTCTACTGACAGGCCTAAGCTTCAGAAATGCTCTATATGCAACTCTGTTCGGTATTGTAGCAAGAAATGTCAGAAGACGCATTGGGTCATCCACAAGGCTGTGTGCAAGGAGATCGTAGAGAGACAGCAGGCGATCGCTGATGCGGCTCGGTTGAACGAAGTATTTGATGTAGCAGTGGATTATCTTCGTGCGAGGGATTGGAGGAAGTTTGAGTCGTTGATCAATGAGAACCTGGATGTATTGAATCATCAAAGCGAAGAGTTTGAAAGAACTAGTTTGTTGCATGCTTGTCTTCAACTTGGAATGCCATGTGCAGCAAAGATGTTGCTGGATAAGCAGGCAGATGTCAATATTAAGGATGTTGGTGGATGGACGCCTCTGTACATGGCATGTCAAAATGGTCATAAAGATTTTGCGAAGATGTTGCTGGATAAGCAGGCAGATCTCAATATTCAGAGTGTTGAAGGAGCTACGCCTCTGTATATTGCATGCGAGAAGGGCCATAAAGATATTGTGAAGATGTTGCTGGATAAGCGGGTAGATATCAATATTCAGAATGTTAGAGGAACTACGCCTCTGTATATGGCATGTCAACAGGGTCATAAAGATGTTGTGAAGATGTTGCTGGATAAGCAGGTAGATATCAATATTCCGATTGTTCAAGGATGGACGCCTCTGCATATGACATGTCAAAATGGTCATAAAGATATTGCGAAGATGTTGCTGGATAAGCAGGCAGATATCAATATTCAGACTGTTGAAGGAGCTACGCCTCTGTATATGGCATGTCAAAATGGTCATAAAGATATTCTGAAGATGTTGCTGGATAAGCAGGCAGATGTCAACATTCAGAATGTTAGAGGAACTACGCCTCTGTATATGGCATGTCAACAGGGCCATAAAGATATTCTGAAGATGTTGCTGGATAAGCAGGTAGATGTCAACATTCAGAATGTTGAAGGAACTACGCCTCTGCATATTGCATGTATTCAGGGACATAGAGATATTGTGAAGATATTGCTGGATAAGCAGGCAGATGTCAATGTTCAGAATGTTGAAGGAGGTACGCCTCTGTATATTGCATGTCAGGATGGACATAAAGATATTGTGAAGATGTTGCTGGATAAGCAGGCAGATGTCAACATTCAGAATGTTGAAGGAACTACGCCTCTGAATATGGCATGTCATAAGGGTCATAAAGATATTGTGAAGATGTTGCTGGATAAGCAGTTGATTGTACGTAAAGCATTGGCTTGATTGAAACGGATATGAAGTTTGCGATTTTCTTTCAAATATTCACCAAGTCAAAAAAATACTTTGCAGCAACACCACCTAGTAATTGAGAAAGGATATATGGAAAAACATCTGACCAAGGTATCAAGTTTTTGATGGCAAGCATAAAAGAAATAGCTGGGTTAAAATGTCCACCTGAAACGGTGCCTCCGAATTCAATTGCACCCATTAGTGCCAAACCAATTGCAATTGGACCATATTTTCCCAATCCAGAATTTTTATGTATGACACTAAGAACAATAAAAAGGAAAAAAAATGTACCTAAGAATTCTACAAAATATCTTATTGGTGCTGATGCATTTGTCATTTCGACCTTTTGAAATTTGGACGTGTGCTATAAAAAAATTAATCTTGTTTTATTTAATTCACAGAGAAGAAAAAAAGTGATGAAGTATATGGTTTTATGAAAAAATAGTTTCTGATTTCAAGATAAAATTCTATCATACAATATTGAAACTTTAACTCACTATTCTCCGTTTATAAATTGTGACGACAAAGACTTGATAAAAGCCATGAAGTTTGTTGTCGATTCTGTTCAAGAAAATCTGCAAAAGTAATCAAACAAAATAAAAATAAAATCTTCTGCAAACGAGATATCATACTACTCTCGAAGTGGACCCCGAATTCTTCTCGCCAGTTGAATATCTTTCGGAAAAACAGTGACACGTTTTGCATGAATAGTACAGAGATTTGCATCTTCAAACATTCCAACTAAGTGAGCTTCTGCAGCTTCTTGAAGAGCTAGTAGTGCTTGGGCTTGCCATCTGAATTCCGTTCGAGAAAAATAAGTTTGAATCTCTCTTACCAATCTGGCAAAGGGAAGTCTACGAATTAGTAAGTCTGTATTCTTTTGGTAAAATCTTATTTCTTTTAAGGCTTTTTCACCGGGACGATACCGCCGTCTTGGAATAGGAGCCGATTGATGTATAGGGGGGCCTGATGCAATACGTTGTCCTTTAGGTACACCAGGCATTCCTCCACTAGTCGTTATTAAGCTGAGATTTTTAAATTCTACTTCCATGGTATACTCTTCTGTCGGATTATTTTGTCCCAGGAAAAAATAAGTAAAGATTCAGGAAAAAAATAAGTAAAGATTTATCTCTTGGTATATATTTCAGAGAACAAATTAAAATAATTTTTTTTACTATGTACTTGATTTATTTATAATAAATCAACCGTCTTCGCCTGAAGCGGTCCTACTAGAAGTAGGAGAACAGATACTAGAGAATATCAGGGATTTGTAGTGTTTTCAGAGCGGCTTAACAGTTGACTGTTTAATTTTTTGTTTCCAAAGTTTGTTGTAAAATTCCTTGTCAAGATGTTCATGTTCTTTGCTTGGAAACGGGGCATATTTTTGATATAATTTCCTCCTGCCCTCAACATGATTCTTCAAATTTTCTTCTAATTTTGGAAGGAATGAAGTTAAATTACATGAAAAATCTGACGCAACATTTTCATTATTTTCTGATATTGTTTTTCCATCATTTTCACTTTCTTGTGCCTCTTCAATAAATTTTAAATTCTTCTCAAGGTCCGAGTCCATATACTGTTCTCGACTGAATGTTGGATCCATATTTGTTTCATCTCCATCGTCTATGAAATCTTCTAGATCTTTGTTTTCAGATGTATCTACAACGATTGTAAGAACTTTTTTTTTAAATAACTCTCTTTCTTTTTCATTCGGGAAAATGGTATTACAGGTCTTTGTGAATGCAACTAAATAAGGGTACTTTGTACTTATAACTCTTTCTTCACATATATCATCCTCAAATATTTGTGTATATTCTTCTACTTTTTTTCTCAGATTGTCTGATGATTTACCTTGAAGAGTTTTGTATAAAGCTTCAGAAAAGCCATGAACAAGAGCACTGGAATTATCCGTCAGACCATCGTCGTCATCTGTATTATAATTCTCATTAAAATGATGAAGTACATCAAGAATTAATTGATTGGAAATATTTCCACTCTTACCAATAAGACTTCTTAAATCCTTCTCTTTCTTCTTCGTGATTCGAACGCTATTTTTTCTCCTCAAACTTTCATTTACTTTCCTTGATTTGTTGTTCATTTATACTATATACTTTCATATTTTTTTCTCAATGAAATACTTACAAAAATTTTGAAATCAAGTGCAGGTATTTACAAGCTTTTAGACAGGCCTCTTCCATTGCTAATGCTTCACTTGTATTTTCAGCATAACCAATTGATTTTTCATTATGATGGTAAACGGTAACCTCGAAACAACTCGTAGCGATCTGTACTGTAGTGATCGTAGGAGGTCGTTGAAATTTCTTTTGAAAATACACCAAAAGTATATTTTGAAACGAAGAATCTTCTAAACTCGAAAATAGTCTTATATTTAATTTTTGAAATGCATTTAACACTTCTTCTTTTTTCAAAATTTGTGTGAGAATCCACTTTACCAAACATTTGAAATCTTTTTCTAAAGATGATCTTACGGATACCGAGTCTTCGTATATGGAACATATTACTGCATGAAACACAGAAGCTTGAACATGTATTGTATTCATTTCTATTTTATAAACATTATCCCCAATGTCTCCAAAATCGATTAGAGAAGATAGTCCCAAATCTTCAAGCACTTTGGATGTTGTTGTGAAGTGACTGAATGCAGCAAAATGTTTCTTCATTTCACTAAGAGACTTGTTTAAAAAAGCTTCTTCGTAAATACAAAATTTCAAACTAGACTCGAACAGTGATTTTCCAAACCATACTTTGCGGTTAAAGGCAATAGAATCATACTTGCTAGATTGTGGAGAAACAAAACAATTTGAATATGAGTGGACATTTATAATCTTCCATTTAGGATCAATATTCCGTAAAAGATTATCTATACACTTTTCGATCGTATCAACTTCTAGAATCATTGTTTTATGTATTTTCTTTTGTGTTCTCAGCGTTTATATTTCATTTTATACTCTCTTCTTTTTTTATCATAATAAATTTTTATCTAATCTAAAAACTAAAACAGACATTTATTTTTCGCCAAAATTTGTATTATATTTCATTATAACATCGCCAAACAAATTATCATGCCCAAAACAAGTGAAAGAAAAAGAAGAAATAAGAATAATCGTAAAAAAAATGGAACCAAGCGAAATAAGAACAATATGTATATCATAAGAGGAGGGGAAATACCATCTTATAATCAAGATGATTATGGACGATATCGTGGTGACTATGGAGACTCAAATATCTTTGGTTCTTATAAACCTGAATTGATGTATCAAAATACAAAAAATTTTATGGATGGAAAATTTGCCATTTTTAATGAAACTCTATCTAATCCTTTAAATCATACTGGTGCACAAATTGGATCTCATACCTCTGCTGTCGATGTAACCAAAGGAGTCAACTTTATGAAAAATCCCCAGATTCCTGTTTATAATCCAATTACAAAGAGTACCACATATGAAAGTATATTTTCTTCACCTACTATCGCTGATACTTCTTATGTGTACGGGACAAGTATTCCCGGATTCCTCTCAGGTGCGGGCACATCAAAAAAAAGGAGACCAGTTAAGAAATTAACTAGAACTAAACAACGAAATAAGTTTGTACATCGTCGTATCAAAACATAAATTTTAATTGTCTATTTGTTTATACTGAGCAACTGTTACGACTTTCGAAACTATTACTGTACGTAATACCATCTCTACCAATGGAACACCTCTCTCCAAGACTCTCTACGGTCAAACCCTCGGCACAAAGTGTGTACTTAAACGGATCCTTACATCCTTCTAACTCAATGTTATAGTAGGTAATCATTTTACTTTTTGTTTCTATCACTTCAATAGAAGGTATTGACCAAGCCTCGTAAAACTTGTCATTTATTAGTACAGCATGAGCCGGTGAAATATATACATCACCTCTTAAATTTTTGAAACGAATATCTCCCTTTCTAATACACAAAGGTAAGGTTTTTTTATGGTTTGGTAGTTCTTGAACAATGACACGGGATACTTTCACTTCCGCTCCAAAACTTGGAGACCATAGAAAGTCTCCTCTGTGTACATTCTCGATTGCAACCCACTCTTTTTTCGCACTAAGAACACACGTTCCTTTCAACAAACAACCAATTGACGTAGCTAAAATATTTTCTCCTGCAATGACAATATTTGAAGAATCATTTGTTGCTGCATCAAATGCCTCGATGGTAATCGTGTATTGATGTTGTTGATTCAACCCAAGAAACTTATAATCTAATTCCGAGATTGGTTCACTAGAAACTACATAATCTGTTTCTGAATCGATTGCCTTGTATACATATAAATAATTGTGACCTTCGACAGCATTCGGATGTGTGAAAAAAACATGAATTACACCATCTCCACAATATATATTCTCTTCCGAAGTAACAGGGTCTGGTGTTACCCGTGGCGTGAGTACAATGGGTGTACAATACTCAGATCTACAATTACTATTATAACTCATGATAGAAATCTCGTAGTTTGCATTATTGACGAGACTTGTAAATGTAAACAACGAGTTACCTCCTTCATTCGAATAAATAAATACATTATTAGTTGCCAGATCTTTCAGTTTTAAAACATATGATAAGAATTCATCTATATCTGTCCAGGTAGCAATAATCTTCGCATCATATGCCTTTGCATACAAGACAGGTACCCCAAGTGGTTCATAATCATCAGATGCCTCGGGTAAAAAAGGGACAGATACTTGTACTGGTTCTGAAAATAAACTACATCCAATACTACTACATGCTTTTACAGAGATATCATACGTCAATCCATCACTGAGACCGGATATCGATGGAGTGAGAGTAGAAACTGTAGTCTCTAGTACTTCAATTGGGTTTGAGATACGTAAAGTAAAGGTTATTTGACCATTGTCTGGAAAGGGATCTTTTGGATCAATGATTAAATTTAATGTACCATTTAGTCCAAAATTAGAACTTTGAATGGAAGGAATATCTGGAAGAATTGGTCCAATTGAAAGTCCATTCGAAATGTTAGTATTCCCGTAGCAGTTTACACCAATCATATAGATAACGTATGAGTTTTCAAAGACAAATGAAGGAAAGAGTACAGAAGTAATAAGAAGGGTACTTTCATTACCATCAACTTCATGAGTCAATACTTGTTCGGATCCAATACATACAAGTACAATGTTATATTTTTCAACTGGACACATGCCATCATCTGTAATAGCCCAAGAAATGGATACTGAGTTATATGATGAATCACCAATCGTTAAAATCGGAGAACTTGCTGGATTATTTTCTAATGGTTGTAGTACTTCGATTGCTTTTTCTAAAGCAGACATTTTTACTTTGTTGCTTACGAGTATGAAAAATAATTAGAAATAAAGATAAAAACAATTTATTTATTATTGTTAAGCTTTAGTTTTTATACAAGAAATGAATGTAATTTTAAATTTGATTGTGAAATGAATGTAAAATTAAATTTGATTGTGAAATGAATGTACTATCTCTAAAAAAAATAGAATAGTTACGTCGAATCACGTGTAGAGCACGAAAAAAACCCCGGATTTTATTATAACCATATGAAATTTTAAACTGACAAAAATAATAAAAAAGAAAGTGGTTACAATTAAAAGCAAAAACTTTTTATTTCTTTCTTTCTTTTATCTCTTTCTTTCATCTCCAATTATGTCAACTATAAGTGTTAATGCGGCATTAATACCTTCAACGGTAATTCCAGGTTCTTTCACTGTCAAAATGAGAACCTACTACCAAGAAAAATATACGATTAGCGTTTTTTCGAGTTCTACCAGTGCTCAACCAATAGGCGCTCCATTAGTTGTAGATTACTCATCTGGTCTCCCTACAGGTACTTTGCCAATTTTTTCTAGAACGATCAGTAGTGGACTTGTTGCTGGAAGTACGTACTATGTAACCATTCAACAGAACAACCTTGCTCTAGGTCAAACTCCATTTGCTGGGTACGTGAAACTTGCATCTCAAATGTCCATACCAGTCCTTAGTACAGTTACCCCTTCTTTAATCACTGGAGGTGCGATTGACGCAACTTTTCCTAAGCATCCACAGGATAATGGCACTTTCATGTACAAACTTGATGCATATGTACTTACCACTGTAGGTACATCGACGGTTGTTTCACAGACAGCGACTGGTACTTGTGTCGAAGCAACATTTTCGGCACAGGCAAATAGTACTTTGGCGAAATTATCTATTACTAATCTTATAGCAGGTTCACTATACCAGATAAGACTAAAAGTCAGGGATAGTATTACTCAGAAAGCATGGGAAACTCATACATCAACCGTACTCACTTCCCCTATTACTGGAACTATTGTACTAGCAGAACTTGCAACACCTTCCATTTCAAACTATGTCAACTTTGCTTCAAGTGTGAGAACACCTCAGCAAATTGTATTTCCATCAAGTCCAACTGTTACGCTTCCTTACTCTATAAATACATCTGCTTCTACTTCTATCGCTGTTACATTCGTCGCACCAACCGTGAAAGCTGCTGTACAACAGTACATCGTGTATGCAATTGAGTTTTCTGCATCTAGTCCGACCATCGCAGAACTAAAAGATGCTCAAAGTGGTACTTTTACTACTTCCTTCACTGCATCGGCCTTTGCATTACTCCCTCAGTCTGGTTCGGTGACTTCTTTGAGGGATGTTAGTATTCAAGGTCTTGATATCCAACTGAGCTATAAATTTGCAGTTATCGCAAAAGCGTCGACTGGATATATCATTGGAGGATTTCTAGACGCATCTACAAGACTCACGGGAATCAATGCGTCGTCCAAGGCTGTGTTCTCGGCTAAATCTTTAGTTGCAGCGAAGTTAAATGTCATCTATACTTTCGTGGATGCTACCAATACCTACACCACTGCCCCGGTAATCAGAGTAACTGCGACTCGTATCGGAGGAAGTGGTAGTGATCTACCTATTACTATTGATCCTGTATCGGCCCTTGTCATACAAGCTAATTCACAAAATTTAAGTTTTAATTTCCCGGTATCACTAAGTGGTGAATCCTCCTCTCTCGTTGCAGGTAGTTTCTATAACTTTGTTGCCAACGTTTCTGATGGAAAAGTATCTACTAATACCAGTGTCATCGGTAGTGTCTCTGCTTCAACCACCATCTTGGCTCCATGTGACATACAAGTCCCTACTCTGTTGAGTATCGTTGCTTCTTCTACCCCTGGAAATCTTGACATTAGCATTTCAGACGCTACTCTTGGTCTAGAACCAGCTTTGGCTTTGTATACTTTATCTTCATCATCCTCAGCTTCTGGTACATTCACTGCCACTGCTGTAACTAACTTAAAACAGGGAAGTAACTCTATATCACTCCCGGCGAATTTAGCCGGCGGATCTACTGTATTCTTTAAAGTTCAATATACCAGTGGATCGTCGAATACCTACTACTCAAGTCAAGGACCTGTGTCATCAGCTGTGTCTCTTATCATCCCAAGTGCACTTCCTGCAGCATCCAATGTGGTGTTTATGAATCCAACTGTTGTAAATGCCGTTTCGTTCAGTTTTACTGCAGATCTTACTGGTAGAAAAAAGGTAGATAACGATGTCATTGTACTTGCACAAAGTAAGTATGATAACTCCAAGAGTGCTACTTTGGTACAATCAGATGCTCCTTGGAAACTCAAGGCTAATTTACCTAGTCTGTCGAGCCAATTGGTCGCAACGTCACTTGATGTCTCACCAAATGCATCCACCACAAACCTTACTGCCCAAATTACCTTGGTTACCAATCTCCTTCCTACTGCATCGGCTACTTTAGTCACAACTTTTGTCAGTGCAGCTCAATCTCAGGTTCTTGCCAATATGAATGTTTTCTCTGCTTACAGTTCCTTAAATACGGCAGTCACCAGCATGCTTTCTGGTATTGGAAGCCCTGTTAATACAGACGTCACAGGATTATGGTTTTTGAAAACGCTGTTCACAGGTTTTATTTTATCTTATACCGGTGTTGTAACAAATAATCAACCGTTCTATAAGACAGTTGCTCAAATTATGAGTGCTCTTCTCGCCGCAAATACTGCAAATGCATTTCTTGGTAATAATATGACAGTTTATAATTCTTTGCTATCCATCCAATTTGGAACAGTAGCTTTTACGGATCCGTTTGACTTACTCGATTGGGTCAAAATTCAATTAAATCAATTAAATCCATCAGCACTGGCACAACCTCTTGCTGACTTTGCTGCTGTGAGGTCCACGTCCAATACTCTGAAATCAAGTGTCAGTGCATCTTCTACTCCACTATTGGACTTTAGAAACGCTTCGACCGCTCTTAACACAGCATTACCATCTTCCGCTGCTCCAATAAATCTTCTACAATCGTATACTGATGCGAATCGTTTACTTTGCCTCCTCTACAATATTTCACTTGCATCCACGCCTTATCCTTCAAATTCCACTTGGTACTTAACACCTTCTTCGCTTCCATCGGCTGCTTCTCTCCAGGCTGCTTTGAAAGATGCATACACTGCAGCTGCCACCACCATGGAACCTTCCTACAGAGTGCAGTTCAGTACTGCTTTCGCTATACCTCAAGTGGCACCTGTTATTACGATTGACCCTCCACTACTTGTTCCAATTCTTTCTTACAGTGGAGCAGACGCATTGATGGCAAATGGTATTACAGGTTATAGTTTGACCAATTATGCAAACAGCGGGTTTATTGGTGGAAATTCATATGCAGTTTCCATCTCCAGAATAGTTCCTACCGGATTTAATGAAGTATATATTGCATCCAATGCCACTGCTTTTACTTCCTCTGTTAAAGCAATTCCTTCGGTTCAACCTGTTGCACCTACAAATGTTTTCCTGACGCCACATAGTGAAAACTCGTTAATAGTGAGCTATAGAGCTAGTATCAATGCTGGTGCCAATCCTACCTATACTATAAGCTTATTAAATGTGACAAAATCACAAACTAGTACTTATACTTCTGCAGGCTTGTCTTGTAATATTTCGAATCTTACTGGGGGAAATCTGTACTCCGCCAGGGTATGTGTAAGTGGTACGGTGGGTACATATTCTACTCCATTTGTAGCCCCCACTGTGGCATCAGCATTTACGTCTAGTTCCTCTTCTATTATGGCTCCGGTAAGAGTTCCATCTCCTGTGGCCATGGACCCTGCAACAACCCAAAATTCTATGGTTAGTGCGAATGGTGTTAAAAATTACACCTACCAATCCTTCGTGGAGTCAGCTACTACTCTGAATCAAGTTTCTATTGTGTTTAGACCAAACTGGTCATCGTCTGATCTAAAGGCATCAGATCTTGCCAATCAAATGTACACTGCAACTTTCACTGGTCTAATAAACCCGTCAATAAGCACGGTCCCAGTTCAGACATTTTCATACACGGAATGTACCCAACTTCTAAATGGTCACGTTAGGTTTACTTTTACCATTCCTTCATCTTGGTTTGGAACGATTACGAATGGTAGTGGTACGAATACACTCACAAAAATTATTGTAGCAGCGATCCCTCAAACTGCACTCAACTATCTTGCTGCTTCGTCCAGCTTAGAGATTGTCGCCACACAACCTCCGCTATCTACGTTACCGTCATCTAGTATCATAATTACCAATCTTGAAGTTATCTCTGGCATTGTAAATTATACTTTTACTGTTCCCACAGCTCTAGTTGCAGCTGATACTGCTTCCTATCCCACAGACGCTGATCATCCTCTTCATGCTGCAACGAGAGATTATTGGAGTGGAAAACAGACTTTCACCCTCAAAATGATGAACCAATCCTCGCCTTCCGAAGATCCAGTTACTTTCAGTACAGCAAAAACGACTCTTACGGATGGTAACCCACCTACTGTCGCAACTGATTCTTACTTAACATCAACCACAAGTGGTTCGAATAATGTTTACAGAGGAAGCTTCCCATCATCGATACAACTTACTGGTGGTAATACCTATAAACTTTCTGTTGCGATGGATGCAAGTTTTGGCAACCTTGGTATTTCACCATGTCTATCGGATACCACTGTGACAGCAACTGCCCAGCTTCTTGCTCCTCAATATCTTGGCGTTACTAATATTTCAAATAAGGCAGGTGCTATAGTTGTTTCTTGGCAAGTTCCCGATGTTCTTAATAGCTATCAAATTGTGGTCTCTTCGCAGGATGGTAGCGTGCAACAATCCTTCAGCTCTATAGTGGCTGGACAAAATGGGTTTCTACCAGCAACTGGTTCTTCTCGGTCAAATATGTATAGCTACAATCTCTTCTTGTTCTCCTCTATGTCTGGTATCAACTCCTCTAACCCTCTTAACATCGATGTGTACAATATGCCAGTGAGACAGTCAGATATTCAATCGAATCCATCAAGTTTCACAAATATAGTTCCTCAAGCTCTCTTAGGCAAAACTTCAGCAACAACTTTGACGTATGATGATGCAATTCCTTCTATTGTGTTTACCCCTCCATCTCAAGCAGATGGAACTCTTTCGCTTCCCTATAAAATTATTATCAGGGATCAAGCTACCAATTCCGATAAGTTTTCATCGATCTTCTCCTCTACAAATTCTACTTCCGCCCCAGTAACAGTTTATATTCTTGGATCAAATGGGGTTGGTTTGTTACAGAGAGATCAGAGCTACGAAGTGGTGGTTATGGCTAACTACTCTGGTTCCGACAGTCCTATGGATAGTCCTGTTAACTCTGCTTATACATCCTCGTGGAACCTGTCTACAATTACATTAGCTTAGAAATACAATCTCTTTCTTACAGTTTTCACATAAGAGTGGCACTGTTGCACCTATCATTTCGCTTTGTTCACATACAGTAGTAATCTCTCTATTCGATGATTCACGTTGACCATTAAAAAAATCAGAAAATTTATGAACAATCATATGTCGTGAAGTCTTATTTGTTATGAATTCTTTCATCATATAAGCCAGCATTTCCTTCTCCACATACTCATTACAAGTTTGATCTCTATATTCTCTCTGAAGTTCTTCATATAACTTCATGTACATTAACACTGTTTTCATATCTGAAATATCATGGAAGTACTTGTTATAGAAAGTTCGAAATTCAGGTTGACTCATTACATCATCTAGATCTTTGAAAAATGGATTTTCTTCTAAAAGCTTTCTACCTTTTTGAATAATCTTCTCTTCCGTCTCTGTACTGATAATACCGAAGTTCACTAGATCCATATTGTTTTCTTTCTTCACCTTTTCTTTAATTTATTTATATGTTAAAAAACATATATCCAATAAATGTTTATATGCAGATAATTTGTAATAATATTAGTATTACTATACGTAATAAAGTCAAAACCACTATAACATAAAAATAAATAACAAAGGCTTGAACAGTTTTGTTTCAAACTTTTTTATTTCTTTTTACAAGTAAACCAAAAGTCAAAAGTCAAAATCATTTATTTGTATCTACCAAAAGTCGAAAGTCGAAAACAGTCTCTATTATCTACCAAAAGTCAAAAGTAGAAAACAGTCTCTGTTATCTACCAAAAGTCAAAAGTAGAATGATTATAAGATACTTCGAAGATGCTCCCTTTGCAACGAAATCATGCACCTCTAGTGAGAACCAAACTAGAAGTACTTGCAGTGTAAAAAGTATTTAAAATAGAATCGTGAACTTTGTTACAACCGTCTTCAAGGCGGTCCTACTAGAAGTAGGAGAACAGACTATCCCAGTAGCGTAAGCTTTACTGGCGAATGTCAGGGATTTGTAGTGTTTTCAGAGCGGTGTTGCTTCAAAAGTTATCTGATAAGCATAATATCCAAAAAAATTCTACCTGGAAGTATAATAGTAGTTTTATAGATCAGATTTTAAATTTTTTACACTTACCAAAAAAAGAATGGACTTTGATAAAGTTTCGGAAATCGCCGATCAGCTTGTAGTATACAATAGAGATCTTATCTATGATCTAGTAAATAAGATATCTGCTGGTTACAGAGAATTTCTTTTTCGAGAATTTCCGATTGTTCTCGGATGTTGTTTCTATTTCAGCTTTTTAGTGCTTTCACTTATTGTATATCCTCCCAGTTACAGTGCTTGTGCATCATTTGGTGGCGAGCAAATTTATATTTCCTTAGTCGTTCTACATTCTCTTTTCTTATGTATTCTTTTTCTCTATGGATTTCAGAACTTGTTACCGACTTCAATAAATGACTTTGCTTCTTTCCTTTCGCCGAATGTTCTCATAGTGGTTGTCATTGCCTTCTTCTTGATTTACGGGTATTTGTATTTTAATTGTTCCGATCCTGTATGTACGAGTGATCATCCTTGCACATCCATCGAAGACGTCACAAAGTATAACATTGAAGTGAATAGACAAGTGGATCTTCTTCCTATGATTACAGAATTACAGAATTGGTACAGAAGAGAAGTACTTCCACAAAGAGCAAGAATTTCTACTTGCTCCAATCTATATGATGCATCTTACCGAACACAGAAGAATATGGGAGCAGATTCTACCTGCAATCCATTGGTTCCAGGAACAACTCTCGAATGTAAGGATAACCCAGATCCAGAAAAGGGGGCACCAATCTTATCCGAGTTTTATATCATGGCAAGTAATAAAACATGTGTTGTTCAGTACCAATATGATTTCTATGTGAGCACGAAAATGATTGAAATTGCACTGAATGCCGGTGCAAGGTGTTTGGATTTTGATATCTGTCCTCTAAATTTCAATAAAAATGCCCCTCCTATCGTTACTGTTATGCGAGATTCGGATAATTTAAATATGCATCATAATTATGTGACAGTACAGAATGTCTTGAAAACGGTGATACAAACCTATTTTCCTGGTAGTAACATGGCTACAGAACAGAAAAATGGGCTACAAGATCCCTTGTTTCTACATTTCAATATTCATCCAACAGTCACAAAACAAACTTGCGAACAACTTGCGGCCTTGCTTCGATTTTATTTCACAGAATATACATCAAATAAATTACTTGGACCTGAGTATAACTTTAGGAAAAAGAACATCGCTACTGTTCCAATCTGTCATTTATATGGGAAAGTGATTATTATTGTTCGTCTCATGGGAAAGAATCAAGATCTTCCATCAATATCCACAGGATTGAGTGAAGTAGCCAATCTTGTAGCTGGTGTAAACTATAAAGATAAAGAATGGGTCGAAGTTAAAGCTTCTTTAAATAAAGACGAATTCAGAGACTTTAATCGACGAAATTTTACTTATGTGAGAAACAGTCCACATCCATATAGTAATTTAAGTACGGATACCTCTTCTACATTAGGAAATTCCAATCAAAGCTATGTAGGTTCTATGACATCTTCTACTGGTGCCAAGAGTGATGATGTTACATCACTTCTCTTGAATAAGTATAGTATCAATAATGACCCTTCACTAGTCATGCCAATTGGTTGCCAAATAATGGCCATGAACTTCCAAGTGGTGGATGAACAGATGAAAAAGATTCTTGGATTCTTTGAAAAATCAAGTTATATATTGAAACCTCTATCACTTCGACGAAAAGCTTTCATGTATACTCAACCGGTTCAGGGTTTATATGGCACGGTGGAAGCACAGAGTTGTGATACTGACTACAGTGATTCGAATACAGATTTACAAAATTCTACCTATTGTGCAAGTCGTCAGTCAGATCTCACCATTGAAGCAAAGAAAAATGATCTTGCAGCAAGCAGAGATATTATTACTGATCATGCAAATGCAATAGCAAATCGTGATGTTTTTTACAAACCATAAATTGATTTAATACCATCCATGTGTTGCACTCATGCGATCAAAAGCTTGATACGCTTCTTGAAGGGCATAGGGTATATGGTGACGTGTAGCATCGAGTCCGCCTTTACCATCGATGATCATTTGTTGTATATCAATCATCAAATTTTCCAAACAGTAAGTGGGTCTCCATCCTTGATTAGTAAGAACTTCCATACAGATTGAACCACCTGATGTAACATGCCCAGTCATCACTTCAAAACGAGGAGAGATAACCCGAATAAAGGGGGGGTGATTCGGGAAGTCTTCTGGAAATCGAACTTCCATGTGAAGTCCAGAGGTATATCCATAATTTGCCATATCATTTTCTATTCTTGAACCAGGTACGAACCCGGTCAACATAATATCCCAAATGGCTAGATTTTCTTCATCTCGTAAATTAATCTTAATATGTTCTTGTGAACACTTTTGGATCTTACGAAAGTCACTCATAAGACGTTTCTGTGCAATTCGACTTAATACCATGCTTTTTTGTTTTATTTCAGCTCTTAGTGATGTGTTGAACTTTTCATTCAATGCTTCCGCAACACCAAAATGTACAATAAAATCTTTACTCGGAAAGTGTAGAATATAACGTATCAAGAGTAGTGATTCGTCTGTCACTACATAAATACTTTGGGACTTTCTGTGGTTTGTCTTCGGTCCCACTACTTCGAATATACCTATCACAAAATCATTTGTATCCATACTCATTTCATCACTAAATCTACCTCCACCGACACTACTACCTTTCTTACCATCCGCACAGTAGTACATGGATGTGTTGAAATTATCTGATAAGTAAATACCATGCCCGTAACAACTACCATTGAGCATCATATCTTTATTATTACTATATACTTTAAGACCATTTCTCATGATGGAATACCAGTTCTCTTTTCTTGATCCATGGTAAAGAAAAGATGATATATTTTCATTTTTAGCTACTTTCTCACGAAATTCATTTTCAACTGCAACTGGATGTTCTATTTTGAACTGTGGTATAGGATGGAAGAGATGTAAGCTAGTAGTACTATCAGTAGTTTCACCAAGTTTCAGGAGAACAGTAGGAGTCATATTCATAGTGTTTGAAACTATCATGAAGATAAGAAAGGAGTAGATTGAATCACCAAGACTATCCTTGGATTCTTGGTCGTCTTTAAATGTTTTTATTCGGGTTACAACTGTCAGTGACCGGATATCTCTCTTCACAATATCCATATCAATATACTTCGGTGGCAGAGGACTAAATATCTTCTCTGAACGGGATGAAAACATAGAAGCAATCGTCGTATCTAGTAAAAAAGAGAATGTTGCATTTTTTTCTGTGAAAAATTTTATCAATGTGTTACTTGTTACGTGGTATGATGTCATGTCTTCGGTTTCGTTCTTGTGGATGTGTGCCATATTTGTTTCTCGTTTTTTAATATATTTATTACACACTTTTTAATTTTTATGATGAAGAAGCTTTTTTTATATCATTTTTAAGTAGAGCAGGAAAGATCAATACTATCAATAATTTTTCATTTTTTTAAACCAAACAAACCGCACATGTATCTTCCAAAACACCAACTCTCCGCCTCAAATAGCACTAATAAAGCTAGTACAAATGATAGTAGTGCTGAGTACTGGGACGACGTAGATATTGAAGCTTGTTTATGGCAGAGAGAACACGAACACATTCTTTCAAGAATCTCAGATCAAGCACTTTGTTATCACTGGTTAACAAACAAGAGTATGAAAGTATACAAATTCTATGACATGTTATTCACAATTCCAGTTATCTTAATCTCCACTATATCAGGTACTGCAAACTTTGCACAGATGCAAATAAGTGAAGAATACAGAAATGCTGCTTTAATGATTACAGGTGCTTTTAATATTTTTGGAGGAGTACTTCATACTTTACATCAGTATGTCAAAATTTCCGAAAAAGTAGAAAAGTTTCGTCACAACAGCGAAGAATGGTTAAAACTCCATCATTTCTTAAAATTTGAACTTAGTCGTCGTCCAACCGAGCGAATTAGTCCAGGGAAACTTTTGCGTGAAGCTTCAACAAATTTCGAAAAATTCGTATCACGTTGTCCTGAAATACCAGATAGAATCATAAAAGAATTTAAAGATACATACCAAGGGTGTAGTACTTTTAATATTATCACTAAACCTGAAATTTGTAATTTTTTAGCAGGTACTGAGCAGTATATTTTCACACAAGAAAAAGGTTATGTGAGTGGAAAAGTTGATTGCATTGCTAGTAAACAACAAATATCTTCAGACATCAACAACAATATTGTTAAAGTTGAACAGGATGAAAAACCTGTCATACAAAAAACAGAAATTGAATTAGTTTTTGAGAATGGAAGTTATAGTAGCAAAGGCGAATTGGATAACGAGGCTTGAAAAGTTGTTTCGAACTTTATTATTTCTTTATTATTTAAGGAATCGTGTATCAAAGTTAAGGCTATGTTGAAGCAGTTAGTTCTTTAATGGATTAACGACTTAGAGCTTCTTTTTTGGAAAGTCGAGGAGACTATTTTCTTGAAAGTCGAGGAGACTTTCTAGATAAAGGTTTTTTACCTTTACCTTTTGGTTTGTCATTGGATGATTTACCTTTTGGTTTGTCGTATTTCTTACATCGTTGGCACTTGGATCGAACATTAGTCAAAAATTGTTGTCTAGTCATTGCTTTAATACCAGACGTTCCATTGTTAAAACGTTTCTTGGCTAGAGTACTTCTCTTAATGGAAACGTACTTTCCTCTTTTGTTTCTCTTAATATCCTTTGCAGTAAGTCCACCTGCTGTCCTAACTGATAGAACTCTTTTACCAGATGCAGTAGAGTGATTCTGTCTTTTGGCAACTTTAGCCTTTGTACTTTTTATCTGACCAAGAGTTGGAGGTAGCATATTAATAAGTTTTTAGTTTTTTATAATCAATGTGGTTGGATTTATTAAACTTTAGATGAGATATAATTTTGAAAGCACTAAATAAAAGTGAAGTTTATTTTTTTAGACGCTCCGAGTTTTTTGTGCTTTCATTTTCTTTTTGTTTCCGAAAAAACTTCAGTGATTTCCAATTTCCAAAAAAATAGTTTAGCATAAATTCAATTCAATACAAGTCATTCGCATCGTTTTAAAAATAAATAAATCTTTTGGAATCACTGAAACCTGAAGTATATAAAAGTCGATTATTTTCGCAAAAGTATCACTTTCAAAAATGTATAGACAGTATTTATAGCAAGAAGCAACATCAATATTATTCTTGGAAAATTGAATGTTAGTAAACACCGAGAAAAACCAACGCAAATCCCATAAAAGAGCACAACGGAGAATGAAGTAACTGAATAAAGACGTCGTTTGAGTTATATTTGGACTGTCACGAGCGTGATCTTTTTTTCCCATAAAAGATGACCATGAAGAAAATCCAGATGCATAGAGAATCTTTGCTACTTGGAAACACATGAATTTTTGCTCTAATATAAGCAAATCTGTAACACTATGTTTTGTTATACAACTGGCGTGCACTGAATTTAGAATCGTTGCCCATGCTTCTACATACGCTTCTGTGAAAAGAACTGGGAAGAAATGTGCGGTAAAAGCAAATTTCTTTTCAAAAAAAAGTGTCGCTTCATATGGATTATTTAGGTCAATTTTCTTTTTTCCAATTTTCATTTCCATTTTTCCCACACGAATGCTTCTCTCATTTCTTATATCATCCAAGTATAAGACATGTATACACTCGTGAATAGATACTTTCAATATCTCTTCTAGTCGATAAATGAAGATTGAATCACACTTACCATGTTTTGAAAATGCATTATTGATCACTTCAGAATCCCATACTTTTAAAGTTGGAATAACTTTATGCAACAAAGTTGGAATTAAAAATAGTGTAATCCTTTGACATGTACTATAATGATTTTGTTCATTGGTAACAAGTACATTCACTATCAATCCGATTATAGTACTAAGATAAAAAGAAAGATTTCTAAAAATTTCAGGAGAGTGACTTCTTTCTTTGTACAGTGAAACTTCTAAACTTAATTCATCTGTTTCATACTCGTCGACACTGTCTGAGTGAAAATGTTTTTCGATAAACGTTTTTACTCTACGAGGAAAAAAAAAATCTTCTGGTAGAGTATTTGTTTCATTGATTCTCTCTACTTTTTTTATTCTCACGCTTTTTCGGGGTAGGGTCTCTTTTTTAAGAATTTGTTTTTGTAAGTATTGATTCATTTTCATCGTTAGCTCTTCTAGTGATCCAATAGGTGATATAAAAAAAGGAGATGATGGATACTCAGAAAGAAATTTAGTGATAGTACTTGATGCATATGTAAACATTTCTTTTGGTAGTTACTAAATTGTAACTTCTTCTCAACTTATATAGTTAAATATAATAGTAGGAAAAAAATAATAATTTTAGAGTAGATACGGTTTGAAAATATTTCAATGAACTATAATATTTATAATCAAATGCAATGTCCGTTGTTGATCGGAACACCGGCTAAAACATCTTTCACATCTGTAGTACAAAGTGTGTCGAATAACATGCAGACATATATCGCTGCTTATCCTTTTAGTGGCGTAAATTCAGATGTAGCATACGGTCAAGTCGAATCCAGTACTGGATTTTATACGGGACGAGACTATGCTCTTGGATCGAATTTTTTCTTTAAGTCTGGACTTCAATGTGATGATACTTCCTCTAAAGAGTGTAAGGGTCAACCGAACTGGACGTATCTGAGAAACATTCCTTCAGGTAAAATTCCTTTACTTGGAGACATTAGTTTCCAAGGAATTACAGGTTGTAATATAGATGGTCTGACAGAAGGTAGAGGATTGTTATCTGGTATTTTGGAAGACATTAGTGATATTTCACCATTGGCTATAGGTGAAGCAGTACTTGGTAAAGGAAATACCGGTTCGACAACTTGTAAAACTGTCTCTTATCCAGTTGGAACTCATATTTACGATCCTTTGATGGAATGTAAAACAGGTGATAAATGTGACGGAATTCATAAAACCTGGGAAATGCAAAATCAATGTTCTTCTTCTACGAAACACTTGAAAATGACAACAGATACCCAAAGTTCATTTCAAGTACCTGGAGCTTTGGGCATTTTCAATGAAACCTTCACTAGTAAACAAAATACCAGTGACGATGAAAAGAATTATAATAATTTTTTCATCATACTGCTGCTGATATTTCTTGTAGTAGCAACAGTTCTTGCAATTTTTTCACAAAAATAGATCAGTCTGCTTGGAAGTTTTGAAAATCAGTTCTCCATTCCATCAAAAGGTCTGAGATTTCCTTAAGTGAAAGTTCTGTACTAGAACCTCTATTGTATGTTTTATATGCTACTGTCTCACCTAGTTTCAATATATCATCATACTCGTCTTTCAAACGACATTGTTCTTCATCCATTGGTTTAGAACCACTATTTATTGCTTGTGCACTCAAAGAAGCTAAACGTAGATTATTTAAGCGATTATCCGATCGTATTCTATTGATATGATCAATTGTGAAATCCTCAAATTTATTTGTTTTGAATTCATTAAGAAAACGACACGTGACGAAGTCATGAAGTGAAATCTTCGTTTTATTTTGTGATCTTATATATGGAGCTTGTGATTTAGAAAAAGGCGTCCAATTCAGTTTAATTACATTATGAAAGTCATCCTCGTCAATTAAAAAACGAACTACTTTATCATCAATCGTCTTAAATTCCGAGAATGTATATTCCTTTCCTCGATTACATTCAGAATTCAAGCACACTCCTACTCTATATGAAGATTGTTGGTACTCTATTTTTTCCGAATATAAATTTTTATTACCCCATTTTTCCAAAGGTTCAAGTTGTTCAGCAGATGGACACATGCGTCGGGTAAAATGTTTTTTTTGTGATCCTTGATGTTTTCTTGTACCCGTTTCATTTTTAGAAGACTTGCGAATGTTAACAGAAAAATGATAGTAAATGCTAGTATCATAATTTCCTGTGAACTCTCTCCTCTGAATTGCATTTGTTCTAATATTTACTAAATTACTCAATCGGTTGTCTTTTTTTTCGAAATTTAAGAATCCAGTATACATGGATGATGTATTTTTTTTGATTGCACCTCCGTATAGAACCTGTCGTAATTCAAAATCCTCATTTTCATTTGAAGAAGTTTTCTTAATCTTCGTGACAAGTATACTTTCACCATTTTTCTTTTTTAGTTTCCATTTAAATTTGTCAATGTAGTCAAAATCATCTTCGTCAATTAAAAAGAATATATTAGGGTCTTTATTTGAAATTATTAAACAATATGAACTTCCGGCGTACGTATATTTTTCTGAAAAGTACACATCACTTTGTTTGTTTTTTGTCGCTTTGTTTTTAAGTAAAACATTACGTCTATCAATTAAATTTTGATCACTACGAAGGAAGCTTTCTTGAACCTCTTGGTTTATGTCCATCTTTTCAAAAAATATGAAAATCTACACGGTTGAAACTTATGTATGTGACTAAGAAAATAAAATTATTATTTTTTTGAATGAATTGCTTTTTTTCGATTTTCAGAAGAAAATCCCTAATGCGATCAATTTAAAAAATGGATATAAGACTAGGTCTACTTTTAGTATATATAAAACGTGATCTGTCAACATTTTTATACCAATATATAAATCATGTCTTTCGTACAAGAAGAGTATCCAGATATTTCAAAACAAGTTTTCTTAATTCTAGAAGAAAAAAAATCAGGATGTTGCAAGGAAAACTCAAAGTTCAAAGAGTCTTTTGAAAAACAATATCCTCAACTTTTTGAGATGTTGTACTCAAGTGATCTTAATATGCATGAATTAGACTTTATTCTAGGAAAATATAACAGTGTTCGAAAAGGTGATAACACATATGAAGATACCTCTAAAGAAGTAGGACAAGTTTTCTATGATACTTACGTAGCACCAATTTTACCCGAAAAAAAATAGTAGTATAGAAAAACCATTATGATACTTGAACAGTTGTTTTAAAAAAATGAATGATCATTTTCATAAAGGAATCGATATTTCATTATTTTCTGGTATAAATTTAAAGATTCATCAAAAAATTAATGATTTCTGCCAATGATATCGAAGAAAAATGGATTTCGGTACTTGGGGAGAAGAATGGGAAATTGGCACTTTTTTGGAATAGTAACATGTGGAAATGGCTCTCTAAAGAAGATCTTTACAGGACCATGAAAACCTGGCGCACATCTGCAAAGGATGGAACACTCAAAATAAATCTCTGTAACAACAAGGAGTTAGAGGATATTAGGAATAAAACTTGGTTTGTTTTAGTAGTTCAATTATACGATCGAGAATCGTTACAATATGAGAATGAGCATTGTACCGATCTTGGAGCTTTTCACATACTTGATTATACGACAAGTGGTACCGTCTACATGTTCCGTAATAAGGAAAATCGGGACAGTATTTATACATATGTCATGAAAGACGTTGGAGAAGATTCTTTTTGAGTAACGTGTAAGCTTTCATTTGTAATCATTAAAAAACAACTGTTCAAGCCTCAAATCCATTTTCATTAGAAACTCTATCGTGCTTTTTCTCTGCTAAATATAATATACATCATTGTCTTTAGATTCTTTTTCTAGTCTCATTGTTCTTTCCGGTCGGTGTAATTCAAAAAAATGAACACTAACAGTATTAAAGAATTCGCAAAGTTTTTTGATGCCATTAAATTTGATATCTTCAAACTAAAATTAAAAGACAATCAAAATGCATTAATCAAACAACAAACCAACGAATCTGTCAACATGCTTCAAAAAAGATTAGGGGAAAAGAACAATACTATGGAAGAAAATGTCAAATTTCAAAAAGAATTAAACTTTATCTCTACAAAAAGTGAAGAATTAAGTGATGAAAAAATTGAACGTTTTCTCAAAGCAAGTAGAAGAACTATATCTAGTACAATCTTCTTACTCAAAGAAATATATGGTTTTCAGTCAAAATATTACTGTGAGATTTCAAAACAGATACGTCTTTCCTGTAGAATCCTATTAAAAACCCAACCCCTAACTTACAGAACAGACTTGAGCAAGTCAAAAATACTTGAGCATACACCGTCTCTTGTAAAATTACTATTAATCTACTTACATGATATTAATGATCGTGTTATCTTAAATCGAGCTCTTAAATATTTACAATATGGTAATCCAAAAGAACATTTAGATATGGTTTGTAACTTAACAAATTATTTTGATCAACTGAACTTACTTTTGGATGACACATCAAGTTTTCAAAAAATGGAAGAAATATATCAAAAAAAAATAATGGGTATTAAGAACGACGATCAGTTGTTGGGAAAGCTAAAGAAGGAACATGATGAATTAAATGGATTATTAAATTCGGAAAATTTTCCTGGATACTTCTTAATTGAAGACTATCCTATCAGATTTGTTATATGGGCTTTTCAAAAAGAGAAACAAACTAATGAAGAAGAGTATTTTGAAAAAGTAAAGTTCATTAAAAGTAATTCTGAAATTCCATCTCCCTTGTCATTTAGACATATCCCATTTAAATCTCAATTAATTATAAAGTATCTTCGTAATAGTACGAAAACAAACAAAAAAATCATTTTGACACTTTTATCGTACGGTTTAGATGATAAAGTATCATCATACCCGATACCAGCCTTTTGGTTATCTCCTTTTTTAAGACCAAAATGTCCAACAAATTCGCTTGGAGTGTGTATACCAATAAATGAATTTTTTGATAAAATGGAAGATAAATACTGTTCTGGGATGGAAGATGTCGATGACCTGGACCGAATTGGTTTACTAAACAATCTGAGGGAAAAAATCAACAAATCTACAAAATCGGAAGAAGAATTAAAACTCTTAACGAAGTACATCAAAGAAAATACACTCTCAGAACCTATTAAAATCGAAATTTTGAAGATTATTCAGAAAAAGACTCGTTCGAAGAAAGATCTAAGAACGAATCTACAAATTTCTTCAGAAAGAAAAGATAAAGATATAAAGACTCCTCCCTTGACTCGGAAAACTTCCTGTCCGTTAGGACAGATACGACTTGATGGAAAAGGAAGTTGCAGAGTACTGTCTTCTGTTTTAGACCTAGTAAGAAACAAACTACATAGTCCAAATCCAGAAAAGAACAAAGTCTACACTTCATTACTTCAAATGCTACTTTTATTTGCCGATGGTGACAAGAAAGTGCCATACTCAAAAACTCTTGACGAAATTGCAAAATGTTTTACAGGATCGGAAAAGGATCAAATAATGCAGTACATGTGGAAAAAAAAAGTAACCCAACCATGGTACGTTACCATATAAAATATTACACCACATAATATGACATAACAGTTACATTTCATAATGATCTCTCAACAAAAAAAAGTGCAAAATGTAAACCAATGAAAAAATAATAATTTTTAACTAAAAAAGTGAAAAAAACATTCAACCTGTCATAATTTTATTTCATTTTTAACTTGTCATAGTGACCATATTTGAAATGCCAAAACTTGAGATGAAATGTCCCACATGTGGACTGGGAAATCATCAAAGCAAAATGTTTACTCAGAAAGTCAATCGAGTTACGCATCTGTTTACGGCATGTCGTGAGGGTCATAAAGATCTTGTGAAGATATTACTAGATAAGCAGGCAGATGTCAATATTCAGGATATTGAAGGTACTACGCCTCTGTATATGGCATGTCAGGAGGGTCATGGAGATATTGTGAAGATGTTGCTGGATAAGCAGGCAGATGTCAATATTCAGGATATTGAAGGAGCTACGCCCTTGTATATCACATGTCATCATGGTCATCATGATATTGTGAAGATGTTACTGGATAAACAGGCAGATGTCAATTCTCAGAATGTTGAAGGTACTACGCCTCTGTATATGGCATGTCAGGAGGGTCATGGAGATATTGTGAAGATGTTGCTGGATAAGCAGGCAGATGTCAATATTCAGGATATTGAAGGAGCTACGCCCTTGTATATCACATGTCATCATGGTCATCATGATATTGTGAAGATGTTACTGTATAAACAGGCAGATGTCAATTCTCAGGATGTTGAATGTACTACGCCGCTGTATATGGCATGTCAAGATGGTCATGAAGATATTGTGAAGATGCTGCTGGATAAGCAGGCAGATGTCAATATTCAGGATGTTGAAGGAACTACGCCTCTGTTTATTACATGTCAGAATGGCCATACAAATATTACGAAGATGTTGTTGGATAAACAGGCAGATGTCAATATTCAGGATAATGAAGGAGCTACGCCCTTGTATATCACATGTCAAAATGGTCATAAAGATATTGCGAAGATGTTGTTGGATAAGCAGGCAGAGATCAATATTCAGACTGTTGGAAGAAGTACGCCTCTGTTCATGGCATGTCAAAATGGTCATATAGATATTGTGAAGATATTGCTGGATAAGCAGGCAGATGTCAATATTCAGAATGTTGAAGGAGCCACACCTCTGTATATCGCATGTCAGGAGGGTCATAAAGATATTGTGATGATGCTGCTGGATAAGCAGGCAGATCTCAATACTCCGGATGTTGATGGAGTCACGCCTATACATGCTGCATATCAGGAGGATCATAACGATATTGTGAGGATGCTGCTGGATAAGCATGATGAAGGATTTGTGCCACCTGGTATTGCTTCTTGGTGCTGCTTCTCGGAATGGCTATGAAGATAATGTGCAGAGTATACTGAATATATTCAGTCTAGTTTAGTAAAGACTTCTCATTTCTTTTCATGAACTAATGTAAAAAAATATATTTCAATTTACATTTATTCAAAAAAAATTTCTTCACAAAATATTTTTACCGCTTTCATAATTCCACCTTTTGTTGAAGAAAATCAAAGTGTTGATAAAATTCATAAAATTATTTCCTTTTTATATAACGATACAATTTCTTCCAAAAGAAATAAGATGAACGAAATAGTTGTTGGTGGTACTGGATATTTACCGAAACTTCATACGAATATGCAGGATTGGAAGAAGGTGCTATGGTATAATGAGAATGTTACGAAACAATTTCCAGGTTTGAATGGATCATTTCCTGATATGACCACTTTGGAATACAAAGAGAAAGCAATACAACATGTGAATTTCATTTTACTTCAGCAACGGATCGCATACGAGAGCCGTGTGAAACAACGTGAGAAGAAAGCACGACGACTGGAACAAGAAGAAAAAATGAAGGAAGATGCACATGTCGCCGAGATGAAGAAAAAATACGGACACGGTTGGGAAAAAGATGTCGAAGGAAAGGATGAGGACTGTGAAACCGCATCAAAACTTAGAGAAGAAAATGAACGCCAAGATTTATTGGATTACTACAGGAGAGAGGATGAAGAACTTCTATGGGACCGGGATATCGATGAAGAAATGAATAAAAAAGACCATGAGGATGCATTATTTGATGTCCGTATGGAATTTGAAACCAGAGCAATGTTACCAGCAGTGAAAATGGCATATATCCAAGAAAAGCAACGCTCTTGGCAGCAAAAGAGAACCGAAGAAGAAGAAAGCTTGAACATAGAAGTTGAAGCAGAAGGGGAGGCATGGACTCGAGCTATTGAAAGTGGTAAAATGGCAAGAGAAGCGAAAAAACTTCATATCGCAAAGTATGAAGAAGAAAAAAAAAAAGAAGTACTTGGTGATTCATTGTAATCTAGACGTTTCTCATTTTTCTTTTCAATCGGTGTGACAATAATCCAAGAGAATAATAATTGTACCAATGAGTCTCTTGACAATTTTTTACACCTTTTCTCATTAAAAAAGCGCATCATTTTACACCTTTTCTCATTTAAAACGCCGATTTTTCTTGTTCGCTATCTCCCATTTTATTACTGGTGACCCTAATTCTAAACACACTTTTGCGTATTCAAACCCTTTTTTCGCTTCTTCTAACAGCTGCCCTGAACTATCTTCTTTTCGGATACTTTCATATAATCGTTCATCATTCTGTTTTCCAAATCCTCTTAGTTGATTTTCCCAATACGCAATCATACCCATAATATCAATTTGCTGGTCTTCATTATATTTTTTTTCCAAATCATCTTCCCATTGAGAAGATTTTTGTATAGCTTCCTCATATCTATTTTTCGCCGAATCGTATTCTTCTTGAGAATTTATTGTTATCATAATATTGAATTGATATTATAATATTATAATAATATAATTTTTAATCAATTTTATACAGGCATTTGAATTGTAAAAAGGTGTATAAAGTTTT
>Ga0209768_10000387_pt1 | contig 30720 bp, 31 predicted proteins | sample LauGreSBDMM110SD_3_FD_187564 | JGI IMG/M metagenome (GOLD analysis project Ga0209768, IMG submission 187564) | Freshwater lake microbial communities from Lake Michigan, USA - Sp13.BD.MM110.SD (SPAdes) (version 2) | ecosystem: Environmental > Aquatic > Freshwater > Lake | place: Lake Michigan... | reverse complement strand
GCCTTTCCACGTGGCTGAAGTGTTTACCGGCTCACCCGGCAAATACGTCACCTTGGCTGAAACCATCCGCGGCTTCAAGATGATCGTCGCCGGTGAATGCGACCACATGCCTGAGCAGGCGTTCTACATGGTCGGCACGATCGACGAGGCCATTGAAAAGGCCAAGAAAATTTAATACGGGCTGCATTCGCACCTGACAAGGAAGCCCCATGAAAACCATGCAAGTTGATGTGGTCAGTGCCGAAGAGCTGATTTATTCCGGACAAGCCACTTTCGTGGCCTTGCCTGGCGAAGTCGGCGAACTCGGTATTTATCCGCGCCACACGCCGCTGATCTCGCGCATACGTGCCGGTTCGGTGCGTATCCAAAAGCCTGACGGCGAAGAAGAATTCGTCTTTGTTGCCGGCGGTATTCTGGAAGTTCAACCCGATTCAGTCACAGTCTTGTCCGACACGGCTGTGCGCGGCAAGGATTTGGACGAAGAGCGCGCCAATGCAGCCAGACAGGCCGCAGAAGAGCATATGAAAAATGCCAAGTCCAGCGTCGATATCGCTGCGGCTCAGGCGGAACTCGCTGTGTTTGCAGCACAGCTGTCAGCATTGCGCAGATTCCGCAGCAAAAAATAACACCTTGACCAAGGCCAAGCTCCGGGCAGCCACCGTAGGCGGTTCAGCCGACGAGATCGAAGCCGCGTTTTATGAAGCCTTGCAAAAAGGCGATATTGAGCGGCTCATGGCCTGCTGGTCCGATGACGAAGATGTGGTCTGTGTTCATCCCGGCGGCCCGCGCCTGGTCGGCATAGACAATATCCGTCAATCCTTTGAAAACATGTTCAGCAACGGCGTCATCGACGCCCATCCTGAACATGTGCGCAAAGTAGAAACGGTCACCAGCGCCATGCACAATCTGGTCGAGCGCATCTCCTTGAACCTGCCGGATGCCCCGGCCACCGCGTTTGTGCTGACCACCAATGTGTATGTGCGTTCGCCCCAAGGCTGGCGCATGGTGGCGCACCACGCCAGTCCCGGTACACCGCAGGAGATACACGCGCGCTCGGACGCCTTGCCGCCGATTTTGCATTGAGGCATTCAAGCTTTGTATTTTCAATCGCCCTCTGGCGGGAGAGCTTCAACCATGGATGATCTGGTCAAACAGGCGATGCAAAAGTGGCCTAACGTGCCGCACTGTTTCGGCTGGCTGGGGCTGGATCAACGTGGCGATTGGTACATGCGCGACGACCAAACCCAGGCACTAGGCTCGTTTGAAAAAGCCAAGGGCAGTAAACTTTTGCACACCAAATTGATTGAATTCATACAGCGCAACTACCTGGCCGATGAGTTCGGTCAGTGGTATTTCCAAAACGGCCCTCAGCGTGTATTCGTAGAGCTGCTGGCGGCCCCGTTTGTCTGGCGTGTGCAGACTGACTTTAGTGTTTGGTCTGCTGACGGCATGTTGCAGGACATACAGCATTGCACTGTGGATGAACAAGGCATGGTGTATTTGTACAGTTCACAAGGACTGGGCCTGGTGCATACGCAGGATGTTGTGATAGCTGCAGATGCGCTGGCTGACCATCGCTGGCACGAAAAAAAAGTACTTTCCAGCGAACTGGAGAGCACTTACCGTTTCGTGAAAAGCCCGCAGCAACGGGCTTCACGCATCACTTAGCCGTTGCAGAAGGCTCGGCAAATTTGGCGCCGGAAGCATTGGCCATGTAAACCACGGCATGGCCGATTTCAACATCCTCGTGCTCTCCACCTGCTTGGGCCGGCATGACATTTTTGCCTTTGAGGGCTGAATTGAGCAAAGCGGGATAGCCGGTTTTGATACGCGGGCCCCAGGCAGCAGAGTCACCCAACTTGGGCGCGCCGGCAGCACCGCTGACATGGCATGAGGCACATTGACCATTGAAAACTTCTTCGCCGGATTTCATGGGACGGTTGCTGTCCTTGATTTGTATAGTGCCGACTTTTTGTATGCGACTCGCAGTGGACTCAGCCAAATTGCTGGCACCGGCCGCAGGTTTATTTTGTGCAGTGACGAAATAGACTAAACCGATGATGATGAAAATCGGCAAAATAAAAGACAAGCTCACCAGGAGCAGAAATTGTTTAGGGGTTTTGACGGGGCCGGTATGTGGCTCTTCGTGCAGGTCGCTCATGGTGACTTTCAGTGGATGTGAAAACAGTCTGAAATTATAGCCAATGCGCCCATTCCGAATGGCTCACAAGATCGCATGCTGATTGAACATGCTGTGGCAACCTACAATACAAGTCTTGCGGCTGTAGCTCAGTGGATAGAGTATTGGCCTCCGAAGCCAAGGGTCGTGGGTTCGATCCCCGCCAGCCGCACCATGTGTCACAAATTAATACTGAATCTTCTGGCCGCACTAAGACTTAGATTGCCTTAATTCCCCGAACTGCGCTGCCAAATCGGTCTCCGCGTGCTCCAACACAAAATACCTGAACGCCTCAGCTGCCGGCGACAAGAATTTAGACAGCGTGTGCACCACGTTCCAAGCGCGTACCAGTGGCGCACCGTTCACCTGCAACACGCACAGCTTTCGGGTTTGCAACTCCAGCGCAATCGTGTGCAGAGATAGAAACCCAAGACCTAAATTAGCCATCACCGCTTGCTTGATGGCATCATTCGATTGCAACTCCATGCTGTAGCGCGGTTGCAACCTGGCCTGGGAAAAAAAACTTTCCATGGCGCTGCGCGTGCCCGAACCCGGTTCTCGCACGATAAATAGCTGCTGGCGTAAGTCTTCGGCGCGCAGTCCAGATTCACCGGCCAGCGGATGCATGGGCGAAGCGACAAATACCAGAGGGTTGGCGGCGAAAGGTTCGGCACGTGTTGGCAGTTCGTCCGGCGCTTTGCCCATGATGGCGATATCGACCTCGCTGTTTTGCAACCATTGCACCAAATCGCCGCGGTTACCCACCATCAGTTTGATCTCAATGCCCTCGTGTTCTTTTAAAAATTTATTTAGCAGGGCAGGAACAAAATATGTGGCGGTGCCGACCATGCCTATGGTCAGCGTACCGGTTTCAATGCGTTGTAGTCTGGCCGCAGCGTCCTCGGCATCTTTTAACAAAGCCAGCATCTTGCGGCAGTAGACCAGCATGTACTCGCCGGTGGTGGTCAAACTGACTTTACGCCCCTGGCGCTCGAACAGCGGCATGCCGACCTCGGCTTCTAACTCCTTGATTTGCATAGTGACTGCAGGCGCAGACACGTGCATAAGCTCGGCGGCTTTGGCAAAACTCAGGTGCCTAGCGACCGCGTTGAAAAACCGGAGTTGTCTAAAGGTGGCGTTTTTCAATTAAGTATTCCTTAACTCAACATCGAAAATTAATGAATTTACTTATTGTGCAGGAATTTATACAGTTGACCCATCTTTTCAACACTGTGGAGTTTTTACATGAGCGACAAAGACAGTCAAATCACCGACGGCAAAAAGCGCTACAGCGCCGGCGTCTTGAGATACAAGCAAATGGGCTACTGGGACCCAGACTACCAGCCCAAGGCAACCGACTTGATCGCCATGTTCCGCATGACGCCTCAAGAAGGCGTCGACTCCGAAGAATGCGCAGCGGCCGTGGCCGGCGAATCTTCCACCGCCACCTGGACGGTGGTATGGACCGACCGCCTGACCGCTTGCGACCTCTACCGCGCCAAGGCTTACCGCGTCGATGCCGTTCCAAACACAGGCCCCGGCACCAAGACAGAACAGCAGTACTTTGCTTACATCGCTTACGACATCGACCTGTTCGAAGGCGGCTCGATCGCCAACCTGACAGCATCGATCATTGGCAACGTCTTCGGCTTTAAAGCGGTGAAAGCGTTGCGCTTAGAAGACATGCGCATCCCCGTCGCCTACCTGAAGACCTTCCAAGGCCCTGCTACCGGCGTAGTCGTCGAACGCGAGCGCCTTGACAAGTTCGGCCGCCCGCTGCTCGGCGCCACCACCAAGCCCAAGCTCGGCCTGTCGGGCCGTAACTATGGCCGCGTGGTGTACGAAGGTCTCAAAGGCGGTCTCGATTTCATGAAGGACGACGAGAACATCAACTCGCAGCCCTTTATGCACTGGCGCGATCGTTTCCTCTACTGTATGGAAGCCGTCAACAAAGCCAGCGCGGCTACCGGCGAGGTCAAAGGCCATTACCTGAACGTCACCGCCGGCACGATGGAAGAAATGTACGCCCGTGCCGAATTCGCCAAGAGCCTGGGCAGCGTGATCATCATGATCGACCTGGTGATCGGCTACACCGCAATCCAGAGTATGGCCTTGTGGGCGCGTAAAAACGACATGATTCTGCACCTGCACCGCGCAGGCAACAGCACCTACTCACGCCAGAAGAATCACGGCATGAACTTCCGCGTCATCTGCAAATGGATGCGCATGGCGGGTGTGGACCACATCCACGCCGGCACGGTGGTCGGCAAGTTGGAAGGCGATCCGATGATGATCCGCGGTTTCTACGACACGCTGCTCGATACGCACACCCCGATGCAACTCGAAAAGGGTCTGTTCTTCGAGCAGGACTGGGCTTCACTGAACAAGGTCATGCCGGTCGCCTCTGGGGGTATCCATGCTGGTCAAATGCACCAGTTGCTGACCTACCTCGGCGACGACGTGGTGCTGCAGTTCGGCGGCGGCACGATTGGCCACCCGATGGGTATCCAGGCCGGTGCCACAGCAAATCGCGTCGCCCTTGAAGCCATGGTGTTGGCGCGCAATGAAGGTCGCGACATCTGGAACGAAGGCCCACAGATCCTGCAAGACGCCGCCAAGTGGTGCTCGCCTTTGAAGGCCGCCATCGACACCTGGGGCGATATCAGCTTTAATTACGAATCCACCGACACCGCCGATTTCGCCGTCACGCCGACGGCATCTAATTAAGGAGAAACCACACCATGATGACCAACCACGGCAATCGCCTCACACAGGGCCAGTTCTCCTACCTGCCCGACCTCACTGACAAGCAGATCAGTGCACAGATCGAGTACGCGCTCGGCAAAAACTGGGCACTCGGCGTTGAATACACCGATGATCCGCATCCCCGCAACACCTACTGGGAGATGTACGGCAACCCGATGTTTGACTTGAAGGACGCGTCAGCCATCTTGACGGAGATCAATGCCTGCCGCAAGACGTTTCCTAATCACTACGTTCGTGTCACGGCCTTCGATGCAACACAAGGCGTTGAGTCGGTGCAAATGTCGTACATCGTCAACCGGCCCAAGACCGAGCCCGGCTTCGGCCTGACGCGGCAGGAGATCGGCGGGCGTCAGATCCAGTACACCGTACACAGCTACGCTACCGATAAACCCGAAGGCGAGCGCTACTAAGCGCGCCCAGACTGCGACACAGCCATGAGCAACTCCCCCATTTCTAGCGCGCACGCCCAGACGCCGGTGACAGCGGCAGCGCAAACCGTAGATGCGCCGGCTGCGGCCCTGGGCCAGGCGCGCAGCGTGGGTGAGGTGCTGGCGCAGTCGCAGGTAGAGGAAGTCATCGCCGAGCTGGACCGTGATCTGGTGGGTCTGGCCCCGGTGAAGGCCCGCATCCGCGACATTGCGGCCTTGCTGGTGATTGACAAGCTGCGCATCAATTTGGGTCTGGTCAGCGAGGCGCCGAGCTTGCACATGAACTTTGTGGGCAATCCTGGCACCGGCAAAACCTCGGTGGCCATGCGCATGGCGCAAATCCTGCACCGCTTGGGCTATGTTCGCAAGGGCCATCTGGTAGCAGTGACCCGCGACGATTTGGTGGGCCAGTACATCGGCCACACCGCACCCAAAACCAAAGAAGTGCTGAAAAAAGCCATGGGTGGAGTGCTCTTTATTGACGAAGCCTACTACCTGTACCGCCCGGAAAACGAGCGCGACTACGGGCAAGAGGCCATCGAAATACTGCTGCAAGTCATGGAAAACCAGCGCGATGACCTGGTGGTGATTCTGGCGGGTTACAAAGACCGGATGGATACCTTCTTTGAATCCAACCCTGGCATGAGTTCACGCGTCGCACACCACCTCGACTTCCCCGACTATTCGGTTGACGAGTTGGTGCAGATTTCGCAAAAAATGCTGGTTCAGCAGAACTATGTGTTTGCGCCGGATGCCGACGCGGTGTTCCAGCGCTACCTCGGCTTGCGGGTGCAGCAGCCCCACTTTGCCAACGCCCGTAGCGTGCGCAATGCATTGGACCGGGCGCGCCTGCGCCAGGCCAGCCGGCTTTTTGCCGACCGCGACCGGCAGCTCAATGTTGATGATTTACGGACTCTGACTGCGTCAGACTTTGCCGCTAGTCGGGTTTTTCAGCAAGCGGACGTCCGCCCGGATGAATAAACACATTGGAAGTGATCAGATGCTTAAAGCGCTGATATTTGATGTTGACGGCACCTTGGCCGACACAGAAAGCGCACACTTGGCCGCTTTCAACCACGCCTTTGCCGAGCAGGGCTTAGACTGGCAGTGGGATGAGTCCTTGTACACCCGGTTGTTGGAGATTTCCGGTGGCAAAGAGCGGATGTTGCACTATTGGAATCAAGTGCATGCTGATATGAAAGACATCGATGGCTCAGGCTTGCGTGACACCATTGAACATTTGCACGCACTCAAAACCGCAGCTTATGAAGCGGCAGTGCAGGGTGGCGCTGTCCAGTTACGCCCCGGGGTATTGGCGCTTATTCAACAAGCACACCAACAAGGCCTTCGTTTGGCCATTGCCACCACCACCTCCCCTGTCAATATCGCGGTACTGTTGAGAAATGCCATTGGCCCCGACTGGAAAGAGCTGTTCGTGGTGATTGAAGACGCGTCCACTGCACCAAAGAAAAAACCCCATCCTCAGGTCTATGTGCAAACTTTGGCGCGACTGGGTTTGCCGGCAGACAATTGTTTGGCCATCGAAGACTCATCCAATGGTTTGCGTGCCGCTGTGGCGGCAGGACTCAAGACCATCATCACCCAAAACCGCTTTACAGCTCACCATGATTTTTCAGATGCATTACAAGTGTTACCCGACCTCGGTGGCGTCGGTGTGGAGCAACTTCGCACATGGCATCAATAATAAAAAATTCAGGATAACCCATGCCCTTACGTCAACGCACTACCCTGACCCAATACTTGATTGAAGAACGTCGTCGCTTTCCTGACTCCAAAGGCGAATTCAATGGCTTGATTTTGGACGTGGCACTGGCGTGCAAAGCGATTGCACGCGCCGTCGCCATGGGTGAGCTCGGTGGCATGTACGGAGACCAGGCGGCAGAAGGCGGCAAGTCCATCAACGTGCAAGGCGAGACACAGAAAAAACTCGATGTACTGAGCAATGATCTGTTTATTCGCGTGAATGAATGGGCGGGACATTTGGCGGGTATGGCGTCAGAAGAAATGGACGACCCCTATCAAATCCCGATGCAGTTCCCGCGCGGTAAATACATGTTGGTGTTCGATCCGCTGGACGGCTCCTCCAACATTGATGTGAACGTGTCTGTCGGCAGTATTTTTTCTATTCTGCGCGCACCGCAAGACGTGATCGACAGCGGCCGCGATGTGACAGAAAAAGATTTTCTGCAACCGGGCAATCTACAAGTAGCCGCCGGTTATGCCTTGTACGGACCGACCACCATGCTGGTGCTGACGGTGGGCAATGGCGCCGCTGCTTTCACCCTGGATCCAAATTTGGGTGAGTTCATGTTGACCCACCCGAAATTGCAAGTACCGGTGGACACGCAAGAGTTTGCGATCAACGCGTCCAACAGCCGCTTCTGGGAAGCGCCAATCACACGCTATGTCGACGAATGCTTGGCCGGAAAATCGGGGCCACGTGGCAAAGACTTCAACATGCGTTGGATTGCTTCCATGGTGGCCGAGGCGCACCGTATCCTGATGCGCGGCGGTGTGTTTATGTACCCCCGTGACAACAAAGACCCGAGCAAAGCCGGGCGCTTGCGTTTGCTTTACGAGGCCAACCCGATAGGCATGGTGATGGAACAGGCAGGTGGTCGTGCCAGTACCGGGCGTGAAAACATGCTGTCAGTGAACCCTGAAAGTTTGCACCAGCGCATCGGCCTGGTGTTCGGTTCTAAAAACGAAGTCGAGCGGATTGAGCGTTACCACAGCGAACCGATCGATACAGCCAACGACAACCCCTTGTTTGCAGAGCGCAGCCTGTTTCGTGGCTGAAATTATTTAAAAAAAAGGTCCCCAAGCCATGTCAGTCAAACACCCCGTCATTGCCATCACCGGTTCTTCAGGTGCGGGCACGACTTCGGTCACTCGCACGTTTGAAAATATTTTTCGCAGGGAAAAAGTCACAGCAGCCATTATCGAAGGCGATAGCTTTCACCGATATGACCGTTTGGAAATGCGTAAAAGAGCCGCTGAAGCAGAAAAGCAAGGCGATAAAAATTTCAGCCATTTCGGCCCGACCACGAATTTGTTTTCGGAGCTTGAAATCTTGTTTCGTACTTACGGCGAAACCGGCGGTGGTAAGCGTCGCAAATACTTGCACGACCACGAAGAAGCGGCGCCCTACAAACAAGAGCCTGGTACTTTCACCCCTTGGGAAGACGTGCCCAGCGGCACCGATTTGTTGTTTTACGAAGGCTTACACGGCGCGGTGGTCACACCCGAGGTCAATATTGCCAAGCATCCTGATTTGCTGATCGGTGTGGTGCCGGTTATCAATCTGGAGTGGATTCAAAAACTCTGGCGCGATAAATCCAAACGCGGCTACAGCACTGAAGCGGTGACCGACACGATTTTGCGCCGCATGCCTGATTACGTGAATTACATTTGCCCGCAGTTTGCGCACACGCACGTGAATTTTCAGCGCGTGCCTTGTGTGGATACGTCCAACCCTTTCATCGCACGTGAAATCCCGGCGCCGGATGAAAGCTTTGTTGTGATCCGCTTTGCCAATCCCAAAGGCATTGACTTTCCTTATTTGCTCAACATGATTCCCGACTCCTTCATGTCGCGCGCCAACACCGTGGTGGTGCCAGGCGGCAAGATGGAGTTAGCCATGCAACTGATCTTCACGCCGTTTGTCTGGCGCATGATGGAACGCAAGAAAAAGGCCTGAGGCCTGTTCGCTTTAATTTTTTATTTGGAGATTTCAAAATGGCTCTCGTTTCACTGCGCCAAGTACTGGACCACGCTGCCGAACACGGTTACGGCATACCTGCATTCAACGTCAACAACTTAGAGCAAGTGCAAGCCATCATGGAGGCGGCACAGGAAACCCACAGCCCGGTGATATTGCAAGCCTCGGCCGGCGCGCGCAAATACGCGGGTGAAGCCTATCTGCGTCACCTGGTGTTGGCTGCCATCGAATCTCACCCTGACATTCCCGTGGTCATGCACCAAGACCATGGTGTGTCGCCTGCCGTGTGCCAACAATCGATTCGCTCCGGCTTTTCCAGCGTGATGATGGACGGTTCGCTGATGCAGGACGGCAAGACACCGGCGAGCTATGACTACAACGTTGACGTCACTCGCCGTGTCTGCGAGATGGCGCACTCTGTGGGCGTGTCTGTCGAAGGCGAACTCGGTTGTTTGGGTTCATTGGAAACCGGCGAAGCTGGTGAAGAAGACGGCATAGGTGCGGTCGGCAAACTGACCCACGACATGTTGCTCACAGACCCGGTGCAGGCCAAAGATTTTGTCAAGCTCACCGGCGTTGACGCCTTGGCCATCGCCATCGGCACCAGCCACGGCGCCTACAAATTCACGCGCAAGCCCACCGGCGACATTTTGGCCATGGAACAAATCGTAGCCATCCACAAGTCGGTTCCCAACACGCATCTGGTGATGCATGGTTCGAGCAGCGTTCCCCAGGAGTGGCTGGCCATCATCCGCGAGTTCGGCGGCGACATCAAGGAAACCTATGGTGTTCCGGTGGAAGAAATACAGCGCGGCATTCGCTCCGGTGTGCGCAAGGTCAATATTGACACAGACATACGTCTGGCAATGACCGGCGCCATGCGCCAGGCGTTTGCGCAAGACAAAAGCGAATTCGATCCTCGCAAAGCGTTGATCGCTGCGCGCAAAGCCGCACGCGGTATTTGCAAAGCCCGCTTCGAAGCCTTCGGTTGTGCCGGTCATGCGCAAAACATCAAGCCGGTTAGCTTGGATGCCATGGCCAGCCGCTACAACTGACCCAACTTTTCAATAACCGTAACCCCCACTTTGCATATGTTGAATAAAACCCACCCATTGACCGCGTTTCCTGAGCATGGCGATATTTCTCAAAGCGACCCGCAGCTATGGTCAGCGGTGCTGCAAGAGGCGCACCGTCAGGAGCAACACATTGAACTGATTGCATCTGAAAACTACACCAGTCCGGCTGTCATGCGGGTGCAAGGTTCCATTCTTACCAACAAATACGCTGAAGGTTATCCAGGCAAGCGTTATTACGGCGGATGTGAGTTTGTCGACATGGTCGAGCAACTGTGTATTGATAGGCTCAAACAACTCTACGGCGTCAATTTCGTCAATGTGCAAGCAAATTCCGGATCGCAAGCCAACCAAGCGGTGTTCTTAGCTTTGCTGCAACCAGGCGACACCATCATGGGCATGAGCTTGGCCGAGGGCGGTCACTTGACCCACGGCATGCATCTGAACATGAGCGGCAAATGGTTCAACGTGGTCAGTTACGGTTTGAGCGCTGCGGAAGAAATCGATTACGACGCCATGGAACGCATGGCCCATACCCACAAGCCCAAACTCATCATTGCGGGTGCGTCTGCCTATGCACTCAAAATTGACTGGCAAAGGTTTGCGCAAGTGGCTAAAAGCATTGGCGCATACCTGATGGTCGACATGGCGCATTACTCGGGTTTGATCGCAGGTGGCGTCTATCCCAATCCAGTGCCTTATGCCGATGTGGTGACTTCAACTACCCACAAAAGTTTGCGCGGCCCGCGTGGCGGCATCATCTTGACAAATAACGAAGAGATGTCAAAGAAAATCAACAGCGCAGTATTCCCCGGTATGCAAGGCGGTCCTTTGATGCATGTGATCGCAGGCAAGGCGACAGCATTTCATGAAGCCCTGCAACCGGCATTCAAAAGCTACCAGCAGCAGGTATTGCTGAATGCTGACACCTTGGCCAAAACCTTGGTCGAGCGGGGTTTTCGCATTGTCAGCGGACGCACCGAAAGCCATGTCATGTTGGTTGATTTGCGTGCCAAAGGCATCACCGGCAAAGCTGCCGAACTGGCATTGGGTCAGGCGCACATCACTTGCAATAAAAACGGTATTCCCAACGATCCAGAAAAACCGATGGTGACCAGTGGCATCCGCTTAGGCACACCTGCCATGACCACGCGGGGCTTTGGTCAAGAGCAAGCTCGAATGACTGCAAACTTGATCGCTGATGTGCTTGAAGCGCCTGAAGACGCCGCACATATATCGAATATCCGTTCCAAAGTCGCCCAATTGGTTGCTCCGTTCCCTGTGTATGGCGAAGCGGTTTTGCATCCTTGATTCATTTGAGTTAAAGACATTTTTTTGTTGTACCAAAACATTTCTATCTTGGTTTTTGACATTTAAAAGGAGTTGACATGGCTGGTCGTAATTTTTTGTTTGTTCCCGGTCCCACCAACGTGCCAGAGCGCATCCAACGCGCCATGATGGTTTCCATGGAGGATCACCGTTCACCCAATTTTCCCCACCTGACCCACGCCATCATGGCGGGTCTCAAAGACATCTTCCGTTCTAAAAACGGCACGCCTTTCATCTTCCCTTCGTCTGGCACCGGTTGCTGGGAAGCGGCGTTGACAAATACCTTGTCCCCGGGTGACAAAGTGCTGGCAGCGCGTTTTGGACAGTTCAGCCATTTGTGGATTGACATGTGCCAGCGGCTTGGGCTGGACGTGCATATCGTCGAATGCGATTGGGGCACGGGCGTACCGCTGCAGCAATTCGCAGACATTTTGAAAAACGATAGTCAACACTTGTTCAAAGCGGTGCTGGCTTGCCACAACGAAACCGCAACGGGCGTGACCTCGGACATCGCCGGTGTGCGTGAGGCATTGGACGATGCTGCGCATCCTGCGCTGTTGTTTGTTGATTGCGTGTCATCCTTGGGCTGTGTCGATTTCAGGTTTGACGAATGGGGCGTTGATATGGCGGTCAGCGGTTCGCAAAAAGGCTTGATGCTGCCTGCGGGTCTGGGTATTTTGTGTGCCAGCACGAAGGCACTCGATATGCACAAAACGGCCACACTCAGACGAGCGTATTTCGATTTGCAAGACATGTTGCAAAGCAATGCCACGGGCTACTTTCCCTACACACCTGCGTTGCCATTGATGTATGGATTGATCGAGTCAATGAAGATGCTGAGCGAAGAAGGCTTGGACAATGTGTTTGCGCGTCACCACTTTTTAGCAGAAGGTGTGCGTGCAGCGGTGACGCAAGGGTGGCAACTCAAGCTGTGTGCAGCCGAAGCCAAGTGGCATTCCGATACAGTGACAGCGGTGATGCTGCCTGAAGGCATTGCAGGCACAGAAGTGATTGCGCGGGCATACCGTCGCTACAACCTGTCCTTGGGTGGCGGTTTGTCTAAAGTGGCGGGCAAGCTGTTTCGCATCGGCCATCTCGGCGACATGAATGAAGTGCATTTGATGGCCGCCATCAGCGGCGCTGAAATGGCCATGCTCGATTGCGGCGTTGAAGTACAACCGGGCAGTGGCGCGGCAGCAGCTGGCAACTACTGGCGTCAACATGCCGCACCCTCGGGATTAGGCGCTCCTGTGATCAGCAAGGATGAACATGCAAAACATCGTATTTCTGGACAGGCAATCGTTAAGGGCTGAGTTGCGTGCGCCGTCGTTTGCGCACGAATGGACAGAGCATGTGCAAACCCGACCCGATCAAGTGGTCGAGCGTTTGCAACATGCGACTGTTGCCATCAGCAATAAAGTGCCGATTCGCCGCGACACACTGGCCCAGTTACCAAACCTCAAGCTGATTGCCATGGCCGCCACCGGCTATGACGTGATAGACACAGAAGCCTGCCGTGAACGCGGCGTCGCTGTGGCGAATATCCGCAATTACGCCGTGCATACCGTGCCCGAACACGCGTTTGCACTGATATTTGCTTTGCGCCGCAACCTGATCGCTTACCGCGACGACGTGCTGAACGGGCGCTGGCAAAAAGCAGAGCAATTCTGTTTCTTTGACCATCCGATACAGGATTTGCACGGAAGCACACTGGGGATATTCGGCGAAGGCGTGCTCGGCCAGGCCACGGCGCAAATTGCGCGCGCCCTGGGCATGAAGGTGTTGTTTGCCGACCATGCGCCGCCCAAAGCCCCGGGCGTGGATTTTGTTGACCCGACCCGTGTATTTGCCGAATCCGACATCATCAGCTTGCATTGCCCGCTCACGCCGACGTCGCGCCATTTCATCGGCATGCCGCAGTTGCAGCAGATGAAGCGCAGCGCTTTGCTGATCAATACCTCGCGCGGCGGTTTGGTGGATGAACTTGCTCTGAAAACAGCGCTGGAAACCGGCGTGATTGCCGGTGCGGGATTTGATGTGCTGACGCAAGAGCCACCGGTCAATGGCAATCCCTTGCTCGACATTCGCACACCGAATTTCATACTGACGCCGCACGTGGCCTGGGCATCCAGCCAGGCGATGCAGTTTCTGGCCGACCAGTTGATAGACAACATCGAGGCGTTTGTCGCCAACAAACCGCAACATCTGGTCACTTAAGCCAATGTACTGGCTGGGACATAGCCAGCCATTCACGTATCAGCGTCAGCCGCCGGTTTTTTCTGTAATGCCAAGGCGTACAAGGCATTGCGCGGCGCACCGCTGATATCGGCGGCAAGTTTCACTGCGGTTTTCACCGGTAACTCGGCCAGCAGCAAATCCAGCACGCGTTCTGCCTCTGCCATGCGGTCAAGTTGCTGCGGCAGCGCATGCAACACCAGCGCAAACTCGCCTTTGATGCGTGGCGCAGATGCATTCAGCCAGGCAGTAAACGCAGCGGACGGCATACTGGCAATCTCTTCAAATTGTTTGGTGAGTTCGCGCCCGACGGTCAAGGTCCTGTCGCCCAGGATCTGTAAGTCGCGGGCCACAGCTTCGATGCGGTGCGGCGCTTCCAGAAACACCTGGGCGCGCGGTTCAGCCGCCATCAATTGCATCCGGTGCTGGCGCTCCATGGCTTTGCTGGGCAGAAAACCGATGAAGACAAAACCGTCATCCCCCATACAGCCGCTGGCGCTCATTAAGGTGGTGACGCTGCTGGCGCCGGGTATGGGCATGACCCGCAAACCCGCCAGCTGTACCAGAGCCGCCAGCCGCGCCCCCGGGTCACTGATGCCCGGTGTACCTGCGTCACTTAAATAAACCACCCGTTGACCTTGTTGCAGCCGCAGAATCACTTGTTCGGCAGCAGCGGCCTCGTTGTGCTGATGCACCGCCAGCCAGCTGCCGCCGGGTTTGTCCACACCGTATTGGCGCAACAGCGACTGGCTGTGCCGCGTGTCTTCGCAGGCCAGCGTGTCGGCGAGTTGCAGCACATGCAGTGCGCGCAGGCTGATGTCGGCCAAGTTGCCTATGGGCGTGGCCAATACATACAAACATCCGCCCGGATGCTCCTGACCTTCGCAGGCCAGTTGAGATGCAGACAAGGCGGCTTCATAGCGGGAACTCAATGCAAACCTCTCAAAACAAAGCTCATTCAGTGTCAGGCAGACCGCGCAGCAGCAAGCGCCAGGGCGATGAAGCTGAAGCGCAGGCCTTGGCGTTTTTACAAAACCGCGGACTGCAATTGCTGGTGCGCAATTACCGCACCCCGGGGCGAGGCGGCGGCGAGATAGACCTGATTGTGCGCGACCCGCAAGGCACGGTGGTTTTTGTCGAAGTTCGCAGCCGCAGCAACGCGCGCCATGGCGGCGCATTGGCCAGCATTGGTCCGGTCAAACGCCGGCGCATTGTGTTTGCTGCCAAGGTGTATTTGAGCAGCTGGCGAAGCTGGCCGGCCTGCCGGTTTGACGTGGTGGTCGTGCAAGCCGGTGAATTGCAATGGATACAGGCCGCGTTCGATGCCTGAAGTCTTTCCCAAACATCAACTACATGTCACTTTGCAAAGGTATGATGAAGCCATGCTAGAGCAACACATCGAACAGCTGTTCATCGACAGCGCGGATTTGAAATACCAGTCTGCGCAGATTTTGAGCAAACCCATGGCCGAGGCGGTGCAGTTGATCATGGTCAGTGTCACCGGCGGCGGCAAAGTGCTTGCCTGCGGCAACGGTGGTTCGGCGGCGCTCACACAGATGTTTGCCGCCACCTTCATCGCAGGCTTTGAGCGCGTGCGTCCGGAGCTGGGCGCCATCGCTTTGAGTGCTGACAGTGTGTTGCTGACGTCGGTGCAACAGGACAACGGCGTGGACCAGGTGTTTGCCAAACAAATACGTGCCTTGGGTCAACCCGGCGATGTGCTGCTGGTGGTGTCTGCCAGTGGGCAGGCCGGTAATCTTTTGCGGGCAATTGACGCAGCGCATGAGCGCGAGCTCAGTGTGGTGGCGTTGACCGGACAGGGTGGCGGCAAAATCCGCCAACTGCTGCGCGAAACTGATGTGCATATTTGCGTGCCGCACGACAGAAAGGCCCGCATTCAAGAAGTTCATTTGCTGGTCTTGCACGGATTATGCGGTGGCGTAGACAATCAATTATTGGGTGAACAGGAGAATACCGAATGAATACCAGACACATGAAGGCCACCGGCCTGATGATCTTGTTGAGCCTGGGCTTGAGCGCTTGCGCACCGGTCATGTTGGCCGGCTTTGCCGGCACCGCCATGGTGGCCAGCGACAGACGAACTTCAGGCGCCCAACTGGAAGACGAAACCATTGAGTTGCGCGGCTCTGCACGTATCCGCGACGCCTTGGGCGAAAGAGCTCACGTGAACATCGCCAGCTACAACCGCCAGGTCTTGCTCACCGGTGAGGTGGCCACTGAACGTGACAAGCAAATTGTCGAAGGCTTGCTGGAGAAACTGGAAAACGTCAAAGCTGTGGTCAATGAACTCTCTATCATGCAGCCCGCCTCGTTGAGTTCGCGCTCCAACGACCTGTTGCTCTCGGCCAAGGTAAAAGCTTCGCTGGTCGACAGCCGGGATTTGTTCGCCAATTCTTTCAAAGTGGTTGCCGAACGCGGCACTGTGTATGTGATGGGCCGTATCACGCAGCGCGAAGCCACCAGCGCCACCAACGTCATTCGCAATGTGAATGGTGTGAATAAAGTGGTGCGATTGTTTGAAATCATCAGCGAGGAAGAGTTGCGCAATCTGTTGCCGCCACCTGCTGAAGGCAAAGCCAAAAAATAAGCTGTTCTTTATCCATCAAAGCCACGGTCGATCGCCGTTGCTTTTTTTTGGTCAACGTAAGCGTTTGATCAAGCTGGACGTATCCATGCGATTACCGCCCATGGCCTGCACATCCGCATAAAACTGATCTATCAACGCAGTCACTGGTACGCGCGACCCGTTGCGTTTGGCCTCATCTAAAACCAGGCCTAAGTCTTTGCGCATCCAGTCCACGGCAAAGCCGAAATCGAATTTGTCGGCCACCATGGTTTTGCCGCGGTTATCCATTTGCCAGCTTTGCGCCGCGCCTTTGCCTATGACTTCGAGCACTTGCTCCATGTTCAAACCGGCTTTTTGGCCGAAGGCAACGCCTTCAGATAAGCCTTGCACCAGACCGGCGATGCAAATCTGGTTGACCATTTTGGTGAGCTGACCGGCGCCGCTGTCGCCCATCAAGGTAAAGGCTTTGGCGAACGCCATGCCCACGGGTTTGGCACACTCGAAAGCGGCGGATTCGCCGCCGCACATGACGGTCAACATGCCGTTGATGGCACCCGCTTCACCGCCTGACACAGGCGCATCGACAAAATGCACGCCTTGGGCAATGGCCGCTGCAAACAATTCGCGCGCCACATCGGCGGAGGCGGTGGTGTGATCTACCAGCAAAGCGCCGCTTTTTGTGCCGGCCAATGTGCCGTCGGTGCCGAGCATGACGGCACGTAAATCATGGTCGTTGCCGACGCAGCAAAACACCATGTCGGCGCCATGTGCTGCTTCGCGCGGGGTGGCGGCTGAGGCGTGGCCGGGGAATTCGGCACACCATTCTTTGGCTTTGGCGGGGTTTCGGTTGTAGACGGTGACATGGTGTCCGGCGAGTGCCAAGTGTCCGGCCATGGGGTAGCCCATGACGCCCAAGCCGATGAAGGCGACTTTGGTGGCTACGCAGGGTTCGTAGGTTTTGGGGTTGGTGCGGGGCATGCTGTGTCCTTGTGGTTTTTTCTGATCTTAATGTGTCTGGTTGGTGCGAGGTGTGTTTGATGTGTCGGGTGTGGGGTGAGGGGTGCGAGGTGCGAGGAGCGAGGAGCAGGGGCGGGGCTTCCTCCGTACTGACATAACGTCGTCAGCCCCGCCCGCACACCTTGCACTGCAAAAGCCACTTCCTCAGTGCCGCCGAGACAACGCGGACTGTCAAAGGCACTTCATCAGGGCTGTCCGCAGACCTCGCATGGCGTTTGAACACAGATACAGCCGTTGCTCATGACACATGCCGGGCAGCCTCTTCAGCACTGATCACACCTGACCTCACCAGTTTCTCTAGTGACTGCGCCATGGTTTGCATGCCGAACTGTGCGCCGGTTTGCAAGGCATTGGGCAGTTGCGCGGTTTTGCTTTCGCGAATCAGGTTGCGCACCGCAGCGGTGGCGTACAACACCTCGTGCGCTGCCACGCGGCGTTGACCATTCTTATGCAAGCACAAGCTTTGTGTGACGACGGCCAGCAGCGACAGGCTGAGTTGGCTGCGAACCAAGGCTTTTTCCTCGGCAGGAAATACATCGACCAGTCGCTCAACCGCTTGGGTGGCACTTCGCGTGTGTAAGGTGGCCAACACCAAATGCCCGGTCTCAGCCGCGCTCAGCGCTAAGCGGATGGTGGTCAGGTCGCGCAATTCGCCAACCATGATGACGTCCGGATCCTGCCGCAAGGCAGCGCGCAGCGCGGTATCAAAACTTTGGCTGTGACCGGGGACAGCACGTTGTTGCACCAAACTTTGTGCGCTGACATGTTCAAACTCGATCGGGTCTTCCAGCGTGAGTATGTGCAAGGCCTGGGTGCAATTGATGTGGTGCAGCAGCGCGGCCAGGGTGGTGGATTTGCCCGAGCCTGTGGCGCCGGTGACCAGCAGCAAACCATGCGGTTGTTGTACCCATTGGGTCAGAGGCGTTGGTGCACCTATATCGGCCAAGGCCGGAATGTTTGAGGGAATGGCGCGCCAGACCGAGGACCAGCCGCGTTGTTGCGCGAACACATTCACACGAAAGCGGCCGAGGCCGGGCACCGAGACCGCTGTGTCGTAGTCCTGTTTATGTTGTTCAGAAGATTGCGATGCCAACGGCCAATCAGGCAGCGCTTCGGCAAGCAGCGTGTGCATGCTGTCTGCACTCACAGGCGCAACGTCCAAGGATTGCAATTGACCGAGGCGGCGCACCATGGGCGGCAGGCCTGCGCTTAAGTGCAGGTCGGAGGCGCCTAAGTGGCGCGTGTGCGAAAGCCATTCGAGCAATAGCGGGTTCATGTGTGGTGGTTGCTTGTTACAGTTACCCATATGATGAGTGAGATTCAACAGCGTTACCAAGCCGTGTGTGAACGCATCACACAAGCGGCGTTGCAAGCAGGCCGACCGGCGATACAAGTGCAGTTGCTGGCGGTGTCTAAAACCTTTGCCGCTGAGCAAGTGCGAGAAGTGGCAGCTTTAGGGCAACGCGATTTCGGCGAAAACTATGTGCAAGAAGGCGTGGACAAAATCGTTGCCTTGAAAGATGTGCCCGGCTTGGTGTGGCATTGCATAGGGCCTTTGCAAAGCAACAAGACGCGACCGGTGGCCGAGCATTTCGATTGGGTGCACAGCTTGGATCGTTTGAAAATCGCGCAGCGCTTGAGCGAGCAACGACCGGCAGATTTACCGCCGCTGAATATTTGCTTGCAAGTGAATATTGACGGCGGCCCGACCAAGGCCGGTGTGTCACCAAGCGATGCGCTGGCGCTGGCGCAGGCTGTGTCTGAGTTACCGAGATTGGTGCTGCGCGGCCTGATGACGATTCCTGATCCTGTGGATGGTTTTGATGCACAAGCGGCGGTGCATTTGCAAGCCAAGCGCTTGTTTGATGACTTGCATGCTGCTCTCGCGTTGCCTCAGTTTGACACTTTGTCTATGGGCATGAGCGCCGACTTGGAAGCGGCGGTAAAGGCCGGTAGCACCATGGTGAGGGTGGGGACGGCGGTGTTTGGCTCTCGTTAAGTCGTCGTCATTTGGCCACACCTGTCTTGCCGAACGAAGTCAAGCCATCGCTGATAAGCCGACACGCTGTGCCCGTCCGCCGCTCACCGCAGCAAAGCTGCGACGTTCGCTACACGGACAGGCACAGCATGACGGCTTGTTTGAATGCAGTATCTGGTGATGCAGATTCAGGCTAATTTGAGGTGTTTGACAAGTTGCCTGCATCACATCCAGCGCCGCACTTTTTGGCAGTAGGTGGCGTACTCCACGCCGTGCTGACCCAAGAGGTGCTGCTCTTCCAATCTCACCTGTAGTTGCATCAGCACCTCGCCGACGCAGGCCAGCGCCAGCGTCAGGCCGTTTGGGCTGTGAAAAAACAGGCCTAGCAAGGTAATGCGTAGGCTTAAAAATATCGGGTTGCGCGACAGACCAAACAGACCGCCTGTTACCAAGCCTTTGCGGTTTTTTTCATCAATGCCAATACGCCATGACAGCCCCATTTCTGCCTGTGCCACCAGCATCAGCGCCAAGGACAGACCCATCAACACCCATCCCAGCACGGTCCACGTGGGCGTTTGCAGCGCCGCAATCGTACCGAGCTCTTGTGTTGAAGCTGGCCAAGAGGCGCGCACCAGCACAAAAGTGGCGATGAGCATGATGGTCAGCTTGAAGGCGCGCCCCACATAGCCGTAGGCGTCGTCGCCCTTACCCAACACCAAGGGATTGAGACCTGTTTTGCGGTACACCACCACCGATCGCCAGACAAAGGTCAAGCCAAAATAAAGCAGAAAAAAAGCCAAAAGTTCCATGGATGCTCTTAAATTTTGTCAATCCAGATGCGCAGTCTAGGCCGGATGAAGAAGCCCTATTCTTGACCTGTCAGCAGGGCGAACACTCGGCGCGGATGGCCGCTATGAAGAACGGCAAGTGGCTTTGGCTTTGCCTCAGTTTGACACTTTGTCTATGGGCATGAGTGCTGACTTGGAAGCGGCGGTGTTTGGGGGGCGTTGATTTATTGCAAATTGCTGGTTTTCGTCATCGCATTTATAAATATAGCCTGACAGGAATACCTCATATCACCGCGCAACAGTAAGTCACAAAAAACGTAACGCTCAGTGATACATAAGCCAGTACATCTCGCCCAACATGTCATTCTATGTTTTGCAGAGCAAATACTTTAAATCTAGAGTTACAATTTATAGGCCAATGGCCTACTTTGCATCATGCAATTTGAATGGGATGAAGCCAAAAGCCAGTCCTGCTTTCTGAGCAGGGGTTTTGACTTTGCTTATGGGGCCAAAGCATTCTTTGATTCGGGTCGTCTGATCCGAACGGATCTGAGACATAGCTACGGCGAAGCAAGATTCAACTTGTATGGCCGTATTGAGTCAAGAGTTTTTGTTTTGGTTTACACACAAAGAGGTAATGCGACGCGCATTATTTCTGCCCGAAAAGCCAATAGCCGAGAAATCACACTGTATGAAAATAACACGCATCAAAATTGACCCCGCAACCGTGTCTCTTAAACGGATTGGACGGATCAACAAAGCCAAAGTGGATGCGACCACCGAAGCTCAAATTGCAGATCAAGCATCGCAAGATGATGCATTGGCCATGCAAGATGCGGCCAAATTTGCGCGGCGTGTGCGACGACGCCTTGGATTTAGCCAAGCCGAATTTGCAACACGCATTGATGTGTCATTGGAGACCATTCGCAACTGGGAGCAAGGCAAACGCAGTCCGACAGGTGCGGCCAAGGCTCTATTAAAAATCCTAGATAAAGCTCCGGAAGCGGCTCTGGCTGCTTTGCACTGAATCAAAACCTCGGCAACTCCGGGTGACTCAACTGCCCACCCCTCACCAGCATCTTGCCGTACTCGGCGCAGCGTTGCAGTGTCGGAATCACTTTGCCAGGGTTGAGCAAACCGCTCGGGTCAAACGCGCGTTTCACGCCGAACATTTGTTCGTTCTCTGCCGCTGAAAACTGCACGCACATGGAGTTGAGTTTTTCCACGCCCACGCCGTGTTCGCCGGTGACGGTGCCGCCCATGGCCACACTGGTTTCCAAAATATCCGCGCCAAAGAGTTCGCAGCGGTGCAACTGGTCGGGGTCGTTCGCATCAAACAAAATCAGCGGATGCAAATTGCCGTCGCCGGCATGAAACACATTGGCGCAGCGCAAACCGTATTTCTTTTCCATCTCGGCAATTGCCAGCAGGATGTCGGCTAAACGCTTTCGCGGAATGGTCGAGTCCATGCACATGTAGTCCGGGCTGATACGACCACTCGCAGGAAACGCGTTTTTGCGCCCGCTCCAAAATCTCAATCGCTCGGCCTCGTCTTTGCTAACGGCAATCGCGGTGGCTCCGCAGCTTTGCAATACCGCGCTCATGCGGCCAATCTCTTCTTCCACTTCTTCGGGTGTGCCGTCGCTCTCGCACAGCAATATCGCCGCGGCGTTCAAGTCATAACCCGCGTGCACAAAATCTTCCACGGCAGCGGTCATGGGTTTGTCCATCATTTCCAAGCCCGCCGGAATGATGCCGGCCGCAATCACTGCGGCGACGGCGTCACCGGCTTTGCGCAAATCGTCAAAGCTGGCCATGATGCAACGTGCGAGTTGCGGCTTGGGCGTGAGCTTGACGGTGACTTCGAGTGTGATGGCCAGCATGCCTTCGGAGCCAACCACCAGCGGCAGCAAATCTAAGCCAGGCGCGTCCAGCGCATCGCCGCCGAACTCAATCCATTCGCCTTCGATCGTCAGGCCTTTGACCTTCATCACGTTGTGCAAGGTCAAACCGTATTTCAAACAATGCACGCCGCCGGAGTTTTCCGCCACGTTGCCGCCGATGCTGCAAGCAATCTGGCTGGACGGATCAGGCGCGTAATACAAACCCAAAGGCGCGGCAGCCTCGCTGATGGCGAGGTTGCGCACACCGCTTTGCACCACAGCGGTTCTGCTGTGCGCGTCCATTTTCAAAATGCGGTTGAACTTGGCGAGTGACAAGGTGACACCTTGCGCATGCGGCATGGCGCCACCTGATAAGCCTGTACCCGCACCGCGCGCAACCACCGGCACTTGCAGTGCATGACACGTGCGCAATACCGCTTGCACTTGCTCGTAGGTTTCGGGCAAAGCCACGCACAAAGGGCGTTGGCGGTAAGCGGTCAAACCATCGCATTCATATGGCGTGGTGTTTTCTGATGAAGACAACACAGCGTGTGCGGGCAGCACTTGGCGCAATGCTTGAACCACTTGCGCGCTGCGGGCGGCGAGTGCGTTTGCTGAGGTTTGCAAACTTTGAATTTCTGGTGAAGTAATAGCGTTCATAGTGCTACTGTAAACCTTGTGAGCCTAGGTGTGAAAACCGCCATGTATTTACCCTGTTTCAGTGGCGTCAAAAAAAGCTTTTTCGATGCACTATGTATGTAAGAAAGAGGCATTCAAGCGCTGCTTGCAGGTAGACAAGTCCATCAGCCGCAGTGTCAATTTATTCACGGCGAGTCACTTCCGCTAATTCAACAACTGTCGAGAAAACAGAAAAACCTGTGAATGCCAAGGTGTGCTTTTTTGCGCTGACACCAATCAAAAGCAACCGAAAGTAAGACCTGCTGCATGGCACTCGTTTTGCCCATGAAGACCTATCAGTCAATCTCTGGAGGTCTTCATGTTCTGCGCTTTATTTGTACGCCAATGTATTCATTCATACCAGCCCTTTTATGCGGTGTCTGCGCTGTGCCAACAGCGCGTCAAGGCGCTCACTGACACCTTTGGCGCATACGCTTTGCTGCGTTGTACAGGCATGTTGTGTATGTTGATCAGTGCCGTACCACTCTCGCATGCCATCAACATACAGCGGGTGGACAACGATGTGTTCATTAGCGGTGACATCGTCGCCAATGACGATGTGAAATTGCGCGCCGAGTTTGATGCCGCACCGGTCAAGCGATTGATTCTGGTGAATTCACGCGGCGGGCATTTGAACGCCAGCATGAATATCGCGCGTTGGCTGACCACGCGCGGCGTCACCACGCTGGTGGCCGGGCCTTGTTTGTCTGCTTGCTCCATCATTTTCATGGCCGGGCAACATCGTCAGTACGCCACCGGTTACGAGCCCCGCTTGACCGTGGTCGGCATACACGGGCCGAGCATGCCTTTGACCGGTCAATTGCTGCCTACTCATGCCGCTGAAATGCTGGCGTTTTACAAAGAACGCATGGGCGAGAAATACGATGCCGAGTTGCTGCGCGTGGCTTTGTTTGAAATGAAGGATGCCAGCAGTTTTGTGTTGATACGTGAAATCAGCCGCAACAGCCCGCGCGACCGCATCACTTTGCATTGCCCTACATCGAGCACGCCGCGCTGGCGCTGCACCGAATACCCGCGGCTGGACGCTTACACCCTCGGCCTGGTGACTTCGGTGGAAACCGTGGCACTGGACTTGCCCGAGGCGATGCGCCCTAGAATGCCTTGAAGTCCTGAGGCAACGTCCGGGGCGTGCTGACTGTTCAAGGAGACACAAGCCATGGGAGCTGCCGACATTCATCTGGACAACCTCTGGTTGCCGTTCACCCCGAATAAAGATTTCCACCAGTCGCCCCGGGTGTTTACCGGCGCAAATGGCATGTACTTCACGACAGCAGACGGCGGCAAAGTATTGGACGGCGTCTCCAGCCTGTGGTGCGTAGGTGCCGGACATAACCGGCGCGAAATCAACGACGCCATTTACAAGCAGTTGCAAACGCTGGATTACTCGACCGCGTTTCAGTTCAGTAATGACCGCGCGTTCGAAGCCGCGCACATGATCGCCGAGCTTGCCCCCGGCGACTTGAACAAAGTGTTTTTTTGCACCTCAGGCTCGGAAGCGGCGGACACCGCCATGAAGATGGCGCTGGCTTACCACCGCGCGCGCGGTCAGGGGCAACGCAGCGTGTTCATCGGGCGTGAACGCGGTTACCACGGCGTCGGTTTTGGCGGCATGAGTGTGGGCGGCATTGGCGGCAACCGCAAGCTGTTCGGCTCGGCCATGTTGCCGCATGTCGACCATTTGCGCTTTATCCACGACCCGGTCAACCATGCGTATATCAACGGCGATTTGCCGGTGTTTGCCGAGGATTGGCTGCTCGAACTTGAACAGCGCCTGTTGCCCTTGCATGACCCAAGCAACGTAGCGGCCATCATCGTCGAGCCGGTGGCGGGCAGCGCGGGTTGGTACCTGCCGCCGCAAGGCTATTTGCAACGCTTGCGCGAGATTTGCGACAAGCACGGCATCTTGCTGATTTTTGATGAAGTCATCACCGGCTTCGGCCGCATGGGTGCGCCATTTGCCGCCGACTATTTCGGTGTCGTGCCCGATATGTTGAACTTTGCCAAATGCGTCACCAACGGCGTGGTGCCTATGGGCGGCGTGGTGTGTCGCGAGCATGTGTATGAAGCCATCATGTCGGTGCCCACACCAGCGCACGTGATCGAGTTTTCCCACGGCTACACCTACTCGGGTCATCCGGTGGCTTGCGCGGCGGCGGTGGCCACCATGAAGCTGTTGGCTGATGAGAAGCTGTTTGAACGCGCTGCTGCCATGGGACCGGTGCTGGGCAACGCAGTTCACACCGCCATCAAAGGCTTGCCGAATGTGATCGGTATTCGCGCGCTGGGCTTGGCGGCGGCGGTGGAACTCAGCCCGTCAGACAAGGGCGTGGGCGCGCGCGGTTACGCCGTGTTCTTGGAATGCTTAAAGCACGGGGTGTTGGTGCGCAGTGCAGGCGACAACCTGGTGCTGGCACCGGCCTATGTGGTGGAGAAAGCGCAGATAGAGCAGATGGTCGATGTGCTGGCGCAGGCGATCAAGCGGGTGGCATAAAGACAGGCCGCTGTCAGTCAATACATATCCGATGGCTTTGAAAATAAGTCACGAAACCTCGCTGAATCTGCACTAAGGCTTCAGAAAAATCAGATCTTAGATGCTCAACCGAAAATAATAAATAGTACTTTAAAAGTACTTTCATAAAAACAGTGTAAATTCTGCGCCGTGAATCACCTTTGTCTAAGGGGCGGCAATGAACACTCTGGCGAAAAATACCGCAGCATTTTTTCTGCTGTCAGTGCTGTTTTTGCAAGCATGCGGGGGCGGTGGAGCCACGAATGTCACCGACGATGGTTTGTCACGCGCTAACCCCTTGCAGTTCAGCGAAGTTGCCAGCGCAGCCTATGAATCAGACCGCTTACGCAACACACCGACACCTGATTTCCGTTTCACCGGTTTGTATGCGCCGCCGGGCGTGACGATAACGGTCAACGTAGAGGGTGAACCAGCTGGCAAAAACAATTTGAAATTGCTGGTGGGAACTTATTCCAGGTACAACAACGGCGGTCGAGACCCCGCTTTCTTCGCCTTGAAAAAAGGCATCAATACATTTGTCGTCGGGGATTTTGGCGGATTGGTCTACATCCAGTACACGGTGTATGACAAACCAAACCCTGACAACCTGCATCCGCTGACCTTTACTTTTCAGCAAGGGTTTGTGAGAGCCCCGAACTATGTGTTGGGTCAAACCACCAAGGCAAATTGGAAAAAACAGTTGAGTACCTACACATCGGCACCGGATGTGGTGATGCAAAGCAAACGGTCTTTCATGGTGTTTTCCAGAGAAAACGCGTTGTTGTGGCAGGACAATGACCAGGACTTGGTGCTCAATACCGCAGATCAAATACTGGATGCAGAATCTGCCATCAGTGGCTTGGACAATTCATCCGAAACGCACCGGCGCAATACCAACCAGTTCTTGCTGACGCAGGCTGAGGACGGGTGGATGTATGCCACCAATTTCCGCACCGCCTATTCCGCCGGTGCGGCGAAATATGCATTCACACCGCTGATCACTGGCAGGCTGCCTAACTCAGGCGACGCCTGGGGCATTTGGCATGAGTTAGGCCATTTGCACCAACAGCCATGGACTTGGTCGGGACTGGGTGAGGTCACTGTCAATATTTATTCACTGGCAGCGGAGCGATCATTAGGTGTGTCTCCGGGCAGGCTGGTGAGTGATCAGGTTTGGCCCAGAATTACAAGCCATCTTGCCAGCACACAGGCGAACAAAAATTTCAATGCGGACAGCGTTGATGTGTTTGTCAGACTAGGGATGTTTCAACAACTCTGGCTGGCCTATGGCGACAATTTTTTTCAGCAATTGCACAGAAAAACGCGTGAAGAAAAGCCGACCTTGGATACTGATGCAAAAAAGATGCGGTATTTCATGCTCAAGGCCTGCACTATTTCAGGCAAAGACCTGAGTGGATTTTTTAAGAAATGGGGTTTGCAAGCAGATGCTGTGTACACAGAAATTGCTGCTTTGAACCTTCCTGCGCCCATAACTGACCCGAGCACGTTGACTGACTAAGTTGTGAAGCGGAAAGCGCTTTCAAGGCGCCTGCACCTTGCTCAGGTTTTGCTCCAGCACATCGCCATTGCTTTGCGCAATCCTGACTTTGACCGGCAAATACCCGTAAGCCGGCGACAACCAGACATCAGCGGTCTGGTCGTAACCACCCTTAAACACCCGGCTTAATTTCCAGGCGCTGACCGCGCCAATGGGCAATTTCAAAGTTTCTTGCTTGTCCACCTGGAATGTCCAGATGTCTGCGCTTTTGGCGGCTACCACTTGAAAGCTGATTTGCTGTCCGCTTTGGCGTAACTCAGGCGAGCCGGCCAGCAGCGCCGGCAATTGCGCGAACATGCTCAGCCGGTCTTGTGCTGCGGGTAACAAAGGTTGCGGGTTGCTGCTGGCGCTGAAAATCAGCTGACCTTTGTCGCGGTCGAAATGCGCGGCCACTTCCTGTTTGAATTTGTCTCCGAAGCGCTTGGGCTGCAGCCCTTGCGCGCTCAGTTGACCGACGCTGGTTTGGGTCTTGCTGCCCAGCAGGAAATGGCGTATCTCCATGCGCATTTCATAATTTTTACCGTCGTGCCGCCACAGCATGTCACCGTTGGCGTGAAAACGTATGCCTTTGCTTTCGCCAATCACGTCGTAAATGAACTTGGTGGACACGGGCCAGACAAAGCGCGCCTGCGCCAGCCAGGGCGGCGTTTCGTCTGCTGTTGTGTTGGCCACTGCGGCAGCTTCTTTGGCGTTGTTGTTGTCGGGCTTGGTGCCACTAGGCGGTGTGGCTTCTGCTTCAGCAACAGGCGGTGCTGTGGTTGGTGCTGGCGCAGGTGAAGAAGCCGGTGTAAGCGAAGCAGGCGGCGGCGTTGCTGCGGCAGTTGGCGCGGGTTCAGCCTGGGCTGGGGCAGTTGGCGCAGTCGGTGGCGGTGCAGGAGGCGCAGTCGGTGGCGGGGGAGGTGCAGGCGGGGGTGGTGGCGCCGCGGCAACAGCAGGTGGGGGCGCTTTGGGTTCGGGCAAAACAGGGGCTGCTGTTTCGGCAGGTTGTTGTTCTGGCAGGTCTTGCTTTTTTTCGGCTTGTTCGATGGCGGCTTGTATGTCTTCCTCAGGCATATTGACCGCCTGCAGTCCTTGTACCGGCGCTGTTGTTTGAACCGGTGAAGGGCTGGCGGCTGCTGTTGCGGCGGCGGCAGGTGTTGGCTGCGCAGATTCAACAGCAACCTCGCTCGGGGCGGTGCCGGCGGTCAATTTCAATGGCACGGACTGATCGGGCTGCAAATGTGATGGCCACAAGGTCGCCATGGAATGCAAACCGGCCAGATGCAACAGCACAACCAGCAACAACAACATGGCTGGAGCCAGCCTTTGCTTCAGAGGCGATGGATAGAATGGCTGCATGAAATTAGCGACATACAAAGATGGTTCACGCGACGGGCAACTGGCGGTGGTGTCACACGATTTGACAAGCGCCCATTATGCGAGCGGTATCGCTTCCCGGTTGCAACAGGTGCTGGATGACTGGAACTTCATCTCCCCTCAATTACAAGACCTGTACCAGACCTTGAACCAGGGCAAGACCAGACACGCTTTTCCTTTTGACCCCAAGATGTGCATGGCACCCTTGCCGCGTGCTTACCAATGGGCCGACGGTTCTGCCTACATGAACCATGTGGAGTTGGTGCGTGCTTCGCGCAACAGCGAGGTGCCGTCCAACTATTACGACGACCCGCTGATGTACCAGGGTGGCAGCGATGACTTCATCGGTGCGTGTGACGACATCATCGCGGTCAGCACCGACCACGGCATTGACTTTGAAGCTGAGGTCACGGTCATCACCGGTGACGTGCCCATGCAAGCCACGCCCGACGAAGCCTTGGAAGGCATACGACTGGTGATGCTGGCCAACGATGTGTCATTGCGACGGCTGATTCCCGGCGAATTGGCCAAGAACTTCGGCTTTTTGCAAGGCAAACCGGCGACCGCGTTCAGCCCGGTGGCGGTGACGCCGGATGAGCTTGGCAGAGCTTGGGAACATGGCCGTTTGCACTTGAGCATGCGGGTGGATTGGAATGGCAAACGCGTCGGCATGTGCGACGCCGGTCCCGAGATGACGTTTCATTTCGGCCAGTTGATCGCCCACTTGGCCAAGACGCGCAATGTGCGCGCCGGCAGCATCATCGGCAGCGGCACCGTCAGCAACAAGGCGATTGAAACCGACGGTCGCAAAGACTGGCCCAAAGGCTATAGCTGCATCGCCGAGAAACGCGCCATCGAAACCATACTCGACGGCAAAGCGACGACCGATTTCATGCAGTTCGGCGACACCGTGCGCATAGAAATGAAAGACAAAGATGGCCATAGCGTGTTTGGCGCCATTGACCAAACAGTCGCGCCGCTGCGGGCTTGACGCCGGTTTTAAACCTGACTCGGGTCGGCTGCCATCTGGTCAAATCTTTTGAAATACTGACGCGCCAAGGCCACCAGTCGCGCCGCGCGCCGCCTGCGTTCGCCGCCTTGATCTATGTCAACAAAGCCGTTGAAGCCGTCGGCCAAGGCACAATCCGCCGCATACACCTTTGACAGGCCCACTCTATGAAACCGATTGACTACAGCATTTACGAAACATTGCACATCACACGCCGCGGCCCGCACGACAGCGTGCTGGATATTCAAATGAAAGCGACCAACGGCAAGTTGCCGACGGCCGGTCACCAGGGACACGCCGATTTGTGCGAGATCTGGCGCGACATAGGCCGCGACGACAGCGTGCGCTGCGCCGTGTTGCGCGGCGAAGGTATGGGGTTTTCCGGCGGCGGCGATTTGCAACTGGTCAGTGACATGGCGCAGGACTTCGAGATCCGAACCCGCGTGTGGAAAGAGGCGCGTGACCTGGTCTACAACATCATCAATTGCGACAAACCGGTGGTCAGCGCCATGCACGGCCCGGCGGTCGGTGCGGGCTTGGTGGCCGGTTTGCTGGCCGATATTTCCATTGCCGCCAAAAGCGCCAAAATCGTTGACGGACACACGCGATTAGGTGTGGCTGCGGGCGACCATGCGGCCATCATTTGGCCTTTGCTGTGCGGCATGGCCAAAGCCAAATACTATTTGATGCTGTGCGAACCGGTCAGCGGCGAAGAAGCCGAGCGCATCGGTTTGGTGTCGCTGTGTGTGGACGACGACAAGTTGCTGGACAAAGCGTATGAAGTCGCCGACAAACTCGCCGCAGGCAGCCAGACGGCGATTCGCTGGACCAAATACAGCTTGAACAACTGGCTGCGCCAGGCCGGGCCGTCTTTCGACACCTCTCTGGCGCTGGAGTTCATGGGCTTTGGCGGCCCCGATGTGCGAGAAGGCGTGGCTTCTCTCAAAGAAAAACGCCAACCCAAGTTTGACTGAGACCGGTCTTCATTTTGAGCATTGAAGAAAGGTCGGCCTGGCGTGTTTTCGTTGCTGCAGCAAACACGGCTTATGAACCAGGTCTACCAACGGTTTTTTCCGGCGTACGTCATAACGGCGTGACCAGCGTTTCCAGCAGTTTGGTATTGACCCCCGGATCGCCTTCATGACCGTTTTTGCGCAGCATGCACCAAGTTTGGGTGCGCTTGTCAATCTTTGCCGGTATTTGTCTGCGCAAAACCTGCACACTCGTATGCCATGTGCAGTAAGCCAGAGCCCACGCCTCGACCTGCCCTATAGTTCAGGGCGGCGTCAAGGCGCCGTCCTCTTTATCCAACACTTGTCATGAATCGCCGCACCCTCATTATTCTCACCAGCGTTGTCTGCCTGCACATGGTGGCGCTGTGGGCCTTACACACAGGTTTATTGCAGCGCATGGCGCAAGTGGTGGTGCCGGTCATGTTGCTGAGTCAGACAGAGCCTCCGCCCCCTCCTCCCCCTCCACCACCGCCTGACAAACAGCCGACGCCCAAGCCTGAGCCCATACTTGAACCGAAACCCGAGCCAAAACCTGAACCCAAGCCAGAGCCCAAGCCGGAACCTAAACCTG
>Ga0209768_10000386_pt1 | contig 30733 bp, 43 predicted proteins | sample LauGreSBDMM110SD_3_FD_187564 | JGI IMG/M metagenome (GOLD analysis project Ga0209768, IMG submission 187564) | Freshwater lake microbial communities from Lake Michigan, USA - Sp13.BD.MM110.SD (SPAdes) (version 2) | ecosystem: Environmental > Aquatic > Freshwater > Lake | place: Lake Michigan... | reverse complement strand
GCGGTACATCATGGACTTCAAGTTCAGACGAGAGAGTAAAAGACATTATTGAGCCAATTACAGATGCCGCTAACAAAGTATCAACTTTACGAGCAGTAATTGGTAAATACAAAACTGATGCAGAAGGCAAGCGTAGAAGTTTCTTAATTGCCCAAGATGTTCAAGCAGTATTGCCCGAAGCGGTCGATGCTACTGACCCAGATGAATTAGGTGTTTCTTACTCTGATGTAATACCACTTCTTGTAGCCGCCATCCAAGAACTCAAAGCAGAGGTTGACAGCCTCAAATCTCAACTCAACGGAGCATCAGCATGATTGAAATCACCGCAGAACAAATCGCCCAGCACTACAGCGCCGCAATGGACTCAGTTAACCTCATCAATGGCGAAAAGCCCGAAATGATGAGCGATACTGATTGGGCAGACTGCTTGTCCCGCAACAAAGAGCATTTGAAGATCATGCTGGCAAAGGATTTCTGGACAACGGAAGATTTGACCCCGCTCCAACAAGCGGCTGGAGAATAACCATGGGAAAGACTGCAACATTAGCGAACATCGGCAGCGTTGCTGATAGCTCGCTTGGCTTTAGAAACCGCATCATCAATGGTGCGATGGTGATTGACCAGCGGAATGCTGGGGCAAGCGTTACAGCAAGCGGATCAGAAGTTTATCCAGTTGATCGCTGGGTTGTTGCTGCTTTTAACGCAACTGGTGGTGGAGCCACCTTGACTGGCCAGCAAAGCTCTACTGCCCCAACTGGATTTAATAAAAGCATTGCCGTAACCGTCAACGGGACTGACACAAGTCTCGGAACAAACGATTTGTACGAGGTTACTCAGCGCATCGAGGGAAACAACACTGCTGACCTTGGTTGGGGTGCTTCTGGAGCGGCAAATATCTCTTTGTCGTTTTGGGTGCGGTCAAGCGTTACAGGGACTTATTCTGTTGGCGTTGAAAACTCAAACGGAACTCGTGCGTATGTTGTCACATACACCATCAGTGCGGCAAACACTTGGGAATACAAGACGTTCTCTATCCCAGGGGATACCACTGGAACTTGGGGTACATCAACAGGCATTGGTATCCAATTACGTTGGTGCCTTGCAACTGGCACTGACCGAGTTGCTGGCGCGGCTAATGCTTGGTCAGGAGGAAATTACATTGCAATTTCTTCGACCGCAAACCCAATTATGGGAACCAGCGGAGCCACCTTCTACATCACGGGCGTACAGCTAGAAAAAGGCGCAACAGCAACATCGTTTGACTACCGCCCGTATGGTACTGAGTTGGGGTTGTGTCAGAGGTATTACTACAAACAACCTGCAACTGCCTATCAATCAGCCCTACTAGATGGGGGAAGCTCGGACTATCCCAGCATTTATGTTACTCATCCAGTAGAGATGCGTACCACACCTTCCACCACATTTGAAAGTTTTGCTGGTTTTTATTACAACAGCGGTTCTGGGCAGGCTTCATTTACGCCTTCTGGGGGAACAACGGGATATGCTGGTAACGCCCGTGTAGGTTATTCAAGAATTGCTGCTATTTCAAATGGGCCCGGTGCAACACAGGTTCAAAGATCAGGTCAATGGACTGCCCAACTTTCTTTTAGCGCGGAGCTATAAATGACCAACTACAAATTAACAAACGATTGGCGCACTGGGCAACCTATTGGTGTTTGCAAAGATGGCGTTCTTGGCATCCCCTTCGACCCCGACAACACCGACTACCAAGCATATCTGAAATGGCTGGAAGAGGGCAACACGCCTGAACCAGCAGACGAACATGAGTGATAGCACAGAGACACGGCTGGCTGTGCATGAAGCTGTTTGCAATGAGCGGATGAAATTAATTTCTGATTCTCTCAGCAAAGGGTCAGAGCGCATGACCAAGATTGAGTACTTGCTCTATGCCGTGATCGTGGCCGTGCTGCTCGGGCCAGGAGCTGCTGCTAGCCTGTTCGCCAAGATATTTAATTTGTGACCATGTGGATCCCATCTCCATACTCATGTTGGCCAGTAGTGCATTTAGCGCTATCAAGCAGGGCATTGCAACGTACAAGGATGTCAAGAACACTGCCGGTGACGTTAAGAAAATCGTCGGTGAAATCGCTGGGATGTTTGGGCCCAACCCAACCAAAGAGCAAAAGAAGCAGATCGTTGCTGAACAGAAGCGCGTGCAAGAAGTCGCAGCCTATGACCCCAACCAGGTTATGGGAGACATCGCAAAGCGCTTGGGTGAATTCATGCGGCACATGCAGCAGATCCAAGACTTCTACTTGGAAGAAGAGCGCAAGTCCAAAGAGGAAGTCTATGACGGCGTTGACTCCTTGGCAGAGCGTGCGTTGCAGCGCACCCTTGTCCTCACTCAGTTGAGACAGATGGAGACTGACTTGCGAGAGCAAATGATTTATCAGTCCCCTAAAGAGCTTGGCGATTTGTGGACACGGTTCAATGAGATGCGCGAGCAGATTGCTGTAGAGCAAGAGCAGGCCAGGGAGGTTCGAGATCAGCGCGAGGCACAGGCAAGATGGCAACGAAGACGGGTAATAAACGACCTACAGGACAAAGCAATCTACCTGGGAGCCGCCTTGTGCGTGATCCTATACCTGGCCGTGTTTTGGTCACTGCTGGTAATGGATCGCAAGACAAGATGGGGTTTTTAATCGCGCTGATTGCCATGGTCTTGGTGTTTTGCTTGATGCTGCCGCTGATCGGGGTCATTTACTTTGACACCTTGTCCACGCAGAAACAAAGCCTGGCCCAGATTGAGCGAATGGAGCGGCTGCGAAAGCAACTTGAGGAAGAGCGCAAACAACTGGAGCAACGTGGTGAGCCAAAATAAATTTCTGTATTGCGTCATTGCAATCAGCCTGTTGTCCATCTTGCTGTTGGTGTCTGGCTGCGAGGATCGGTATCGCTACGTCTGCCAGAACCCAGACAAGTTTGACTTGCCTGAGTGCCAAAAGCCACGCTGCTTATTCACGCAGACATGCCCTGAGTATTTAGTCGCCCCGGTATTGACAAACAAGATTGAACCAGCAAAGGCCGAAGATGCTAAAAAGTAAATACACACCCGAAGAAATTGAGGTTCGCATTTGGGGCTTTGTTGTGGTGATGATCACAGTCATCCTGGCAGGCATTGTGTTTGCCCTGCTCTATTCGGTGACGTTTGTTGTCCAGCCAATCAAGAGCATGGCCCCCATTGACCAGGCATACACCAAGATGCTCAATGATATTGTGTTGTTGATCGTTGGCGGCATAGGCGGCATCGTAGGCAAGCGTGCCGTTGGTGCCATTACCCAGGCAGTAAACCCAACGCCACCACCTTCCCCTGCCCCTGCCCCTGCTGCACCGGCACCCACAACCCCGCCAGTGCCTGCTGCCCCTGTACAAAATACATTTGGGGCGTTGCCTGTCTGGACAAACCCACCGCTTGATGAGAGCTGGTCGCCACCGCCGCCACCGACAACGCCACCCAGCTTGGAGGATGACGCAGAGCGCGAGCTCCAGGCTGAAGCCAGGGCATCAGTCAAATGATCGGGCTACCCAACCCCTATTTGATCCTGGGTGCAGTTGTTGTCTGCACCTCGGCCTATTTTTATGGCCACCACAAGGGCTGGGCTGACCGTGACCAAGAGATGCAAATAGAAATTGCAAAGAAGAACGCAGAGGCCAGAGAGACTGAGCAAAAACTCGCTGCACAGATTACTGAAACATCAACCAAACTCATGGAGGTCAACAATGTTGTCAATCAAAAACAGTCTGCACTTGATCGCGCTATCTCTGCTGGTAGGGTGCGCTTCCCGGCCACAGGTTGTGTATCAGCCACCCCAAGTGCCACCGCTCCCGCCAGAGATTGGGCTGAAGCGCGAGCCCAACCTGACAGACCGGCTGACACGCCTTCTGATGAGGAGCGAGAAGTCCTCCGACTCATCGCCCAAATCACAGCCGACGGTGACCGGGCCATCAACCAGCTCAACGCCTGCATCGACAGCTACAACCAAGTGATGGGGGCAATCAATGCTAAACGCTGAACAACTTACAAAGCTCCACATTGATGTAAAGTGGGTTGATCCACTGAACGAAACATTTGAGCGCTTTGGCATCACCACCAAAAATCAGCAAGCCTGCTTCATCGGCCAGTGCTCGCATGAGTCAGGCAACTTCAGAATGCTTGAGGAAAACTTGAACTACAAGGCAGCGACATTGATGCGGGTCTGGCCAAAGCGGTTCCCAACATTGGAGATCGCCAACCAATACGCAGGCCAGCCGCGCCTTATTGCCAACAAAGTCTACTGTGGTCGCATGGGAAACCGGGACGAGGCCAGCAATGATGGGTGGATGATGAGGGGCAGAGGTCTGGTTCAATTGACCGGCGCGGATAATTTCCACCACGCAAGCAAAGCATTGGGTGTTGACCTGGTCACCCAGCCCGACCTGGTGGCCACGCCCAAGTACGCAGCCCTGACCGCCGGGTGGTTCTGGTCAACACACAAATGCAATGCCCCCGCTGACGCTCTTGATCACCAGCGGTTAACCAAGATCATTAACGGGGGCAGCATAGGTTTGTCAGACCGCATCAAGCACACCAACGAGGCGCTTGCAGTTCTCTGATCACTGTGCAGCGCCCAGCGCATTGATGCGCCGTTGGTACTGGCTTGTGTGCCTGATCCGCTTGAGTGAATCAACGCGCAAGATCAGTTCTTCATTAAGCTGCTTGATCTCTTTTAGCAAGGTCATGCGCTCGCGCACTGGCCGCTTGCCTGCTGTTGCAGTCTTCTCTGCCAGATCCTCATAAGCATCCGACCACTCATCAATAGTCTGATGCACTGAGAAGGGCTTGTCCTTGCCAGGCACCAGCAGCGCAAAGCCAATGACCGGCCCATCATCAACTGGCTGCACAACCTCCACCTGGGGTGGCAAAAGCGCTTCTTCCCCCCCTGGCTCAACCGTGTCAGCCATGGCCTGCTCAATCAGCACCGGGTCGCTGACCTGTTGCACAACCACAACAGGCTCAACTGGTGATCTTGCGACCATGTCCAGCGGGTTGGCTGGCTTGGCCACCGGCACCGGCGTGGCGTCAACAGGAAAGTCCTGGGCCTCCTCGGCGGTGATCAAACCCTTGAGCACATCAGGAAAGGCATCTCGCAGCGCAAACCCGCGAGCTCGCATCTGCATCATGCGCTTGGGGTATGCCGACCAGGGGCCACCTTTACCCCACAGCCCGGCACGCTTGGCATCCTCCACGCTGAACTTTGCCGTCACCGGCTTGCGCCCCTTGCGCTTGGCCACGCACACCGCCACCGGGTTGGTTGTGCCCTCGCCTTCAAAGTACTCTTCAACATCCTCGCAGACGCTGCTGGCCTGCACCAGCGCCATGGCTGCATCACCATAAACGCTGGGCTTGCCGTTAATCACAGCGATATTTTGCAGGGCTTGCATGGGTGCCAGGCCCATCTCATAGCCCCACTGAACGCAGACCAGGATGTCCTGGGGCTTGTTCTGGTAGGCCTTGGGCACCATGCTGGAGCTGGCCAACATGTCGCTGAACTGGATCGCCTCGGTGAGGGTGGCTGGGGCAAAGCCCCGATTAGTGGTGGTCAACTGCATTTTGCTGCTCCTCTTCTTGTGTCAACTCAGCTTGGATGGTGGCCAGCACCAGCTCGGCAATCGCCTCGACTGCTTCCATGGCCTGCTCTTGGGTCATGCCAGGCACAGCGGCCAGCATGACATTGACTGCGGCACCATAGGCCTCTTCAATGGGTCTTAAATTCATTTTGTCTCCCTAATGCTCAGTGTTGATTGACGAATCGAATATGCCTCTTTGGCAGGCAGCAAGCGCTCAGGTGCTGCCTTGTATGACCGCATTGGCCAAGAGATCATGTACTGCCCTGCGCGGCCACGCTCGGCCTGGCCCAAGTGCGCTTTGATCAGCTTCTCAGCGTCATCAATGCTGGCCTCGGCTGCCCTGATCGCGGCCTTGTTGGCCACAATACCGGCAGCCAGGTCGGCCACGCTGACATCGAGATCAACCTCTTCCTTGCCGGCAGCCATGGGGTAGATGCGATCCAGCTCCTTGCTGCTCGCGGGTGGATACCAGTCGATCTCAGCGGTGCGCCGGTACTTGTCCAGCTTGTTTTCAAACAGCAGCACTGCCTTGACGATCTCCTTTTGTGTCTCAAAGTGAGGCCCAAACAGGAACACGCGCAGCTCAATGCCTTGGTACAAAACGCACACAGCGCCCCATTTGTGGCCAGTCACCAGCATCTGGCCCTGGAGCTGGATGGGGCCACGCGCCAGGTGAGGGGTGTCCTCGGGCATGGTCTTGGTCAGCTTGGCCTCAAGCACGCCAGGCCCATCCAGCTTGATGCTGTCCTGGCCAACCACATAGATCCCGCGGTCAGGGTCAGGCTTGATCAACTGGCCATCGCCAAACCCAACGCCATCCAGGCTGCAGGCCAGGGCGATCTCGCGGTGCGAGTAAGCCTGGCCAATGTCTGTGTCGAATTTTTCCAGGCCCAAACGCTTGGCAGCTTCAGCCAGGATCACGGGCTCCAGCCGGTTGCCCCAGCCCATGGCCTCATTGCCAATGTCGGGGCGCTCTTTGCCATCAATGGCGTTGATCGAGAACGACAGCTCATCGTTGGGGCTGCTGTATCTGCTGAACCCCATGAGGCCGGGTAAGCGGCTGGCGCTCATCTCTTTATCGTCTGTCAGTTTGCCTGCCATTTTTCACTCCTTGTTAGTGGCTAGGGAATAGACGCGCACCACTCGGGCGTGCGCCTGGGGATGGGTGGCCTCGGTAAAGCCAACCTTGCGAAACTGTTTGGTGCGGAACACCGCGCCCAGAACAGATGGGTGGACACCCGGCGGCACCTCGATAAAGGCGCGGATGTCGTTGATCGAGACCTGCCCCTGTTGGCGGCAGATGAGCACAGCTAGTGCCCGGCAGCGCTCCAAGAACTGGTGGTCGGTCTGCTCAAAGATGTCGAGCTGGCGGTTGCGCATGTCGCGGCCAGCGGCAAGGTTAGGAGCCAGCATCATTGCGCTCCTTGGTCTTCATGCGTTTGACCGTCTGCTGGGCCTTGAGCTCGGCCTCGCGCTCCTCTTTGGGCAGCCAGCCGTGCTTGCGCCAGGTGCGCTCAATGTCAGTGGCCGCGGCGCTTGTGTACTCAGCGCCCTGTAACAGGGTCTTGGGTGGGGTGGTGATCTTTGCATTCATATTGGCATCCAGATCAAGAGGCCAACGCAAGCCACAAACAATGTGGCCACGGTGATTTTTTCTGACAATGTCTCATGCATAGCTTGACTCCAGGTTGAGGCGTTTCAAAAGGTTGGAGGCCTGAGTTGGCCCCCAGGTCACATTGCCACGGGGTGTGGCCACGCCGCGAGCCTCAAGGGCTGCAGCAATGTCTCTCAGGGTGCTGGCACCAGACCGGGCGATGATGTCGCGCACGATAGGGCCAACGCGGTCGGCGTACTTGTCAGCCTTGGCCATCACGGCCTTGACACCTATGGCCGATCCGATCTGCGGTGTTGGGCAGCCCAGTGTGCGGCCTTGTGCCTTGACCTGGGCCAGCGCTGCCTTGGTGCGCTCGCTGATTTTGCGCGCTTCCCACTCAGCGAACACGGCCATCATCTGCAAGAAGGTGCGATCAGCCTCGGGCATGTCAGCGCAAACAAAGGGCACGCCAGACTCAAGCAGACCAGAGATGAAGTGGACGTTACGGGCAAGGCGGTCGAGTTTTGCAATCACAAGGACTGCCTTTGTACGCTTTGCCAGGCTCAATGCGTGAGCTAGTTGCTCGCGGTCATTCTTGCGGCCAGACTCGACCTCGGTGAACTCGGCCACCATCTCGGCGGTGCCAATGTGCTTGGCCACAGCAGCACGCTGGGCATCAAGGCCAAGGCCAGATTGACCCTGGCGGTCGGTGGAGACTCGGTAGTAGGCGACGAATTTGGACATGATCAAGCCTCCACGCTGTCGAGCAATGCGTCCAGCTTCTTGTTGAGCGAATCAACCTTGCGCTGTGCTGCAGGCTTCAAGAAGGTCTGGAAGCCAGAGTGGTAGGCCTTGTCACCGCCGATGTAGTTGGCAGCGGTGTGCTCAATGAGAGCGATCTGGCGCTCGATGTCTTGAATCTGTTGGGCTAGTTGGGTCATGTTTGCAACTCCTTGCGCTTCATCTGCGCGTTGAACATGGGAGGATTATGGCACGATTTGTATATCGCTGTACAACCCCCAAAAGCCCATAATAACTAGGGACTTACCCTAATCCAGCAATAAATCATGCATTTGGGTGGGCTTGTGCAATATCTGGGTGATATACACTTGCGTGATGGACACACCCAAACTCAAACCTTTCCTCATGCGGCTGCACCCTGCCACCAGGGCGCTGCTGGACACTGCGGCTGCCGACCAGCGGCGCAGCGTGTCATCCCTCATTGACCAGTGCGTGCGTGACCAGCTCATGCCTAAGTACGGCGAGCTCCAACCCCGGCTGCAGCGGTTCCTGGGCGGGGTGCGTCAGCCATGACATTGGAAGATGCAAACAGGATCTTGGACAAGACCAAGGAAGGCCAGCGCATGCCAGAGGATGTGATCGCTGAAGCGCTTTTTATGACCGGGGACGCTGGCTGCTGGAGCGACCTCCCCTGCCCTGACGTTGAGTCATTTGTGCAGGCGCTGCGCGAGGCTGGCCAGCTATGACGGCGGTTGTCCTGGCGCTGGACTTAGGCACCACTACCGGCTGGGCTTGCCAGGCGGCTGACGGCACCATCGTGCATGGCTGGTCGAGCTTCAAGCCTGGCCGGTATGAAGGCGGCGGCATGCGCTATTTGCGCTTTAAGAAGTGGCTGGCCGAGATCTACGGCAGCGTTGGCCCAGAGATCAGCTCAATCTACTTTGAAGAGGTGCGCCGCCACGCCAGCACCGACTCTGCGCATGTCTACGGCGGCCTGCTGGCCACGCTGACGGCCTGGTGCGAGCAAAACAACATTCCCTATGAAGGGGTGCCGGTGGGCACGATCAAGAAGCACGCAACTGGCCGGGGCAACGCCGACAAGCAAGCCATGGTTGCGGCCATGCAATTACTTGGCCACCCGGTAACTGATGACAACGAAGCAGACGCGCTGGCGCTGCTGCACTGGGCACTGGAGGCCGACAAATGAAAGCACGCAAAGTCTTTATCGCCTTGATGACAGGCAAGGGATACACCGAAGCAGATCTGGCCTGGGACGGGACGAAGTTCACCAACCCTGGCATCACAACTCGCTGGAACTATTTCCTGCTGGGCTGGGAAATGCGAGGTGCAATGTGATTGACCTGCTTGTGATCTTTGGCGTGCTGGTGCTGGGTGCAGTGATCTGCTTGGCGGTGCTCTACGCCTTTGTGAAGGCCTGGGAGCACAAGTGATGCACATCAGCTACGTCAAGCTATTCAGAGATGAGGACGGGATCATCCGCGACACCCAAGAGGCCAACGGTGAGCTGCGCTTTTTACACCACCAGATCGCACTGCTCAAAGACGCGCTTGAGCGGGAGATGGAAACCGTGGACAACTTGCATGAACTGCTCAAAGGGGTGCGCCGCATTGCCCTGGAGCTTAACAACGAGATATTGAAAGGCGACTATGCCAAGAGCAAAGAGTGAGATGACCAGTGTGGCCAGGACTGTCAGCGCCAGGCTAATCCCAGCGCACCTGGCTGAATGGCACCGATTGGGCGGCATCAAATGGCTGCGCCAGCAGTTGAGCGAAAGCATGAGGGAAGAGCTCAAGCGGCAGCACCCAAGCATTGCCCAGCGGGTGATCAACGCCATCAAGCTCAAGTGAAGAATGAGTCTGTCAAACCATCAAATATTTATGCTTAAGCACCTGGCGATGGGCTGGAAGTTTAGGCTGTATAACGACAAGCCTGGCAGTTGGAACACCTACTGGTCACTGCGTCGCCGAGGGCTAGTGCTTGCCAACAACAAGGTCACAGACCTTGGACGCAAGGTGCTTGTCAAAGAGCTGCAACTGCAGGCCAAACGAGATGCAAAGTGATCAAAAAGCCATATCGGCTACCAAAGAAAACAGGCCCACTGCCCGAGCGCTGGATGAGCGAGCGTGGCCAGGCCAGGGACATATTGGCAGCCTGGGACTACAACCAGGACAAGGCCATGGTAGAGCGCATGCTAGTGGCCAGCGAGAAGATCTACGGCCAAGGCAGTGCGGAGCGCATCAGGCAGCATATGAAGGATGTATATCGTGAGCGCAATGCCTGACAAAGTGGTGCAGTTTGTGGTGCCCAAGAAGCCCAGAGTGTTTGAGAAGGATCCGCTGCCAGACCAGCGCAAGGTGTCTGTGCTGCCGTTTAAGGCAGTGTTTGACAAAGAGTTAAGCCACGGTGGCTTGCAAGTATTGGCAGCCTTATGTACATACACAAACAGGGCTGGCATCACCTGGGTCAGTCAGACCAGGCTGGCCAATGAGCTCAAGATCAGCCAGCAAGCAGTGGCCAAGCAGTTCAAGCAGCTCAGACAACTGGGCTACCTGGAGACTATTCGCAAGGGCTTCAAAGGCGAGCGGACAGACACCCTGCGGGTCATCTTTGATGAAAGTGTGGACGCTGAAACGGCGATAGCGGTCACCAGCAGCATTGAGGACACGAGGTCACCAGTAATGAAAAGGGAGCAATTGAATGAGATGGACATAGACAAAGCAGGCCAGCAAAAGGTGGCCAACCTGATATCACAAGCGCTCAAGAAACCAACCAAGAAGGAGTTCAATATGCCCAAGTCGGGACAGACCAGAACGGTCAGACAGATGCACGAACAGATCGCTAAAGCGAAGTCTAAAACTGTGGATAAGACTGTGGATAACAGTAGTCACACTAACAACCTAGAGGTTGTAAATGTAGGGGAGTTACATTCACAACCTAATCACAACCTGGAGGTTGTATATAACCCTTTAAATATAATATATAAAGAGTATATAAGGTTATTTAAGATTAGGTTATCTATAGTTCTGCACAACCAAAATGAAATTGAGTTGTTGAAATACTTTGTCGATGGCGAGATCACACCGGACATGGTTGACCTGGCGATTAGCGACCTGCTCGCAGCAGCCGGGCGCGAGGGTGTCGAGCCACCCAAACGGCTGGAATGGTGGATGCATGCCATCATCGAGCACCGATCAGATGCCCTGACAAGGCACCTAGAAGCCTCTACAAGCCCTGTAAAACCATGAGTTGGTACATGGGTAGCCACCAAGCATTCCATCGCGTTGTAGATCGTTTAAATCGATGTGTACGAAACCCAGACGAACGTTTGGATTCTGTACAAGCCACGGGAAAAGGGTGTCTCCAGCCTGGCAGCCGGTGCCAAACCATATGCGCCAGCGTGCTCGCTTGCGATCCGCGCTCGGTGACGCGCCAGGAACGCGACCCTTGCCCCCCCACCCCTCACGGTAGCGTAGGGGGACTTCCCCCAAATTTTCCCCACTTTCTGCCAGCAGCTCTTTTTTGACCTGGCATGCTTTTTAATTTCCCCAACCTGTAACTTTCTGTACACTTACCATTAGGAGCTTTTGTAAATGACCACTAACACTGACAAGCCTTTTGAAAAACGACCTGGCCAAGGGTCTGCTTTTAAGAACAAGGAAAAGAAGGAGGACTGGCACGCCGACTACAAGGGCCGACTTGTTTTGCCCGATGGGGTTGAGTACTACATCGATGTCCAGCCTGGCAAGACTGCGGCTGGTGAGTGGTGGTTCAAGTTGAAAGTTGGCAAGCCTACTGGTGTCAATGTCAACGCTGCGCCTGTTGCTGCCCCGGTGCCAATGCTGGTGAGCAATGATGACGATATACCTTTCTGATGGGTGCTGACATGAAAAACCCACCAGCATTTCCACTGCACAACCACGGGACGCAGACTCTTGGCCTGCATATCACAGGCATGACCCTGCGCGACTACTTTGCTGCTAGGGCGATGCAAGCCTACAGCTCACATGCGTTGCCTGATGAGCCCTGGGCGATGGAGACTTTAAAGTCAAGGGCCAAACTTGCTTACATACAAGCAGACGCAATGCTAAAGGCCCGTGATGGCCAGGCCTAAACAGACCAGTGTTATCCCTCCCCTGACCAACTGGGGTGGAGTGAGGTCGGTGCAGCGCCGACTGGAGCGCAGCTCTACTTTGCTGGCCAACAAGGAGGCCGTGGCTTATGCACTGCTGTCCATGGCCAACACCAAGATCACTGACATCATGTCTTGGGATGACCAGGGCAATGTAAAGGTGAAGCGCTCAAGCGATATACCCGAGCACGCCTTGAATGCGATCAAGAACGTCAGGGTGCGCACTGACAAGGATGGGTCTAACACCTTGGAGATTGAGCTCTATGACAAGGTGGGCGTGCTGCGGCTGCTGGCCAAGGCCTCTGGTTTGCTGGACAACCCTGAAAACGAGGATCGGCCATCAGTGCTTGGCATCAATGTCATGGCACCTGATGTGACTGATGTGGAGCCAGATGATGCTAGATGACCAAGACATCATTGAGATGCGCATGCTAGAGATATACATGCGTCAGCAGCGTGCAAGGCTATTGGCCAACCCTGACTGTCGTGATCCTGATCATCCAGGCTGTAGGAAGTGTGAGGCCGCTGATGACGGGCTGGCGCAAGAAACAAATTAAGGATCTATATGAGTCGCACCAAAGAGACATCTGGCAAAGAGGTTCCGATCACCGGGCTGAACCTAGACTTTTCCAAGTCGCCTGTGATCTACGATTTCATTCAGAGCAAGGCGTTTGTCCAAGGTGTCATGGGCCCGGTGGGGTCGGGCAAGTCTTACGGCTGCGCTGCCAAAATAATGATCAAAGCTGTCCAACAAAAGCCAAGCCCAGTTGACGGCATCAAGTATTCGCGCTGGGCGATTGTCAGGAACAGCTACCCCATGCTGAAGACCACCACCATTAAGACCTGGCTGGATCTTTTTCCCGAAAATACTTTTGGCCCCATGTTGTGGACACCGCCTATCACCCACCACATCAGGCTGCCGGCAAGGGGGGATGCTGCGGGAATCGACTGCGAGGTCATCTTCTTGGCGCTTGACCAGCCCAAGGATGTGAGAAAGCTGCTCTCTCTTGAGCTCACGGGTGCCTGGGTCAATGAGGCGCGTGAGCTGCCTAAGGCGGTGATCGATGGACTGACCCACCGGGTTGGCCGGTATCCCACCAAGCGCGATGGCGGTGCTACATGGCACGGCATCTGGATGGACACCAACCCCATGGATGACGATCATTGGTGGTTTAAATTGGCCGAAAAGGAAAAGATGACCGGGCCATATGCTTGGAAGTTCTTCAAGCAGCCTGGTGGAGTGGTGCCGGTGGCCGTTGAAGACCTGCCCGAGATGCCCGAGGCTCAAGACCATATATATAGCGCAGGCAAGTGGTGGAAGCCAAACCCCCGTGCAGAGAACGTCAACAACCTGCCCGGCGGGTACTACCAGCAAATGCTGCTTGGCAAGAACTTGGATTGGATTCGCTGCTACGCCGGGGCCGAGTACACCTATGTGCAAGAAGGTAGACCTGTTTGGCCAGAGTACGAGGACAGCATGATGTCTGGGGATGTGGAAGTGAGCAAAGATGTGCCCATCCAGGTGGGTCTTGACTTTGGATTGACCCCTGCAGCCACCATTGGCCAGCGTTTGCCCAATGGCCGGTGGCAGATCTTGCATGAGATCGTGACCTTTGACATGGGGCTGGAGCGTTTTGGACAGCAATTGCTGGGCGAGCTCAACTCTAGGTACCCAAACCACCAGGTAATGATCTGGGGTGACCCGGCAGGCATGGCCAGGGATGCGATATACGAAGTCACTGCCTTTGATTTTCTGCGAACCTTGGGGCTCAAGGCCCAGCCAACGGCCAGCAACGACTTCAAGGTGCGCCGGGAGGCCTCCGCAGCGCCCATGCAGCGCCTGATCAACGGCAAGCCTGGCCTGATTGTGAGCCGCGAGTGCAAGCTGCTGCGCAAAGCACTGGGCGGTGGCTACCACTTCAAGCGCGTGGCCGTGGGAGCTGGCCAGGAGCGCTTCAGAGATGCGCCAAATAAAAACGAGCACTCCCACATTGGCGACTCATTCGGTTATTTGATGCTGGGCGGTGGCGAATACAACCGCATGACCCGCACAAACAGCTACGGTGCCAGGCCACTTGGCCAACTCAATGCCAATACTGATTTTGATGTCTTTGCATGAGGCATATCACCACGATATACAGCACATTGCATCATGTACAAACACCAATAGAATCTATTGGAACTGAAACTGTGGGGTGACTATGAAACGCAACAAACGCATGATGGTTGAGAAGTCAATGAACGGGGATCTTGAGGGGGCCATGGACAAAGCTGCCAAAAAAGGTCGCGGCACTGATGACACCGTTGGCCACTTGACCAAGGGCGAGGTCATCATCCCCGCCCAGATCATGTCCGACCCCAAGAATAAACAGATGATCGCTGACTTGTTTAAAAACAGTGGCGGCAACCTGGATGAGTTCACGGTTGGCCACGAAAAAAACAAGGTGAACCCAGAAACTGGCCAGCCTGAGTTTGTTTGGTGGGTTCCATTGGTGGCTGCTGCTGCAACCGTTTATGCGGTTGGTGAATCCAGGAAATCTGCCTCTGAAGCGCGTGACCAGGCCAAGCGAGCGCAGGCAGATTCGATGGAGCAGGCGCGTTTGGCGCGTGAAAATGCGGCTGCTGAAGCTCAAAAGTCACGCGATACAGCAATTGAAGCGGCACGCCTTTCCCGCGAGCAATCTGCCACTGAAGCACAAAAGAACCGTGATGTGCAATCCGCAGGGTTAGAGCAACAAAAGATTGATGCAGCCACCAGATTGCGGCAAACACAGTTAACTGCTGATGAGCAAAAAAAGCTCATGGAGAACCTGACCACACAGCAAACCCAAGCTGCAGAAGTGGCCAAGGTTCAACTTGCAGAACAGCAAAAGCAGTATCAAGAGCAAAAGACCTCAATGGAAAAAGCAGCAGCCACCCAGGCTGCAGAACTAGAGGCCGAGCGCCGAAAGATTGCCCAGCGTGAGTCATCTCAGATGACCGCTCGCCGCCGCAGTGGTCGCAGATCTTTGCTGTCAGACACCAGGTTGACACCAGAAACTGGATTGACCGATGCTGGCATGAGCGAACAAATGACTACAGCTCTGCGTGGGTACTGAAATGGCAGATAAGCGCGCAATAAAAAAGGCGGTTGAACTATTGCGCAAGCATGGGCGTGGTGGCGACACCATCCTTGCTCACATCAACCCCAAAGAAGCTGAAGCATTAAAGGCAATGGGCGGCTCTGGCCAGCCCAATCCAAAGACCGGCCTTCCAGAATTTATAAATATTTACGATGCAAGTGGAACTCTTGTTTCTTCTGGCGCTATAGATCCAGCATTGACAAAGCGCTTGGAGGATGAAGCTGAAGCACTGGCCAATGCCGAAAATCAAAAATATATTGATGAGCAAAAAGCAATAGCAGAACAAGAGCGCATTAAATTTGAGAATGATCAAAAGACATATGCGGCGCAAGCTGAAGCACAGCGATTGGCTGACCAAGCTGCCTTTACAAAAGCACAAGCTGAGATTGAAGCAATAGCAAAACAAGAGCGCGATGTCATTACCAGGCAGGCTGCTGAATACGATGCGCAACAGAAGAAGTTGCAAGAAGAGGCCGCTGCCGAAGCATTGAGATTGAAGGCCGAGCAAGCAGCGCTTGAACAGCAGCGCGTTGAAGCCGAACAACAAGCGGCATTGGTCAAAGAAAAAGCACGCACCGAGCTTGAGGGCGTGCAGCGCGAGAGTGCAGAGCGTGAGTCTGGTCGCAAGCGTGCAGCCAGATCAGCAACTGCCAGACCTTTACTCATGGGCGCATCACCTACTGGCTCAACAAGTGAGCTTGGTGCTCGCGGCACCATGGGCACAAGCGGCACATTGGGATCAACACAAACTCTGGGAGTCGGGTGAAATGCCAAATCATTATGGAATGAAAGACAAAGAGGTCTGGGACAAACCACGCCCCAAAGACCTGCCCAAGCCAAAGGAGCTTTCTTCAGCCGAAAAACGCATGTCCATGCGCCGAGCTGCTAAAGCTGGTCGGCCATACCCCAACTTGGTTGACAACATGGCTGCAGCCAGAGAGAAGAAGTGACTATGGAATACGACAAGAAAATACCAGGCGGCATGCGCTTGACCCCAGAGCAGATTTTCAAACGACAAACTGCAGCGCAAACCAAAAAGGACGAATTCCAGCAGCTCTACCAAGATGCCTATGAGTTTGCCCTGCCCCAGCGCCAACTTTATGGTGTGTGGGAGGGTGGTGCCGTTGGCTCCAAGAAGATGCAGCGCGTCTTTGACTCAACGGCCATCAACTCTACCCAGCGTTTTGCCAACAAGCTGCAGTCTGTGGTCTTCCCGCCCCAGCGCAAATGGTGCCGCCTGGATCCAGGCGTTGACATTCCCATGGAGCGCAGAAGCCAGGCCCAGCAGATCCTCGACCTGTACAACGAGAAGATGTTTGCCGTGCTCAGACAGTCCAACCTGGACATCGCCATGGGCGAGTTCTTGCTCGACCTGGCTGTGGGCACCGCCTGCATGATGGTGCAGCCTGGAGATGATGTCTCTCCGCTCAACTTCATCCCCGTGCCGCTGTTCCTGGTGAGCTACGAGGAAGGTGCGAATGGCCAAGTGGACAACGTGTACCGGCGCATGCGCATGAAGGGCGAGAGCATCCAGCGCCAATGGCCCGATGCTGTGATCCCAGACGATATGAAGCGGCGCATTGAGAATAAGCCAACCGATGACATTGAACTGCTGGAAGCCACGATCTATGACTACAAGCGTGGCGACTATTGCTACCACGTTATTGATCGAACCTCCAAGCAAGAGCTGGTCTACCGGCGCAAGACGTATTCGCCTTGGGTGATCTCGCGCTACATGAAGGTGGCCGGTGAGATCTATGGCCGTGGCCCCTTGATGACCGCCCTGCCCGACATCAAGACGCTGAATAAGACCATTGAGCTGCTGCTCAAGAACGCCAGCCTGGCGGTGTCTGGTGTATATACAGCTGCTGATGACGGTGTGCTCAATCCCAACACCGTCAAGATCGTGCCTGGTGCCATCATCCCGGTGGCCAGGAACGGTGGCCCCCAAGGCCCGGCTTTGCAAGCCCTGCCCCGCTCTGGCGACTTCAACGTCACCCAGCTTGTGATCAATGACCTGCGCTCCAACGTCAAGCGCATCTTGCTGGATGAGTCGCTGCCGCCAGACAACATGTCTGCCAGGTCGGCCACCGAGATTGTTGAGCGCATGAAGGAGCTCTCGCAAAACTTGGGTTCAGCCTTTGGCCGCTTGATCAACGAAACCATGATCCCCCTGGTCGCCAAGATCCTGGAGGTCATGGACGAGCGCGGCCTGATTGATCTGCCCTTGCGTGTCAACGGGCTGGAGGTCAAGGTCACCCCGGTGGCACCGCTGGCCAACGCGCAGGCCATGGATGAGATCAATGCAGTGATGCAGTTTGCACAATTGACCCAGCAGATGGGGCCAGAGGGCACTGTGGCCGTCAAGTATGGCGACATGATCGATTACCTGGGCGAGAAGCTGGGAGTGCCTGCAGCCCTGCGCAATGACGCTGCCGAGCGTGCATTCTTGCTTGAAGAGCGCCAGGCCCAGCAGGCCCAGGCCATGGCTGCACAGATGCAAATGCAGCAACTGCAAGGTGGAGCACCTGCCCTGCCCTCACCCGCTGGAGCACCCGCTTGAGCTGGGATGAGCTTGAAGCCATTGGCGAGACAACAGACAGTCGCGCCGTTGAGCAAAAACGAGATGACTTATCGCGCCTAGTTTTGCGTGTTTTTGGTAATGAAGATGGCCAGAAACTGCTGGCTTGGATGCGCGATATGTATGTGAATGTGCCCATTGCCGTGCCGGGCACAGACCCCTCGCATGCGTTCTTTGCCGAAGGGCAGCGAAACGTCATCAGGGACATTGAGGCACGGATCAACCAAGCAAGGAAACTATGAGCGAAACAGCAACAGTCGAGCCCGGTGAAACCGGCCTACTTGACAACGTGCAAGTGACCGATGACACCAAACCGGCAGACACATCTCAAAAAGTGGCAATTGATCACAAGGCCGCTCCAGCAGATGCACCAGCAACTGAAGACCCATTGGAGCGCCCAGATTTTTGGCCAGAAAATTTCTGGAAAAAAGACTCCAACGAGCCCGACCTTGAGGGCATTGCAAAGTCTTGGAGCGATCTGCGCAAGATGATCAGCCAGGGCAAGCATAAGGCACCCGAGGGCGGTAAATACGACACCACAACGATAGGTGAAAACCCTACAGCAGGGGCACTCACAGAGTTTGCAGCCAAGTGGGGCTTGCCTCAAGCAGCATTTGATGAGCTCGCCAAGAGCACCATGGCCATTGCGGAAGAGTCAGCAGGCCCAGCCATTGACACTCAAGCAGAGATCAAGGCGCTTGGGCCAAATGGCCAGGCGGTGATCAATGGCATGGTTGATTGGGCTCGCGGCCTGGTCAACAAGGGCGTATGGGGCAAGGATGACTTTGAAGAGTTCAAGATCATGGGTGGCACGGCCAAGGGTATGCGTGCATTGCTCAAGATCCGCGAGGCCTACGAGGGTCGCGTGCCCATCGATTCAGCGCCAGTTGAAGGAGCACCATCAAAGGATGAGCTCTATGAGATGGTGAAGGATCCCAAATACAAGACTGATGCAGGCTACCGGCAAAAGGTAGAGCGCATGTTCAATCAGTTTGCCCAATAACTCCAGATCTGCCCCAAAGGCAGTTGCCACTTTACCCGGCCAGGTGCCGGGTCTTTTTTTTTATATCTACCAAATGGGGGTATTGCATTGTGGTAGAAAAACAATACAATGCGCCCAAGGCCTACCGGGCAACCGACCCTTACCGCAGCGAGATGCTGACGATTGGCTGGCGTAACCAGCAAGCAATCGGCCCTGATCTACAGGCTTACCGGCGCGAGAACCCTGTCCAACAACCGAATGAGGTATCCAAATGAGCGTTTCTCTATCCAACGCCTTTGTGACTCTTTTCGATGCTGAAGTCAAACAGGCTTATCAAGGCAAAGCAATGCTTGTGCCCGCCGTTCGCCAGCGTCGTGGAGTCGAAGGTTCAACTGTCAAGTTCCCCAAAGTGGGCAAGGGTGTTGCAACCCTGCGCGTCCCACAAACCGATGTCACCCCTCTGAACGTTTCATTCAGCACCGTCACCTTGACGTTGGCTGACTACAACGCAGCCGAGTACAGCGACATCTTCAACCAGGCAAAGGTCAACTTTGATGAGCGCCAAGAGCTTGTGCAAGTTGTTGCCGGTGCCATGGGTCGCCGTCAAGATCAGATGATCTTGGATGCACTTACCGCTTCAAGCACCAGCTTGACCGTCAGCAATGACATTGGCGGCAGTGACTCCAACATGAACATTACCAAGCTGCGTGAAGCAAAGCGCTTAATGGACAAAAACAATGTTCCACCTGATGGCCGCAACATCATCATTCACGCAAATGGCCTGGCCAACTTGCTGTCTGAGACTAGCGTGACCAGCTCCGACTTCAACAGCGTCAAAGCGCTGGTGCAAGGCGAGCTCAACACCTTCTTGGGTTTCACCTTCCATGTGTTGGGTGATCGCTCCGAAGGCGGCTTGGTTATTGACGGATCACTTGATCGCAGCTGCTTTGCATTCCACAAGGATGCTGTCGGCTACGGTGAAGGTATCGCCATGCGCACAGAGATCAACTACATCGCTGAGAAGACCTCTTGGTTGGTGAATGAAGTCTTCAGTGCTGGCGCTGTGGCCATCGATGACGAAGGTATCGTGAAGATCACCTGCCGTGAAACCTAATCTAGGAGACTCAAATGGCTTACTCATCCACTGGCTTTAATGCAATCGGCGGTCAATCAAAGGCTGGCAATGCACCCGCTATTTATACCTATTCCAGCGCTGACGCACAAAGTGTGATCCGCGCCTCTGGGTATTTCAATGCGATTGCATCCATCCTCAAGGTTGGCGACATCATCTTCTGCTACTCCGCAACGGGTGGCACCCCGGTGATGTCAACTGCCTATGTGAATTCCAACACCGGCACGGTGGTGGACATCACTGACGGTGTGACCGTTACCGCAACGGATACCGATTAATCGGAGTCCAAACAGGCAGGCCAACTCTTGGGCAACTAAGGGTTGGCCTTTCTCACATTAAGAGGTTCACATGGCTGCTGGCGATACCGGGATCACAATCTGCTCAGATGCACTCATCATGTTGGGTGCCAAAGCTATTACCTCATTCAATGACGGCACCGATGAGTCAAGCGCCTGTGACCGCTTATATCCAGACATCCGCGACTCCACCCTGGTGGTGTACCCGTGGACGTTTAACACCAAAAAGATTCAACTTGCTCAGTTGGTGACGGCACCAACCAGCGTCTGGCGTTACCAGTATCAACTGCCTGGTGACCGTTTAAATAACCCAAGGGCTGTGTACAACAGCTCTTCCCAAGGAAGCCCCGTTCAAAAAGAATGGGAGATCCAGGGCGATGCGCTGCTCACCAACCTGACCAGCGTCTACATCGACTATCAGTCCAGCATTGGCGAGTTCGCAATGCCACAGTACTTTGTCCAATTGCTTAAGTACATGCTGACCTGGCACTTGGCCATGCCTATCACCGAGCAATCAGACCGGGCCGTGTACTGGCAGCGCGTGGCGGTTGGCGACCCTGCCGAAAATGGCCGAGGTGGATATATGCGTACATGCATGAACATTGATGGCCAAGGCAACCCGACCAGGGTGATTGAAGACTACAGCCTGATCGCAGTGAGAAACTGATGCCTCGCTTTGTAGACATCCAGACCAATTTCAGTACCGGGGAGCTCGACCCATTGCTGCGCTCGCGGGTGGATTTGGCACAGTACAACAACGCTTTGGCCAAGGCCACCAATGTTGTGGTGCAGCCACAGGGTGGCATCAGACGCAGGCCAGGGCTTAAATACATGGCAGAGCTGCCCAACAGCAGCACCCCAAGCGCGGCCAATGGCGTGCGCCTGGTGCCGTTTGAGTTCTCTGTGGATGACAGCTACATGCTGTGCTTCACCCCATCGCGCATGTATGTGTTCAAAGATGGCGTGCAAATCACAGGCATCAATGGTGGCGGTAATCCATACCTGGCAACCAGTATCACTGGGCCCATGCTGTCAGATATTTGCTGGACGCAAAGTGCAGACACCATGATCATTGTTCACCCTGATCTGCAGCCGGTAAAGCTGGTTCGGGGTGCCAGCAATTCAGATTGGACAATGACAACCATCACGTTTGACAGCATCCCAAGATATGCTTTCACGATGGTTGTGACCAGCTCAACCACGCTTGGCGCTGGCCATCTGACACCAAGTGCTGTGTCTGGCAATGTGGAGTTGACATCACAAAATGCCGCCTTCAGTGCTGCAAGCGTAGGTCAATATGTCAATGCGACACCACAAGGTAGAGCTCGCATCATTCAGTACACCAGCACCACAAAAGTCAATGCTGTTGTTGAATATCCATTTTTCAGCACCGCCAATATTGCACAAGGCAATTGGGAGGTTGAGTCAGGGTATGAAGACGTATGGAGTGCCAGCAAGGGCTGGCCACGCACGGGCACATTCCATGAAGGCCGCTTATATTTTGGTGGTTCAAAGTCGCGGCCATCCACGATCTGGGGCAGCAAGATCAACCTGTTCTATGAGTTCCAGGCCAGTGAGTCACTGGATGATGATGCGGTTGAGGCAACCCTAGACACCAGCTCACTCAACGTCATTGTTGACATGATCTCTGGCCGTGACTTGCAAGTGTTCACAACAGGTGGTGAGTTCTTTGTGCCCCAATCTGGCACTGAGCCGATCACCCCGACAACACTGACATTCAAGGCCGTGTCTCGCAATGGCACCAAGACCGGCACTCGCGTGCAATCGCTGGAGTCTGGGTCGGTTTATATCCAGCGCCAGGGCAAATCACTCAACGAGTTCTTGTTTTCAGACACGCAGCTCACATACGTCACAACCCGTATATCTTTGCTCTCTGGCCATTTGCTGAAAACGCCATCACGCATGGCTTTGCGCCGGGCAACCAGCACAGATGAGGGCGATTTGCTGATGATGGTCAACACAGATGATGGCAGCATGGCTGTGTTTTCAATCATGCGCAGCCAGCAAATAACGGCCCCGTCTGAGTTCACCACAGATGGAATATTCACTGATGTCGGCGTTGATGTGACCGACATCTATGCCGTTGTGAAGCGCACATTCAACAGTACTGACAGATATTTTGTTGAGTATTTCAGCTTTGATCGCTTTACTGATTGTGCGTTTGTCGGAGGTGCTGCTGCAAGCGCAGGCAGCTTACCGCATGTTGGCAAGGCACTCAATGTCATTTGCGATGGCGTGCCACAAGGAGATGAAACAGTGAGTGGTGCTGGGGCCGTAACCTTTGACCGAGCCAGCACTACAAGCTACGAGGTCGGCCTGCCGTTCACCGTCTATGCCAAGACCATGCCTGTTGAGATCAAGCTGCAGACCGGCACCAGGCTGGGGTTCAAAAAACGCATTGTTGAAATCAATGCTGTGGTCAACGACACCCAGCACATTGCGCTGAACAACAACCCTGTGCCTTTCAGAACATTTGACAACCCGCTGCTGGATGATCCAGAACCAGAGTTCACCGGGGTTAAACGGGTCAATGGCGTGCTTGGTTATTCGCGTGAATCCGCTGTAGAAATATCACAAAGCCTGCCGCTCAAGATGACCTTGCTGGGTCTTGAGTACAAGGTCGCTGTGTCTGGAGGCACATAATGGCTGATGATTTTATGACCACAATGGAGCCAGGATGGGATTCTAGTTCTGGCCCAGGCGTTGACTACAACACCAACTCAAGTTTTCAAGACATGTTGGAAACCGGCGGGAAGGTCTTGAATGCTGTCACTGGTGCAATTACTACCGCATCACCATGGCTTCAACTCAGCGCTGACATTACAAAGGCTGGTGCTCAACAAGCAGCAGCCTACTATCAGCAGGGCATGTATGAAGTGCAGGCGATTGACACCCTGCGTTTGGCCCAGATCCGCACCGATCAAGATCAGAAGTATGCGTCAATCCAAGCTGGTCGCAAGCTCAAGCAAGCCGAGATGCAAGCGCTCAACTACACCATTGCTGGCAACACCCTGCTGCGCGGCATGGAACGCGCCAACGCTGCTGTGCGTGCGCGAGCTGCTGCCAATGGCACGGTATCAGGGGAAGGCTCTGCAGCATCTGTGCAGGCCGCCAATGTGGGGGCCACATACCGGGACGTGGGTGTCACAAACCTCAATGCTTTGACCGCTCGGATCATGGGCTATGAGGATGCCAGCGCCATGGTTCTGGCAGCTAAAGAGCAGGCCGATCTAACCATGAATGCAGCCGAGACTCAGGCCAAGCAACTCAGAATGGCTGGTGACTTTGCCGTTAAGTCTGGCGGCCTATTGTCTGGCGTTTCATTTGGTGAAGGCGTGCTGCGTTTCGCACAGACAAGGACACCTACATAATGGCCGATCTTCCATTGCTTCAATCTGGCCGCGTTGAAAACGTCGGCATTCCAGGTGCCGTGCTGCCCAGCGTACAAGCACCGCAAGTCCAGTATGTTGGTTTGCAGGCGGCTGCCAACTATCAAGCCACAATAGCTCAGTCGCTTGATCGCTTGAGCGGCACGCTGTTTGGCATTGCCAAGGGCGCAGCCCAAGAGGCTGGTTTCCAGTATGTGGCTGACAATCCCATCACCGATGAGCAATTGCGAGCGGCCAAGGATGGCAACCCCGCACCGCTGCAGTTGGGTGGCAGGTTCAACATCTATGACCAGGCCGTGCGCAAGGCCAGGGCATTTGAGGTGTCCAGCAACTTTGAGGCCGAGGCACGCAACGAGCTGACTGTCATGCTCACCGCAGTTGAGCAAGGCATGGCCACATCCAGCCAGGTGCAGAGCAAGATCGCGACCATGATGGATGGGTACAGCAAGAGCTTGGCTGGTGTGGATCCAGAGGCCTCGCTTAAGTTCCGCGCCACCATTGCGACCATGGGCAACACCGTGTTGGCCAAAGCTGCAGAAACCGAAATCAAGCGCCAGAAGCAGGCGCAGGTCATCAAATTTGACCGCGACTTTGACAACAACACCAGGCTGCTGGAGGCCGCCGTTTCAAGAGGGTATTGGCTCGACACAAAGAACACGCAGACCTACTACGAGAGTGACGGCACCAAATCTGTGTCTCCAACGGTTCGATCAGTTGATGACCTGGCCGATGTTTTTCGACAAACCATCAGCACTAGCGCGTTGTTGATCGGGGATGCCGGTTTGCAAAAGACGTACAGCGATAAATTTGAGGCCGCTCTCAAGACCGCCAAGGTCAACGCTGTCAGCGCGTTTGTGACCAGCAAGGAATTCACACCCGACTTCAGCCAGGGCTTGACCATGCTGCAAACGGGCCAAGTCGGGAAGATGAAAGATGTCTTTGCTGGCATGCCAAATGATGAGAAGGCCAAGGTGGTGGCCAATTACATGGTGGCCTTTAACAACCGCAAGGCCGTGCAAGATGCCCAGCGTGTTGAAGACAAGCGCCTGGCCGTGGCTGAGTTTGTACCGCTGTATGACAAGGCCTTGGCGCTGCCAGAGGGCAATGCCCAGCGCAAAGCATTGATCACCCAAATTGTTGGCATTGCCGAGCGCCAGCCAGATGCGGTGCCACTGGGCGTGCTCAAGGATCTGCTGGAGCCCAACAAGGAAGGCAACCCTATCGCAGAGTTCAACACCTTGCGCGGGATCTATGAGGGCACCATCACCAGCCCAGATCAGATCTTCAACAACTCCACCTTGAGCGGCAAGCAGAAGGTGTCTGCACTGAAGCTGCTGACCAGTGAAAACCGACTCGACCAGCGTGACCTAGAAACCGGCCTGGCCAAGCTGGCTGGCATCCCAACCATGCCTGGCTCAGTGACCGTGATTGACCCCAAGGGCACAGAGTTCCAGCGTTTGCAGCAGCTTCGCGCCAATGCTTTGCAGATCCAGGCCCAGGCCATGACAGATGGCAAAGTGCTGCAGCCCAGGCAAATACTTGAGCAGGTGGCCAAGGATCTGGAAGCCAGACGCAACACCGAGCAGGCCAAAGCCGCGCAAAAAGCATTGACCGAGGTTTGGGAGAAAAAGCCGTGGATCAATGGCCCCATCACCCGCGACACGCTGCCAGCCCTTGAGCGCAAAGCAGGCACAGACAAGAAAAAGATGCAAGAGATCAATCGCATCAAACAGCTTCTCAAGCAAGCAGAAGGGGATCAGTAATGGCCTACAGCCAAATCGAGGACAAGTACCTGTCGGCCTTAACCGCTGTCCAATTCCCAGATGCCCCGGTTGAAGAGATGGCACCAGGCCAGCAGCCTGGTGATGTCCTTCTAGCTGCTGGGCCAAACGCTGTAGTGAGTGATGCTGGTGGCGCAGCTTTTGGCATTTACCCTGGTATGGGTAAACGAAGCCAAAAAAGTGACATTGGCGAAAAGATGGTTACTGGCGCACCAGACTTTGCTGCCGGTGCAACGCGAGGCGCGGGAACTTCAGCGCTTGGTTTTGGTGGCGATATTCAAAAAATTGGCAGGTTTATTGGCGCTCTGGCCAGTGACAACCAAGGTGGCGACATTATGGAAAGACTTGGTCGCGCTGCCGAAACCATGGCAAACCCTACATTTTTTCCCTCAAGCACTGACGTAAGTGAAGGCGGCTACACCATTCCAGGCACAAACATTACTTTGCCTGGTTTGCCTGCAGCCGTGCCAGCCGGGACAAGTGCATTCGGCATGACTCCAGAGGAGCGGCAAAGAGCGGCAGCGCTTGGCCAAGATGTTGGCGAATTGGTGGGTGATCCACTCATGCTGGTCAAAGGCGGCCAGATTGCAGTCAAGGGCGCTAAGACTTTTGGAAAGGCTGCGGCAGAAGGATTAAATGAGCGAATACTTGGCGGCCAATCACTTATCCCAGGCTTGTCCAAAGAGATGTCAACGCCAGGCATTATGTTCGCTGTACCACTTGAGCAATTTCCTAAAGTCACCAGCCAAGTTGCGGCAAAGGTAGACAAGGGTGGCATCAAAATATCTAACAAGGTTAGCCCTGGAAAACTGTTGCAGCTTGATCCAGAATTTCGCGTAAAGATTAGCGGTTTTAAACCTGAAGGTAAAAATCAAAACATTACCAATGATGTAAATCCTGGTAATTACGGCGATGTCACATCTCGCCTCGACACGGTAGCTCAATCATTTCCTGATCCACTAGAGTCGCCAGAAAAGTTCAGTGCAATGCTGGCCACGGTATACAACTCTGCTGAAGTGCCGATGCCACCACGTTGGATGATCGACAACGTCAACGACATGGACAAATGGTCTAGTTGGTTTGGCAGCATGAACAAATCGCAAATAGATGAGGCAGACCGTGGATTTGCAGTGGTAGACAAATTTAAAAAAATCTACTCTACGGGTGAGGCTGGCGCTGACACAACAGGTCGCCTAATGTTCTGGGCAATGCTTTCTCGCCGTGCTTCAGCCTACCCGCATGAGTCTGGTTTTCTTGACCTTGCAGAAGCCATGACCCCGCTGATTCAAAAAGCTGTTCGTGGCGAATACACCCCAGCAGATGTTGAAGCTGGTTTGGAAATGATAAAACAAACCATACCAACAGGCAGCCCTGGCAAGTCGGTTACATCTAATGCAAATGATTTTGTAAAGACATTCTTGACAAAGATGTCAGAACGAACGCCAGACAACCGCACCAAGTTGCAGGCCTTGCACGACATGATTGCAGACCCCAACATGACCGGGCCACAGATTCGCCGCGAATTCTTTGGATTGGCAGAAAACGTGGGCATCAAAAACAAGGTGCTTTCTTTTGCCCTCCTAGTCTCTGGCCGCGATGATGTCATGGTTCTGGATCGAATTCAAATCAATCGACTTTTTGCTGGTGGCGACAAAATTTACGACAACGTGGCGCAACTATTTGACGGTGGGCCTGGGCTTGCCATGTATGAGGGTTTGGAGAGGTCATTGGGCAAGCGCGTCAACGAGCTGTATTCACGGGTTGGGCGTGGCGATAAAGCCAGCCTTGGCCGCTATCACTGGGAAAGCTGGGTGCTGTCATCTGGACAGGAGGTTGCTCACCCGACACTTGACACTATTGTCAAAGCCGCAAAGGGTGATGTGGATCCATTTTCCAATGTTCCCGTCATGGAAGGCAGAACCCACAAAACATCTTATGGTGTCACCTATGAACGCATGCCTGATGGTTCCAATCAGTTTGTATTCCCGGCAGAAGATGGAACTAAATATGCAATGACAAAGCCTAGCCTTGACGCGCTATTTGATAGAGTAATGAAGGGGAAAGAAAAGCTAGTGCCAAAGGACTTTCCTGGTGTAAACTTCTTTGAGAAAGACACGTTGCCAAACGGCAGCCCAAACCCGTACTTTGGTAAGCCGTGGTACTCATGGCCAGGAGTAAACCGTGAACGAATCGATGAACTCGCCGCAACCTTTGGCACCAAGCTCAATACCCAAAACAGAGCTGGATCTTTGGAAACAACTGGCGCAAGTCAAGCTGCCGGTGGATCCCTCGGAGCCAAAAGAGCTTCCACAGGAAAACGAGCAAGCGTAAAACGGGGCGACTCAGCTCCAACCCCTGGAGCTGAATGATGGCCAACATCCCACTTGATCAACGCCTTGGTCAAATGCTGCCAAATGCAGCGCCAACAACCCCCGCCGAAGACATCCCTTTAGAGCCAATGCCTGGTGCTGACCAGGCTATGCCGGTCGATTTGCCGTTGGCTGCAGAGCCAGGCACCCCAAGCATGAGCGAAGGTGTGCAGGTTGCTGGCCCAATTGAGGCCGGTTTGCGCAAATTGATTACCAGGCAAACACCTAAAGCCGAGCGCAACCTGGTGCCAGAAGCAGCGCGACTTCCAGAAGGCGAGCTTCCAGATGCCGCCAAAGCTGGCCGCTTTAAGCTGATCCCCGAGGCTGACCAAACCCTGACAGACACGGTGCAGCGTGCTGTTAGTCGCCGTCAAACCTTTGGCATCACCCAAGGCAAGCCCGGTGGCACGCCTGATGAGCCGTTCAACCTGTCGCGCTACCAGACCGAGGATGCCGCTGCCATTGTGGGCGGCGTGGCCGATGCGCTTGGGATCAAGACCAAGGCGGTGACCTTTGATGAGATCAAGGCCAAGGCAGCAGAGTCTGGCATCAGTGAAGGATTCCTGACCAGGCTAATCGGCAGCGATGGCCGCATGATGGCCAATGCCGTTGAAACCTACAAAGCGCTGGAGGTGCTGGAGTCCAGCGCCAACGAGCTGGATCGGCTCTTCAAGCTGGTCAACACTGGTGCTGCCACCGATGTTGACAAGCTGGTGCTGCGCCAGCAGATCACCTTCCATGGCCTGATTCAAAAGGGTGTCAAGGGCATCCAGACAGAAACCGCTCGCGCCTTGTCTGTGTTCAGAATTCCCCGCGATGGGACAGCGCCTATCGTGCGCCAGGTGCTGGATGAATATGGTGGCGATGCCGCCTTGGCCGACATGGCCAAGAGCTACCTGGCCCTGGAGTCGCGTGCGGCTCAGAATGCTATGGTCGAGAAGTCAATGATGTCTGGGTTTAAAGATGTCTGGTTCACCACCTACATCAATGGCCTGCTTTCCAACCCTGTGTCGCATGCGAAGAACGTGGTCTCCAACGCCATGTTTGGTTTGTACCAGATCCCCGAGAGACTGGTCGGCGCTTTCTACAGCAACGTGCTGCCGCCAGGCGTGCGCTCATGGAAGTCACTGATACCTGGCACCGAGGCCGAGAAGATCGCCTATGACGAGGCATTGACCATGGCGCAGTCCATGCGCAATGGAATTTTGGAAGGCATGCAACTGGCCAGCACTGCATTCAAGAAGAACCAGCCCAACGACTTGATGAGCAAGATCGAGGCGCAGCGCGGTATGGACGTGCCGCCCATCAGCTCCGCAGCCTTTGGCATTGAGTCTGACAAATGGTTCGCCAAGGCGCTGGACTACTATGGCACCGCGATCACGCTGCCTGGCCGGGCGCTGATGACCGAAGACGAGTTCTTCAAAGGCGTGCTCTACCGCATGGAGCTCAACACCCAGATCACCAGGCGCGGCAAGCAGGTCTACCGCGATGGCATTGAGTCTGGCTTGACCGAAACCGATGCGATGGCAAAAGCATCGCTTGAGGTCGAAGGCCTGTTCAAGAATCCACCCAAAGATCTGGATGAAGCGGCAACCCTGTATGCCCAGAAAGGCACCTTCACTGCCGATCTGCCGCCTGCTCTGAAGAGTTTGCAGCAGGTCTTCAATCACCCAATGCTCAAGATTGTGGTGCCATTCTTCAAGACACCGGCCAACATTGGTCTACAGTTGATCGAGCGCACCCCGTTTGCCCCGCTCTCCTCCCAATGGCGTGATGAGATCGCCAAGGGTGGCGTGTACCGGGACATGGCCCTGGCCAAGGTGACGCTGGGCAGCTCAGTGCTCGCAACATTTGCCATGCTGGCTGCAGAGGGAAACATCACCGGACGTGGCCCAGAGCGCAAGGCTGACCGCGATGCACTGATGCGCGATGGGTGGCTGCCCTACTCCATCAAGGTGGGTGATGCCTACTACAGCTACAACGGCATGGAGCCGGTGTCGGCGCTCATGGCCATCGCGGCTGACTATGCCGAATATGCCAAGCATGAGCCAGATGCTGGCAAGGTGGAGGAGGTGTTCCTGGGGGCGACCTATGGCCTCTACGAGTACCTTAAAGAACAACCCTACCTGCAAGGTATTGCAGAAGTGTCCAAACTGATTGGCACCAACCAGCAAGGGGCCGTGGACGGCAAGAAGATTGTGGATGGCGTAGTCAAGCAGTTTGGTGGCTTTTTGATTGGTGGCTCGCCTGCCGGTGCCTACAGCTCGCTGGTGGCCGGGATTGAGCGGATGCTTGACCCTGCAACCAAAGACACTCGTGCCAGCCCCGAGCTGCCCATGGGCGTGCGTGGCTTTGTCGAGGCCTTCAACAAGTACCGCAACCGGCTGCCTTATGCCAACGAGGCTTTGCCAGATTCACTGAACCTGTGGGGCGACCCCATCATGCAGGGCCAGGGCAAAGCCTATGAGCTGGTGCTGCCGACCAGGGTAAGCCCGGCGCAATTTAGCCACATTGATGACATGCTGCAGCGGCTCGGCTCGCCTGTCGGCATGCCAGAGCGCAAGATCGACGGTGTTGAGATGGACTCATTCCAGTACAACCGGCTGCTGACTATCTACGGCAAGGAGCTGCCATCGCGCCAAGAGATCCTGGGCACCATGATGGCACCCGGATTTGATTTGATGTCGCTGGATGACCAGCAAAAGACCGTGCAGTTGGTGCATTCCAAGTTCATGGATGCGGCCAAGAAGCAACTCAAGTTTGAAGACCCGGCTTTGCAGGTAAAGATCGACGAGCTCAAAGAGCTGCGCAAGGCAAATGGCCTCTACTACAAACCGCATTAACACCGTACAATTTCCAACAGGAAGGATTGCATCATGGCAGTACCAATCAGCAACGTGACCCGCCGACAGGTGTATGCGCCCAGTGGCTCTGGTGGCGCTGGCCC
>Ga0209768_10000376_pt1 | contig 30950 bp, 31 predicted proteins | sample LauGreSBDMM110SD_3_FD_187564 | JGI IMG/M metagenome (GOLD analysis project Ga0209768, IMG submission 187564) | Freshwater lake microbial communities from Lake Michigan, USA - Sp13.BD.MM110.SD (SPAdes) (version 2) | ecosystem: Environmental > Aquatic > Freshwater > Lake | place: Lake Michigan... | reverse complement strand
TAAATAATATGTATCTGACATTCTAATACTATTGCGGCCCCGAAAATTCGGGGCCGCTTTTTTTTAAAAATTTCGGTTACTTTTGCTACACAATTTTACGCTAAATTTTTTATCATGGAACAACAGCCCGGCAATCAGTTAAACATCGAAATTTCAGAAGAAGTAGCAGAAGGTAGTTACGCCAACCTTGCTATTATTACGCACAGCAATGCAGAGTTTGTGATAGACTTTGTAAATGTGATGCCAGGCACGCCAAAAAGTAAAGTAAAGTCGAGGGTGATATTTACCCCACAGCACGCCAAGCGTTTTATGAAGGCCCTCGCCGAAAACATTGAGCGTTACGAAGCGGGTAACGGAACCATCAAAGACCTGGAGCAAATCGAAATTCCGATGAATTTTGGCGGTCCAACGGCGCAAGCATAGTTTGCGCATAGCCCAAACCCGCAAAATCCGGTCAAATCCCAAATGTCAATAAATTAGGCATAAGTCTGTTTAAAAGTTAAACGGGTAAATGATAACTTCGTGGGCATATTCTAAACGACTATGAATCCTTCTGTAAAAATCTTCTCAGGCACTGGTTCTCAGGAACTTGCACAAAAAATCGCACAACGTTTTGGGGCCCCAATTGGCAAAGTAAATATCCAGCGTTTTAGTGATGGAGAAATCCAACCCGTGTTTTTAGAAAGTGTTAGAGGAGACTATGTTTTTCTAGTACAAAGTAGCTTTGCACCCACCGATAATTTAATGGAAATGCTGCTTATGATTGATGCAGCCAAAAGAGCAAGTGCCTATAAAATTATAGCCGTTTTACCTTATTACGGCTATGCGCGTCAAGACCGCAAAGACAAGCCAAGGGTAGCCATTGGCGCCAAGCTTATTGCAACTCTATTAGAAGCTGCGGGTGCCAACCGTGTTATCACGATGGATTTACACGCGGCTCAAATTCAGGGCTTCTTTGAAGTGCCCGTAGATCACCTAGACAGTTCAGCCATCTTTATCCCATATATCAACGAACTTAAATTACAAAACCTAGCTTTTGCTGCACCGGACGTTGGAAGTACCAACCGTGTGCGTGAAATAGCGAGCTATTTTAATGCCGAAATGGTGATTTGTGATAAACACCGGAAGCGTGCCAATGAAATTGCCAGCATGGTTGTGATTGGGGATGTAACCGGTAAAGACATTATACTGGTAGACGATATTTGCGACACAGGGGGCACATTAGCCAAGGCTGCAGGTCTTTTAAAGGAAAAGGGTGCCAGAAGCGTTAGAGCCATGATTACCCACCCTGTACTCAGCGGAAACGCATATGCAAACATCGAGAACAGTGTTTTAGAGGAGCTTGTGGTATGTGATACCATCCCTTTAAAGCAGGAAAGTCCTAAAATTAAGGTGATTTCGGTGGCTGATTTGTTTGCCATCGCTATTCGTAATGCCTATGAAAATAAGAGCATTACTGGCCTTTTCATACATTCTCGGCTTAAAGAGCGCGGCTAAAAGGTTTTTTCCTTACCTTCGCCGTCCAAAATTTTTATTATGAAATCAATTACAATCGAAGGACACCTGAGGACCGATCATGGCAAAAAAGCCGCCCGCCAAATTCGCTCTCAGGAAAACGTGCCAGCTGTAATTTACGGGGGTGCTCAGGAGGTAAATTTTTACGCTTCTGCGAAGGCATTTAAGCCTTTAGTGTACACTGGTGAGTTCCAAATTGCTGAAGTTACCGTTGACGGTAAAATGTACAGATGTATCTTAAAAGATCTTCAGTTTGACAAAGTATCTGATGCGTTAATCCATCTAGATCTTTTAGAACTAGTAGACGACAAAAAAGTAGTAGCAACCCTACCACTTAAATTTGTTGGAACTTCTGTAGGTGTTAAAGAAGGTGGTAAGCTCGTTATTAAAATCAAGTCTTTAAAAGTGAAAGCCTTACCTAAAGATTTAGTGGAAACAATTAACGTAGACATCACTAACCTTGCACTAAACGCAAACATTAGAGTAGAAGACGTGAAAGCGCCTGGTCTTGAGATCATGAACTCTCCGCGTATTCCTATTGCTTCTGTTGTAATGACACGTCAGTTAAAGCAAGAAGAAGCAACAGCTGCTAAAGAAACTAAAAAGAAGTAATACACTTAACTATAGTTTTAATAAAAAGGCCTTCGCAATTGCGAAGGCCTTTTTTGGTGGAATTATGTTTACCGTGATTAGCTCACAAGTGCTTGTCCTTCTTTAATCCACTCATTTATACCAGGGCTGTAATTAGATACATTGGTATAGCCTTCTTTTACAAGTAAGGAGTATCCAATAGCTGCTCTATCACCACCTTGGCAATGAATAATTACCGGCTTGTCTTTTGGTACTTTATCTAAGTTTTGTAAAAGGGTACCTACAAAAACATTGGTTGCTCCTGCAATATGACCACTGTTAAATTCGGATACGCCTCTGATATCAATTACCTGTGCAGTTGTGTTGGATTTAACCGCATCAATAGATATCATTTTTGAACATAACAACGGAGCATCAGATAGTTCGTTAATTTTTGCAGCATCTACAAAACCATAGATATTGTCAAGACCAATACGCATTAATTTTCTGGTAAGGTCATCCATTTGGCTAGGGTTTGCTACCAGTATAAAAGGTTCGTTGTATGTTACAAACCAACCCATCCATGTAGAAAATGAATTGTTGCCTTGTATATTAATGCTTCCTTCTATAAATCCTTTTTCGAAATCTTGTTTGTTGCGGGTGTCAATTAATTTGATGCCCTTTGCAGTAGCTGCTTTTAAATCTGATTTAGATAATTCTTTAATGGTAGGAACCTCAGTTAACAAAGGACGATCTACTTTATTAAGTTCCTTCATTTTTGCAAAATACTTAGGCGGCTCTGGCTGATCTGTTAATAAGAAATCAATAAAACCAGCTTTATTGGTTCCGTAGCTAAATGCCCAGTTTCTTTTTTTCTCGTAACCCACTGTTGTACTTGGAACGGCACCTAATGCTTTACCACACGCAGATCCTGCGCCATGGCCTGGCCATACTTGAATAAATTCTGGTAAGTTGGCAAAGAGGTTAATAGACTGATACATTTGTTCGGCACCTTTATCTTGTGTACCTACCATGCCTGCTGCTTTTTCTAATAAGTCAGGGCGTCCAATATCACCTACAAAAACAAAGTCGCCGGTAAATAACATAACGGGCTCGCTGCTTGCTGGGGTATCGGTCAATAAAAAACTAATACTTTCGGGCGTATGTCCTGGGGTATGTAATACTTCAATTTTTAAATTACCCACCATTAACTCCATGCCATGCTTAAGGCCTTCGTGCGCAAATTCATACTGCCATCCTTCGCCACCCTCATCAGATAAATACATTTTAGCGCCTGTTACAGCAGCTAGTTCACGCGCGCCACTTAAAAAATCGGCGTGTATATGTGTTTCAAAAACATGCGTGATTTGCATGTTGTTTTGCTTGGCAATTTCTAGGTACGTGTCTATGTCACGCTTTGGATCAATAACAGCTGCAACGCCGGCTTTTTGACATCCAATAAAATAACTCGCTTGTGCTAAGGTTTTGTCGTAAACGTGTTGAAAATACATAAGATCGTTTTTAAGTGCTTTATTTGAATACTGCAAAGTTGATGCATCCAAAAACATTTTTTTGTGACAAATATCACCTTACTACATTAATAGCCAGCCCTTAAGTAACTCCAACCTTGTTCTTGTTTTAAAATCACTTCGCCTACGCCCGATGGCACCGTAAATACAGATGGTATAAGCATTTGCTTTGTTATACCATATTTACCCATGGTGTTTTCACAAGCGTTAAATACAACACCTTTTTTAGACAACTGTTCTACATCATTGACTAAATGTGATTTTGACGCTACTAAAAAATCAAGAGCTCTACCATGCACCACCACCTCAATTTGTAAATGCTCGGGCCAAATTTTAGATAGATTTTTGATGTTACCAATAACGCCACCCCATGCAGCCGTATCGGCACTATTAAGTTGTATGACCACTTTGTGTGAAGTTGTTGCTGTACTGTTTTGAGCAATGGCAATTGAGCCAAAACCCAAAAAGCAAAATGCAAACAAAAGGATTGAGTTTTTCATATCCCACAATTTAATTCATTTTTATACTTTTATGACGTAAAAATTGGGTTGGTGACATTTATCACCTATCTTTTATTTTTATAAAGGCACTTTTGTGTCAAATTAAAAATCATGGAAATAATTGGATACCTAGCATCCATTTTAATTGGAATTTCACTGGGCCTTATTGGTGGTGGGGGTAGTATATTAACGGTACCTGTACTTGTGTACTTATTTGGTGTTGATCCGGTACTCGCTACTGCCTATTCTTTATTTATTGTAGGTGCTAGTAGCCTTGTAGGTGCATGGCCTAAATACAAGCAAGGTTTTGTAAATATTAAAACAGCTATCATATTTGGTATCCCTTCTATTGTAGCGGTATTTGCTACCAGAAAATATTTGGTACCAGCCATACCTTCGCAGCTTGGAACCATAGCAGGTATTGAAATTACCAAGCCACTACTAATGATGATGCTTTTTGCAGTACTCATGGTAGCCGCTTCTTTTTCTATGATTCGTTCTAAGGCTTCAAAAAATGAAGAAGAGCCAGCCGAGCAAAAGTTTAATTACCCCGTTATTTTAATTGAAGGAGCACTTGTAGGTATGCTTACTGGCCTTGTAGGTGCAGGTGGTGGATTTTTAATTATCCCAGCGCTAGTGATGCTTAGCAAACTGCCTATGAAACAAGCTGTGGGCACATCATTACTTATTATTGCAGCAAAATCACTGATTGGATTTACGGGTGATTTAGGCAACAGCACCATGGATTGGACCTTATTATTATCGGTAACAGCACTAGCCATTAGTGGTATTTTTATAGGTGATAGACTCAGTAAAAAAATTGATGGCAACAAACTTAAAAAAGGGTTTGGTTGGTTTGTGCTAATTATGGGTCTTTACATTATTGCACAACAATTATTTTTTCCTACAGGCGGAACGCATTAATTGAATTCATTAATTTTTTAAGGCAAGATGTTAGCAAGAAATTTTACAATAGCATTATTGTTGTGCGCTGTAACTGGCTATGCGCAGCACCAAGAGCTTACCGAAGACCCTAAGTTATGGGGTAAATCTGGAAGGCAATTGGACAGCAGTAGTTTATTGTACCGTTTTCAAATGGGTAATATCCACGGACATTTACGCAATTTTTTTAGTTCCAATTTTAATAAAAATAGTGACATAGAATATGCGCAGGCAGTGGGTGGTGGAATTCAATTTATTTCTAAACCGGTGTACCATGTAAAGCTAGGCGTAAGTGGTTTTTTTGTGTACGATGCCTTTTCATCAGATCTTACCAAAGTGCATCCCTTATCAGGAACATTAAACAGGTATGAGCTTGGGCTATTTGATCTTACAGATCCAGCCAATAAAACAGATATAGACCGACTAGAAGAATTATACCTTCAATACCAAAAAAATAAAATCACAATTACAGTAGGTAAACAATTACTCAATACGCCATTTATTAATTTACAAGATGGACGCATGCGTCCTACCGAGGTACAGGGTTTTTGGCTTCAGCATAAAAACAATGAAACCAAATGGTATGCAGGTTGGCTTAATAGGTTTTCGCCACGTAGCACAGTGGCATGGTATAAAACTGGCGAGTCTATTGGGCTTTACTCGGTGGGCGTTAATATAGACGGCACAAAATCGGGGTATAAAAATGAACTTAAATCGAGTGGCGTTGCTCTTATTGGTGCAGAACTAGGCGTATTAAAAAATCATAAAATTCAGTTGTGGAATCAGTTTGTAGAAAACATGTTTAATACCAGCATGTTGCAAATTGATAAAACACCCACGAAAAAACAACCGTTTTATTATGGCTTGCAATTGATAGCGCAAACGGTGGTAAACAAGGGCGGTAACAATGAGGTTTCTAAAACTTATTTTAATCCAGGTCAATCGTCACTTGTAATAGGAGCGAGGCTTGGTAAAAAAGTAGGTGCATGGGATTATTCGATGAACTATACGCGCATTACCAAAAAGGGGCGTTACTTAATGCCACGCGAGTGGGGACGTGATCCTTTTTATACTTTTTTAATGGGTGAAAGAAATGAGGGCATGGGTGATGTAAGTGCTTATGTGGTTAAAGCAAAGTATGCAGCGCCAAAGCTTCCGTTAACCTTAAATATGGGTGCGGGTTATTATAGCCTACCGGACATTACAAATTATGCGCTTAATAAATACAGTTTCCCATCTTATATGCAGTACAATATAGATGTACGCTATGCTTTTACTGGTTTTTGGAAAGGTTGGGAGGCGCAACTGATCTATTTTTATAAAGACGCTACGGGAAATACGTATGAAAACCCAAAGAATTACATCAATAAAGTGGATATGGCTCATTTTAATTTTATCTTAAACTTTCATTTTTAAACAATCCTTGGTACACTGCTTTGTGATAAATGTCACGTTTTATGTAAAAAAATAAGTTGAATTTAGTTCCCTAACATTGCCATATGAACCAAAATAACCGTCGAAACTTTATTAAAAATGCCGCTGTGCTGGGCTTTGGCGTACCTGCTGCCATAGGTCCGGTGTCTGCTGCATTTGCGGCTTCAGATAGCGCAAGCGGTGCCGAGGCTGGCAACCAACAGGCGCCCAATCAATTTAGCCTTTTTATAACCACCGATTTGCACGCGCAACTTCATACCCACGACGAGTTTTTTTGGGAAAATGAAAAGGCGGTGTATAAAAAACGCGGTGGACTTGCGGTATTAAAAACAATGATTGATCGTTTGAGGGCACAGCATCCGCAAAATATCTTGTACGATGGTGGCGATTATTTTCATGGTCATGGTGTTGCTTCTATGTCGGAAGGAGAAGCGCTTATTCCACTCATGAATGCTTTTAATTACGATTTAATTTTACCAGGTAACTGGGAAGTGGTGTATAAAAAGAAAAAAATGCTCTATGATATGGGGCATTCTAATGCTGCAAAAATTTGTGCCAATATGTGGCATAAAACAAATGATGCAGACAATGGCACGTTAATTTATCCGCCCTATTGGATTAAATATATCGCTGGTGCTAAAGTAGGCTTTATTGGTTTTACAGATCATCTGGTGCCTAAGCGTCAATCACCTGCATACAGCGAGGGTATTGGTTTTACGCATGCCACAGATAATGTAGCAAAGTATATTAAGTACCTCCAAGAAGTAGAGGGTTGTGGTATTATTTTTGTTGTTACCCATATGGGTCTCGCACAGCAGGTTGGTTTAGCCAACGACCCAAATATTGCCGGTACCGATTTTATTATTGGTGCTGATACCCATGAAAGGGTGCGCGTGCCCATACAAGGCAAGTATACAAAAGTAGTAGAGTGTGGTGCATTTGGTTCTTTTTTGGGAAAATTAGATGTTACCGTAAAAGACGGAAAAATAGATAGCTATCATTACGCGCTTTTAGATGTTGATCCTGTAAAATATCCGGCCAATAAAAAAATGTTAACCCTCGTAGACACAGCAGCAGCGCCGTATGCAGCTTCTTTACAAAAAGTACTGGGCTACACTGCAACGCCACTGGTACGTTATTTTGTTTTAGAAACACCGATGGATAATTTAATTACCGATGCAGTAATGTGGAAGTTTAAACCGGACGTAGCACTTAGCAATGGATTTAGATTTTGCCAACCACTAGCCGTACCGCTCGGTGCACAAAAAGTAGCCATTACCAACGAGTTTTTATGGAATATGTTACCCGTAGATTCTACGGCTAAAACAGGCGAGGTAACGGGTCAACAAATACTAGAGTGGCTCGAAAAAGAACTCGAAAATGCATTTGCCACAGATCCTAGTAAAAGATTTGGTGGATGGTTTGTGCGTTTTGCAGGCATGGAAGTGAACTGTACCATTGGAAAACCAAAAGGGCAGCGCGTTAACACTGTAAAAATTAAGGGACAGCCACTTGATAAAAATAAAATGTATAAAATTGTGGCTTGTGAAAGAGAGGGTGATCCTAACGATACACTTTGTAGAATAGAAAAAGTAAGTAATCCGGTAGCTACTCAAATTACATTACATACGGTAATAGAAGAATACCTAGCTGCTAATGGTGTTGTGTCACCAAAGCTTGAGGGGAGAACCATTGCAACCGATCAACCAGCCACATTGTTAACCCAACTACAAGGAACCACTTACAACTTTAAATAATTTTTATAACCATGAAAAAACAATACATAATACTCATTGGTGCAGCTGCACTTGTGCTTATTTATTTTATGGTAAGTTTTATACGTGGCGACATTTTTAAAATGGACAACACGCTTGCGGTAACAGATAGTACCTGGGTAGCACCCAGTATTTACACCGATAATACGGTGAGCGGTGAGGAGCGTAAACTGGTAATTTACGGTCAAGATTTAATTGCACATACGGCAAAATATTTAGGACCTAAGGGAAGCGTGGCACAAATTACCAATGGCATGAACTGTCAGAACTGTCATTTACAAGCAGGGGGCAAAGCATGGGGTAATAATTACGCGGCTGTTTTTTCGACGTATCCAAAATTTAGAGATAGAAGTGGACAAATAGAAAGTATTTACAAGCGTGTAGCTGATTGTATGGAAAGAAGTTTAAACGGCACAGCGGTAGATAGTAATAGTAGAGAATTTAAAGCCATATACGCTTACATTAAATGGATAGGTCAAGATGTACAAAAAGGGCAAAAGCCATATGGTTCGGGCATTGAAAAGCTAGCCTATTTAGACCGTGCTGCAGATCCTGTAAAAGGTAAGCAGGTATATACCACGCAGTGTATGAGTTGTCATGGCGCTAATGGTGAAGGACAATTAACACCTGAAGAAACTGAATATGCGTACCCGCCATTATGGGGGGCAAATAGTTACAACGATGGCGCAGGGCTTTATAGGATTAGTAGTTTTGCAGGTTATGTAAAAAACAACATGCCTTTTGCCATTGCATCACATAATAATCCAACATTAACCAACGAGGAGTGTTGGGATGTGGCTGCCTATGTAAACAGCCAGCCCCGCCCACATAAAAATCAGGGTAATGACTGGCCCAAGTATGATAAAAAGCCACTAGATTTTGCTTTTGGTCCTTACGCCGACGATTTTTCTGAAACACAGCATAAGTATGGGCCGTTTAAACCCATTCAAAAATTTTATAAAAAATAAAAAAACAAACAAGCATGATGGAACAAATTCAACAACCCTGGCCCTGGTATGTAGCGGGTATTTTAATTGGACTTATAGTTCCAGCACTTCTAATTTTAGGGAATAAAACTTTTGGTATTTCTTCTAACCTACGGCATATCTGTGCGGCTTGTATTCCAGCGGGCATTCCATTTTTTAAATACGATTGGAAAAAGGAAGTATGGAATTTCTTTTTTGTAGGTGGTATTTTTGGTGGTGCATTTATTGCCAATGCTTTTTTAATGACAGGTGCACCTATTGAGGTAAGCCCTGCGTTGCAAAGCGAGTTAGCGGGTTATGGACTATCTGATTATAGCTACATGTTACCAAAGGAGCTTTTTAGTTTTGAATCATTACTTACTGTAAGAGGTTTTATTATTATGGTAGTGGGTGGATTTTTAGTAGGCTTTGGTACGCGCTATGCAGGTGGTTGCACATCGGGGCATGCCATTATGGGACTTAGCAATTTACAATGGCCATCATTAGTAGCTACCATTAGCTTTATGGCTGGCGGATTTTTTATGGCAAACATTATTTTACCTTGGATTTTATCCTTATAAATAGTTAACAATGAACAACGAAAAAGTACAAAATATAGATAGCAATACAGCTTGTGTTAATGAATCGACGCAGCAACACCCAGCATGGTATAATTTAAAATACGCAGCAGTGGGTATTATTTTTGGAATTGTTTTTGTGAAGGCCGAAATTATTTCATGGTTTAGAATTCAGGAGATGTTTAGACTACAAAGCTTTCATATGTTTGGTGTGATTGGAACAGCGGTAGTAGTAGGTGCGATCAGTGTTTTTTTAATTAAAAAACTAGACATCAAAACCATCCATGGCGAAAAAATAAAAATTGCCGATAAAGAATTTAACAAGGGTCAAATTTATGGTGGCTTGTTGTTTGGATTTGGTTGGGCATTAACAGGCGCTTGTCCGGGTCCATTATTTGCACATATTGGCGCCGGATTTTATGCGGTACTCGTAGTGATATTAAGTGCTGTTGCAGGTACCTGGACCTACGGATATTTTAGAGATAAGCTACCACACTAGTGGTAGCTTATCTTATTTTTTAATCCATTCGATGCTGTTGCGGTGCAGGATAATCCAACCATTTTTTTCCATCTTTTTCATGAGGCGGCTAATCACTTCGCGTGAGCTGTTAAGGTCTGATGCAATTTCTTGGTGGGTTAGTTTTAAGATAGGGCCAAATTTTTCTACTTGTTTTTTTAGATAAAACTCAAGGCGTTCATCCATGTTTTTAAACGCTACTTCGTTTACTGTTTTAAGCAGTTCTTCGTAGCGGGTGCGGTAGGTTTTAATAACAAAGTAGTGCCAGCTTTTAAACTCGGAGAGCCATTTGTCCATAAACTTAATAGGTATGGACAGTAGGGTTACATCGGTGAGGGCTTTGGCAAGTACCTGGCTTTGTTCGGCCTGAAAACTACATACCATGGAAACGGCGCATGCCTGACCTGGTGATATGTAGTACATGAAATATTCGTCACCTTCTTCGTCTTCTTGGTAGAGTTTAACGGTACCTTCTACGACCATCATGGTAGCGCGTATTTGTTGCCCCACTTTTAATAGAGAAGTGCCAGCAGGTATTTCCTTGATTTCTGCATGTTCCAGAATGGCTTCGTACAAACCATCTTCTAAATTAGGAAAGAGGGTTTTTAGTTGATCCTTGGTAATCATAGTTGCAAGGTACCTGTTTTTCTGTTTTTTAAGTACATTTGGCCCTCACGCAGTACGCATGCATAAATTTTTAATAGTAGGACTTGGAAACATTGGTGCCGAATACGCGCACACCCGCCACAACATTGGTTTTGATGTGGTGAGTGCTTTTGTGCTAAAGCATGGCGGCATGTTTAAAAACGACCGCTTAGCAGACGTGGCCACGGTTAGCTGGAAGGGCAAGCAATTTGTGTGCATTAAACCTACTACGTACATGAACCTAAGTGGTAAGGCTTTTAAATACTGGATGGACAAAGAAAAATTGGAGCCCAGTCAAACCCTTACCATTGTTGATGATTTAGCATTACCCTTAAATAAAATGCGTTTGCGCGGCAGCGGATCTGACGCGGGGCATAATGGACTAAAAGATATTCAGCTCATGCTTGGTACCGATGTGTATCCAAAGCTTAGGTTTGGAATTGGCAATCAGTTCCCAAAAGGTGGTCAGGTAGATTTTGTATTAGGTAAATGGTTACCTAACGAGCAGCCTGTGATTGCGCAAAAAATAGACAAGAGCATTGAGATGATTGAATCTTTTGCTGCCATTGGACTGGACCGAACCATGACTATTTGTAACGCCCTTAATTTTGAAATTTAATTTGTTATGAAAATATTTTGTGTAGGACGTAATTACGCAGCCCATGCCAAAGAATTAGGCAACGCGGTACCTGAAGCGCCCGTTATTTTTATGAAACCCGATACGGCGGTATTACCAAAAGGGGCGGACTTTGTATACCCTAGTTTTACCTCTGATTTACATTACGAAATTGAACTGGTGCTACGCATTGGCAAAACCGCCAAAAACGTTAGCGCAGCTTACGCCCTTAGCTGTGTAGACGCCATTACGGTAGGGATCGACTTTACTGCCCGCGATGTACAAGCCGATTTAAAAGCCAAGGGCTTACCCTGGGAAAAAGCCAAGGCCTGGGACCATTCGGCAATTGTAGGGGAGTGGAAGCCTTTTAATGCAGAAGCTGCCGGTGCTGATATTTTGTTTTCATTGACCAAAAACGGCCAAACCGCACAATCGGGCACCACCCAAGACATGATTTATAGCTTTGAAACGCTCTTAGAACACATATCTGGCTACTTTACCCTATCCCCCGGAGATCTTATATATACAGGCACTCCTGCCGGCGTAGGCCCCTGTTTACCGGGCGATACCCTAACCGGTTTTTTAGGGGAAGAGAAATTGTTTGAATTAGCTATCAAGTAAAAACATTTAAGCCCTATATTTGCAGCCCTAAATGGACCTCTTGGCGAGGTAGCTCAGTTGGTTAGAGCACAGGATTCATAACCCTGAGGTCCCGGGTTCAAATCCCGGTCTCGCTACATGAAAATCAACCACTTACGTTTATTCGTAGGTGGTTTTTTATTTTGTGTGAGGATTTGTGTGAGGAACTGTGTGAGGAAAACCTATTTTTTACCAAAAACACGAACCTTTAATGCTGATATTTCAACAGCGGTTAACACCTTTGGATCAAGGTAATATTTCTCTAATACTTGGGTGGTAGAGTGGGAGCTAACAAGTCCTGTGTCGTCACCTAACACTTGGTGATGCCAAGTCAAGTAGGTTTTGCGTAGGTTACTTAAACTGATGTCCTTCTTGATACCTGCACCTTCTTTGTAGTGTGAAAAACCTCTGCTCAAATCGGTCATGATGGTTTTGGTGGTGGATGTTCTATTAGGGTACAAAATATATTCATCCGTTCCAATCTTTTCATTCATACCTAATTCAATCAGAAAGTCCTCAAGGTCAACATTGATACCAATGTATTTTTTACACTCTTTGTTATCCTTTTTTATCCGCTTTACTTTTAAGTTATCAATGATAAAAAGTTTAACTCCTTGTGGTGTGCTAAATATGTCAGACCATTTTAGGTTCACCACTTCTTCACGCCTACCTCCTGTTAAAAGAAATAATTTGAATCCATCTTTTAGATAGGGTCTAAACATATTTTTTTTCTCGCCCTTTCCTCCAAGCGTAATAAATGGGCTGAATGTATCAACAGCAGTTAAGATTTTATTAAATTCATCCTCGGTTATTGTATCAATAGAAGGTGGTGTTGCAGCTTTGGTAATAAATTTTCTAAATGGGTTTTTCATTTCAATATTCTCAATTTCTATCAAAAATTCAAAGAATGCACGTACAGCTATAAAGCACTTGTTAAATGTCTTTGGGGAATATTTTTTTTCTGACCATATATAAAAGTTTGATACATCCTCGGTTTTAATATCAGTTGGTCTTGTCCTTTTGATGTTCTTAGTGAGCGATAAGTTTTCAATAAACTTCCAACAGAACCTCACAGATTCGTCGATATGACCTTGAGATACGTTCTTTTTTAGATGCGCAAATTTTGACTCGCCAGACATATACTCACGGTATTTCACAACCGCATCACCTATACAATAATCAGTTAAATCTTCTGAGTATGTTTGTTTATTCTTTTCAAATCCATTTTTAATCAATTCTTTTTCTATATGTGCACATTCAAGAATTGCGTCATTATAATTTACTGCTTCTAAAAACACAGATTTTACACCATGCTTAGTTCCAGGAATGTGAATTCTTACTCGATAAACTTGTCGGTCATAATGTCTACACTTATTATTATCCACTCTGCATGTTTTGCAGAATATCTTTAGCCCTTTATGTGGATTTTTAGGGAGTGTTAGTTTGTTCATCCTAATAATCTTTTATATCGGTCTAGATCCTTTTTATTAATTCTGGATGGCTTAATCATTGGAGTATAGGACACCTCATCTTCAAGTAAAGTAATAGTTAGATGATATACAGGCAGGTCTTTAACTACATCACGGTAACGTTCCTTCCATTTATCTGGATACTTGTTTCTTAGTTGTTGTACAAATGGTATATCTATATGACTATCTACTTCAATTTGGTAAACAAATGAGTTATTAAGAAATCTGTGTATTTTAATACCTTTCTCCACCAACCATTTTTTTGCAGTTTCAATGTTTTTCACATAAATTCTCTCTGCAACCTGTGCAAGTGTTAGGGTGTCTAAGCTTCTAGAAAAATTGTTATAGTATTCGGTCAAGGTATATAATTTATGATGTTATATTTTACTGTTTTTTTTGTTTTTGTAATCATCCCACCATTGCATCCCTTTAATAATTACAAATCCGCCAACTAATGATAAAACAATCACAAGAACTAATCTGTTAGTTGTTTTAGAGTTGACATTCTTATTTGGTATAGGTGGTATAATATTTGGCATATTGTTAATTACTGGGTTTGATATATGTGGCAGCACTGGTGGAATACTTGATCCCATGTAAGTGTGCTTCCCGTCAACACTATATGTAGGTGCATTTTTATATAGCTCTGCAAAAGCTGGATTTTTTAATAGTTCTTCTATCATAGTTTATAAATTTTAAGTATTTGAGGTTTGAAAAATATATAGCCAATGTCTCCAAGTGCAACACCAATGCAACCTTCTCTTATAAAAGTTCCAGTTTTAAGAGACCAATCAATTTTTAAAGGTGATATGTAATTAAAATCAATTGGGACATCAAAGCCAAATTCATTAGCTAAATCGTAAAAGTCCTCCCTCAACTTAATAATTGGGTCAGCTGTAGTTCGGACTTTAATGTAGTTATTTGCTTCGCGTTCTTTCTTTAATAACAAAGCATGGTCCTTTGTACAAGTCCAGGCGTTTTTGTGACGATCATCTGGTATAGGTCCGCCACAGTAAAGACATTCTCTCATTTTAATATTTTTTATTTTTATAACTGCCTCACGTTTTGTATATTTACATTACAAACGATATAATCGTTAAACGTTGGGTTGAAATCAAAGTTATATAATAATTTGATTACAAATGCAATAATTTGACAAATTTTTTGCAAAAAGTACACTTTTTTATAAAATAATATTCTAAGTATATGAATATCAATGTTTTAGATAAATTTGTTAGTAGGTTCTCTTCTGCCATACACATAAATCAACTTAAGCTTTCAGACTTAACTGATAAGAAGGTGGTTAGATTAACAGACAAGGAAATGCTTTTAACCGATGAGGCATCCCCCAATAAATTTGAAACAGAAACAATTAGGTTCTGGCGTATAAAAAAGCTTTTGCCTTTTTTTGAGGAGAAGAAACACGCTAGAATAAGTCTTGCTCAATTAATGTGGTTAAGATTCTTATCAGAATTGAGAAAAGTAAGTCCATCTACTTTAATTATGGAAAAGGCACATGACTTTTATATTAAACGTGCCTATGATCAAAGACTAGGGTATAATAACCTTCTTAAAAGAGAAGAGGCATTTAAAAAAATTAGTAACCCAACACAAGAAGAGCAAGAAATTTTAGTTGCATATCAATCAATAATTAATGACAAACTTTTGTTGTATTCACTTGATAGAGATATCAATTATTTTAATATGGGTATATTAGATTATGTAGTGAATGATGAAGATGTATATTTTGTGTACTACTACAAAATAGCAATCGATCCAGCAGATGGAGAAGAAAAAGAGTTACCAGAATTTGACATTATCAAAAAACCACAAGAAGAAGAAAAAGGAGAGAAGGTATTGGTTAAACTCCCTTACACCGAAAGGCCACATGTTTTAATTCCAGCTAGTTTTATTGTACGTGACACTTTTTATGACTGCAATCTTTCTGCCAACGCGTTCAATATATTGGCTTTAGAAAAAAGTGAAAGGGAAGTATTCAAGTCAATAAAAGATCATAAGCTAAGTGAATTGACATTCATTATTCCAGATGGGACTAATTCAAAGCCATTAACCTTCCAATTTGAAACTAAAAATGAGGGTAACATAAATGCAATCAAAGAAAGCAAACTTATTATGGGTACAAAAAAATATTACTCTGGCACGGCTATACTTACCAATGGGAAAAAATTAAATTTTAGTCCAAATCCCAATTCAGCCGAAAATCAGTAATAACTAGTTTGCTTCGAAAAAGACCCTTCCAATTTGGGAGGGTCTTTTTCGAAGCAGTATCGGGAATAATCGTGATTAATTACGAAATTGTCGTAAAAAATAGGGTAGAGTATTCAATCTTATAGTGTTGAATCTATAAATTAATTACAATTAATAGGGAAATCATGTCCTGATTTATTAAGAATCAGTATAATTAATTACAATTATACCTGACCGCTATTTAATTGTAATTTTAGGCTTTATTATGATTTTTTTAAATAAATTATAATGAATGGGCAAACATATATTTAAGTTCTAATTATGTAATTGATCTTAACTAAAGTTTTTGTATTAAATTAACGTTTGCAAAGGAACATTCCAAATATATTCAGCTATCTCTTTGTAGGATTGTTGTCTTTTCTTAAAACTGTCTTTTGTAAAATCATCAATAGGGGATAATGATAATTTTAGTGTGCTTAATAAATTTATAAAATGAGGATTGTTTCTATAGCAATCTTGGTGTAAGCTCTTAGCTAAGATATTTTCACCAAAGTATAATGGGAGTTTAGTTGAATAATCAGCATCTTGGTAGCTCCTGTTTTTATCCCTTGGCAGAATCAAAAGTCCACCCATTAGGTTTCTAGTTCTGTTAAATTCCTCCTCATCAGATACCTGTGATGCAAATCTTTGGTAGTCATTACACCAGATATGCTCTATGTCATATGGATATTTCCCTGTCCTATTTACGTAATCTTCAAATTTATTAGTTAAGCCAATCTTTATTTTATCAGTTAGTCAATAATATTACAAATATTAGCCTCCTTTATTTAAATATATACATTGCAAATTTAAAACTTCATCCGTTGTATTCGCACCGCATTTAATATTGCTAATAAAGCCACTCCAACATCCGCAAAAACGGCTTCCCACATGGTGGCTAAACCACCTGCACCCAATACCAATACAATGGCTTTTACTGCAAATGCTAAAATGATATTCTGTATTACAATGCTCCTGGTGGCTTTGCCTATTTTAATGGCGGTTACAATCTTTAAAGGCTGGTCTGTTTGTATCACTACATTGGCTGTTTCTATGGCTGCATCGCTGCCCATTGCACCCATTGCAATGCCCACATCGCTTAAAGCCAATACGGGTGCATCGTTGATGCCATCGCCTACAAATGCAATGATTTTTGTCTTGTCCTGTTTTAGTTCTTCTACTTTCTGTACTTTGTTTTCTGGTAGCAAATCGCCAAAGGCGGTATCTATGCCAATTTGTTTTGCTACTTTTTGGGTAATGGAATTTTTATCGCCACTAAGCATTATGGTTTGTTTAATGCCGTTCAGGTGCATTTGCCTGATGGCTTCCTGTGCATCCTCTTTTACTTCATCGGCTATCAATACATAACCTGTATACTGGTTGCCTATGGCTACCACTACAATGCTTTCTATAATTTCGTCAATAGCTGCATCGTATGTGATATTATATTTCTTTAGCAGTTTTGTATTACCTGCCAATACTTCTTTCCCGTTCACATTTCCCTTTAAGCCATGCCCTGAAATTTCTTCTATCTCTGTCGCCTGGTAAGTTTGTGTTTCGTTCTTTTCATACTCGGCAATGGCTTTGGCAATAGGATGTGTTGATTTGCTTTCTAATGCAGCTAATGTTTTTATGAAATCTGTTTTGTCCATTCCGTTAGTTACAATTGCCTGCACTTTAAAAACACCTGCCGTTAGTGTGCCGGTTTTGTCCATCACAACGGTATTTATTTTGGTCATTAACTCTAAATAATTAGAACCTTTAAACAAAATACCATTTCTTGAAGCCGCACCTATGCCGCCAAAATAGCCCAATGGAATAGAGATAACCAATGCACAAGGGCAACTGATAACTAAGAAAATTAAAGCCCTGTACAGCCAATCATTAAACACATAATTGCTTAGAACAAAGTAGGGAACCACCACCAATGCTACTGCCAAAAAGAAAACGATAGGTGTATAGATTTTGGCAAATTTTCTTATCAGCAATTCTGTTTTTGCCTTTCTTGCAGTAGCATTTTGCACCATTTCCAAAATCCGTGCAAGGGAACTATCGGCAAATTTTTTGGTTACTTTCAGTTCAATTACTTTATCAAGGTTTAGCATACCTGCCAATACCTGTGCTCCTTTATAAATAGATTTTGGTTTGCTTTCTCCTGTAAGTGCTGCGGTATTGAAGCTGCTGCCCTCACTTAACATTTCACCATCTAACGGAATTTTTTCGCCTGCTTTAATTTGTATGGTTTCGCCTATTTCTACTTCTTCGGGTTTTATTTCTTCGTATTTATTATTCCTTAAAACGCTGGCAGAAGATGGACGGACATCTAATAAGGCTTTGATATTGTTTTTTGCTTTATTAACTGCTGCCTTCTGAAACAATTCACCAACGGCATAGAATAACATTACCGCAACACCTTCGGGATATTGACCGATGGCAAAAGCCCCCATAGTGGCCAATACCATTAATGTAAACTCGGTGAAGAACTCTTTTTTAAGACTGGCTTCCCATCCTTCTTTTATTACCGGTAAACCAACAGGTAGGTATGCAATAGCATACCATGCAAGGCGTACATAGTTTGTAAAGAATGAGGGTTTGAAATAATTATCCAACGCAATGCCAATGAGCAACATAACGAAACTGATAATGGCTGGCAGGTATTGTTTCCATACACTACTATGAGCTTGCAATTGGACTTTATCTTGTCCACTATCAATGGTTTTCTTTTTATGCAGCAGTTGTTCTGCACCTGCTTCGGTATAGATTTTTTCTTCTAATGTGCAGCAGGTCATCCTGCCTTGTTCATCGTAAGTATGCTTATGATTTGGGGCTGTATTTATCATTTTATGAAAATTGATTTAGTTATTATTATTCTTCCTCTTTACCACCACTGGCTTTTGATAATACATAAAATGCACCTTTGGTTGCAATCCTTGCACCTTTCGGTATTTCTTCCAATGGCGTAATTTCTATGTAGCCCAATTCTGTTACACCTGTGGTTACTTCTATCTTTTTAAACTGAATATGCTTTTCAGCTTTGGCTTCTGTATTCTTTTCTGACTTTTCCCCTGCTTCCTTTTTTTCAGCCTTCTCTTTACCTTCGCTTTCCTCATCCACAACCATAAAAATATATTGCTTGCCTTCTGCACTTACCACTGCATCAACAGGAACTGCCTGTACTGTTTGATTACCTACATTAATCAATGCAGATACATACATACCCGGTAACAATTTGATGCCGCCTGTATTGTTGATTTTGGCATGTACAATTACCGATTTGTTTTCATTTTCAAAAGATTGATTGATACCGTAAATAGTACCTGTTATTTGCTTATTGTTCTGATTGGATAGAATGAACTCTACTGTCTGCCCATTCTTTACTTTAAACAAATCCTTTTCATACACCTGCAAATCACAATGAACTTGTGAGTTATCTACAATATCCATTAAGGAGGTTTGCATATCAATATAGCTGCCTGTTTTTATGGGAATATGCCCTATTACACCACTGATAGGTGCAGTGATGGGAATTTGATTTACAAATTTTCCATCTGCTACAGATGCAGGACTGATGTTTAATTGCTGTAATTGTGTTTCTATCCCTTTCAGCCTTGCTTTATCTGTTTCATACTTAGATGCTGCCTGTTGAAATACTTTGCCTGTACCTGCACTTTCGGTATTAAGTTCTTTTTGGCGTTGGTATTCCTGCTCAGAATAAACAAATTCTTTTTTCAGCATGAGGTAGTCCTGCTGCAACTTCACAATGTCTGTGTTTTCTAATATTGCTACTGTTTGCCCCTGGCGAACATAGTTGCCTTCCAACACTAATATTTTTTTAATGATGCCGGACACCAATGAATTTACATCGGCTTTATTTTGTGGGGGCACTTCCAATTGTCCGCTTGACTTTACCACACTGTTTAGATTTTTCATTTCTATTGTACCTAACTCAATGCCTACGGCTTTCATTTGCTCCTCCGAAACTTCTATGGTTTCTGAATGGGTTTCCTCAACTTTAGTTGTTTCTTTTGTTTCCGTTTTATTGCCCGATTTGCAGGATGTAAAACCGATTGCAACTACAAAGAGTGCAAATGCTATGATTGATTTTATATTTATTGACTTCATTTTATTTATTTCCTTTTAAGTAGTTTAACAATATAATGGACTGATTGAACTGGTTCACTGCATCGGTATATTGCAGCCTTGTATTGATAGCCGTTTGCAGGTTTTGGATATACTCCATGTAACCAATTTCGCCTTTTGTGTATGCTGTGTTTGAAATTCTGATAATATCGTCTGCCTGTTTTAAACCTGTGGTTTCGTAATACTGCAAACCTTCTTTTGCTTTCAGGTATTCGTTGTATTGCACTGCATAACTACTTTGCATGTATAGCAAGGTTTGCTGCCGTTCTGTTTCAATCAACGTATTATTAATTTTGGCAGCTTTTATTTTTGCTTTTTGTGAACCAAAGAATAACGGCACTCCAATACCTACCTGAAATCCTGCTATCCTTGTACCAGGGAAATAATTACGGTTAATTTTTGCTGGGTCAAACCCTTTGATAATAGCCTGATGATAATAGCCCACATTCAAATCAGGAAGTAGCTTGCTTTTCTCCAAATTTATTTGTGATGTACTTACATTCAGCCGTTGATTATAATACTCTATCAGCGGATTTGATTTTATTGCAGCCGTGTCAAACTTGTAATCATCCGGCATCTTGGGTAATTCATTTTCTTTTGGCATTACCGGTTCGGATGTATTCAGCCATTTCTGCAATACCAATTGATAACTGCTTAATGTTGTATTGGCTTGCTTTAACTGCAATTGGTTTTCTTTGTATCTGCTTTCGGCTTGCATTTTCTCCAACTGGTTTGTTTCACCTGTATTATAGCGAAGGGTAGCCCGTTTGAGAAAGTTGCTGTAAATACTATCCTGCTGTTGCAACAGCTTTATTTTTTGTGAACTATAAACCAAATTGTAATAGGCTTCGGTTACTTCTTTTATTATTTCATTCTGTGATAGCAATTTTGATTTTTGTGCTAATAATGTTTCCTGTTTCAGTAGTTTATTTTGATTAGCATACACAGTAGGGAAAGCAATGGTTTGAGTAATGCCTATGCTGTTATCAATATTGCCGCCACTTGTTGGGTCTTGTGTCAATTGCAGGTTTGTTTTATCAGGATTAAAACCTGTTTTTTGCAGTACCTGAGATTGCCGAATGTATAGGTCGGCTCCCTTTATTTGCAGGTTATTTTTTAAAGCTATATCAATACATTCCTGTAAAGTTTTTTGATTGCTTTGTGCATAAGATTTTTCTGCAAACAAACTGATGAATGTAAACAGCAACAACACAGCCGCTGTATTGCCGGGGAGTTTTGTTTTTTTCATTTTATTTAGTTTGAAATTAATTTTAGTGTTGAATAAAATGTAGAGTGCAGGAAGTACAAGCAAGGTGAAAAGCGTAGCTGTAATTAAACCGCCAATAACTACGGTGGCTAATGGCTTTTGCACTTCACCACCTGCACCTGTGGAAAGTGCCATTGGTAAAAACCCTAATGATGCAACTGCTGCCGTCATAATTACAGGACGCAGCCTTATGGCTGTACCTTTTCTTACCCTTTCATATATATCGGTAATGCCTTCGTCTTTTAACTGGTTGAAGTAACCAATCAATACAATGCCATTTAATACTGCTACACCAAACAAAGCTATAAAACCAACACCTGCCGAAATACTGAATGGCATACCTCTTAGCCACAAAGCAATGATGCCACCAATGGCGGATAATGGAACTGCGGTAAAAATCAGGAATGATTGTTTTACACTGTTGAAAGTAAAGTAGAGCAATACTAAAATGAGTAATAATGCTACCGGCACTGCAATACCTAACCTTGCCTTTGCTTCTTTCAGGTTTTGAAACTGACCACCATAGGTATAGTAATAACCTGAAGGTAGTTTTAGTTTTTCATCTAATATGGGTTGTATTTCTTCTACCGTGCTTTCAACATCTCTGCCATGAACATTGAAACCTACAAAAGTTCTACGCTGCCCATCCTCATGACTTATTTGTGCAGGGGCTGTTTTGAATGAAATATTTGCTACCTGGTTAATAGGCACTTTGTTGCCTGATGGCAATGGCACATAAAGGTTTTCAATATTGCTGAAGTCTTTCCGCAAATCTTTTTGCAACCGTACTACCATGTCAAACCGTTTATCTCCTTCAAACACAACACCTGCCACATTTCCTGCAAAAGCAGTTTTCAGCACCATGTTTACATCACTGATGTTTAATCCGTATTGTGCAATTTTATCACGGTTATACTCCACTTGTATTTGTGGCAAGCCGCTTATTTTTTCTACAAAAGGTTCACTTACTCCTTTTACATTTTTTATCAAACCTGCTATTTTATTTGCCTGAGCATTCAGTATTTCCAAATCTTCACCATAGATTTTTATTGCCACATCCTGTTTGATACCTGTAATTAATTCATTAAACCGCATCTGCATTGGTTGTGTAATTTCAAAATTTACACCGGGTAAAATGCTTAGTGCTTCTTCCATTTTTTCCATCATTTCTTCCCTGGTATGTGCAGATGTCCATTCTTCTTTAGGCTTCATGGAAAGCATCATATCGGCTCTTTCTATCGGCATCGGGTCGGTTGGAATTTCAGAACTCCCTATTCTTGTTACCGCCTGTTTTATTTCAGGAAACTTATCCTTTAAAATTTTCTCCGCCTTGCCAAATGTTTCTACTACCTGCGTTAATGATGTGCCTTGTGCCATGCTTATTTCAACGGAAAGGTCGCCTTCTTCCAATGTCGGGATAAACTCACCGCCTAAGCTGTTGAACAGGATTAAGCTGCCGGCAAATAATACTACCATAGCAGCCACAATAGTTTTTTTCCAATGCAAAGCCCAATTGAGTAATGGTGTATAAAGTTGTTGCAAGAAATCAATTATTTTATCTGATATATTGCGTTTATGTGTTGCCTTTTTACTAAGGAACAATGCACTCATCATTGGCACATAAGTCAATGAAAGAATAAATGCCCCTAAAATAGCAAAGGCAACTGTTTGTGCCATTGGCCTAAACATTTTGCCCTCAATACCAACTAAGGCAAAAAGGGGCAGGTAAACAATCAAGATGATTATTTCGCCAAAGGCAGCACTATTACGGATTTTGGATGCAGCCTGAAATACTTCTTCATCCATTTGCGGCTGTGTAAGTTTTTGCAAATCGACATGATGATGTTTACTCATGTAAATGCGGTGTACAATTGCTTCTACAATAATTACCGCACCATCTACTATAAGCCCAAAATCAATAGCTCCCAAACTCATGAGGTTGCCACTTACACCAAACAAATTCATTAAAATAATGGCAAAGAGCATCGCTAAGGGAATAACAGAAGCTACTATCAGCCCTGCCCTAAAATTTCCTAACAGCAACACCAATACAAACACTACAATCAGTCCTCCTTCAATCAAATTCTTTTCTACCGTACCCATTGCGCTGTTTACTAATTCTGTTCGGTCAATAAATGGTTCTATTACTACACCTTCGGGCAATGATTTTTGTATTTGTGCCATTCGCTGTTTAACATTTGTAATTACCTGTACAAAGTTTTCACCTTTCAGCATCAGTGTAACTCCTGCCACTACTTCGCCTTCACCGTTTCTTGTAACTGCACCGTACCGTGTTGCACTGCCAAACTGTACCGTTGCCACATCCCGGATTAATACAGGAATGCCGTTTACGTTTTTTACTACTATTTTTTCAATATCACTTAATGACTTTACCAGTCCCAAACCACGAATAAAATAAGCATTGCTGCGTTGCTCTATATAGCTGCCACCAGTGTTTTCATTATTACTTTCTAATGCCTTGTATATTTCAGGAATTGTAATGTTCATAGCATTGAGCTTGTCATTATCCAAAGCAATTTCATATTGCTTCACATAACCACCCCATCCGCTTACTTCTGCCAAACCCTCTGTACCTGCCAACTGCCTTTTTACAATCCAGTCCTGCATGGTACGCAAATCGGTAGCGGTGTATTTATTTTCATAACCTTTTTTGGCATGTATGATATATTGGTATATTTCACCCAAACCTGTTGTGATGGGTGCTAAAGTTGGTTCACCTAAACCTTGCGGAATTTGTGCTTCTGCTTCTTTGAGGCGTTCACTTATTTGCTGCCTTGCCCAATAGACATCAGCATTGTCTTTAAAAACAATAGTGATTACTGAAATACCACTCCGGCTCATGCTCCGCTTTTCAATTACATTGGGAATATTTGCCATTGCCAACTCAATAGGTGTGGTAATAAACTGCTCTACCTCCTGAGCACCCAATGTAGGTGCTTGTGTTATTATCTGTACCTGATTGTTGGTGATGTCCGGCACAGCATCAATAGGTAACCGCATAGCGGATATAACGCCCCAAATAATGAGAGCCAATGTAAAAGCCCCCACTACAAGTTTGTTTTTTATTGAGAACTGAATTATTTTTTGAAACATTGAAAATTTTATTTGTTTATGAATTTTATGTATTGGTTAATCCTTGCAGCAATAGCCAACAACATCAAGATGCATATTATCGCTATCGTTACCGCTTTGAATACCTGCAATAGAGTAAGCGGTTTACGCTTTTTCTATTTGCTTTTAATGGACAATTTGTTTTTGATTTATATGATTAATCACGGCTATAAACCGGGAAGCATACCACAACGTAAAATGAATAACATCAAACTATAAAGCCTGATGAATAGCATTAAGGAAACGAAATGTTGTGATTTGGAGATTAACCTATCTTAGGCGGTTGCCAAATGGAATGGAAGTCGTAGGAGTTAAAATCTACTTTGTAACGAAACTTCACAGATTGAAATAGCATTTTAGGCATTTTGTATAATGCCAAAGGCTGATAAAAAGCTGATGCAGGACAGTGGGAACAAGTACAGAAGGGAGTACAGGCTTCGTCACCAGTTTGGTGTTGTTGTTGCTGAGTAGTAGCAGAAATCTTTTGCTCAGCCATTACATTACGCTCCTGCCTGTCAATGCATGGAAGGCATGACAGCACCAAAAGGTAAATGCTCATTATGAAGGCAAAAAATTTCATTGCGGCAAATATAAGCAGAAATATGAAAGGTTGTACCCCCAACCTGCAAAACTTGCAAAGTCTGCAAACTCTGCAATGTGTAGAAGGGTTTGAACTGGTGGGGCAAAAAAAAACCCCCGAAGGAACAGTTTCAAATGCGTTGGTATGAACCTGCTTTGATTTTGGTAAGGGTGTACCCGGTTGCAGATTTTAGCACATCATCAACCGTTCTGGCAGATAGCTTAAACTTAGTGCCTATTTCGGTTGCTTCCTTCCTTGTAAATTCTTGGGGCAAAGCCTCAAAGAATTTGCGTTTGCCATCGCCTGAATGAAACTGCATGGTTTCATTTTGCTTGGGTAGGTTATTGAACATTAGTAAACTATGCTCTAAGTAGGTTTGAACTATCAGTAAGACAGTATTAAAATCTTCATCGGTACAAATAATTGTAGCGGTCATTTCTCCATTTTCAAACTTTCTCAATGCTGATAATATCATGCAAAGCCTAAAGAATATTAAACCCATACGATAAACTACCCCTGCTGCATCTTCACTTGTGAAAGTAACAACCTCTGAAAGCATTAAAGGAAATTCTGTATTAATTGTGAGCCATTGTGAGGGGGTTAATTCAATTGTAGTGTGTGATTGTTCCATTAGGCTTATCAAGCCTAAAACCTGTTCAGAAAGTGCCTCAAAGTGGTCGTTAAAGACAATGGTGTTGCTCTGCGGTGATGGGTCTTGCCATTCAATTTTATTTTTATAAGCATAGAATAAGAAACGGCTAAACAAACCATCTTCTGCGGATGATAATAACCTGGGGGCTTGTGCAGGTGTGCCTGTTAAGGCCACCGCCAAACATGGGTCGTTTATTTCATCGTATTGGTTATCTGTTTTTCGGGTACTTGATACTGTTTCGTGGTGAAATGCTGCCCTTAGAATGGTTGAGTAATCGCCCCAATCCTGTTTTTTTGCTCCACTCATTGTATCGGCTTCTGTTTCGCAAATAATGCCCTTGCCGTCATTGGCTTTTAAGTATTCTATCATTCTTGCCTTGCTGCAATCGGCTGGAATGAATACTATTTTGAAAGGTGGCTTTTCGGGTTTTTCGGGTGCTGGCTCTCCTTTGCTCTTGGTACGTTCCAACTGCTTAAAATCAGCCATTTCATTATCATGTACTTTTTGAGCATCCCTGCTTTGCTGCAATATCTTTTGGTGGTACTTGTCCGCTAATCGCTTTGCATTTTTCAAAACTCCTTTACCACTTGCTGCCGGGGCAATGATGAAAGTGTACAAGTGAGGAAAAACTCTTTCTTGAAAATACACACCTGTTACATTTGGCAAACAACCGCTAAGAATAGAAATAGCACCTGTAAAGAATACATCCCTTTTACGCTTGTCGGTAAAAGCCCTTGCACCTTCTTTAAGGATATGAGGCAAAGCCTCAAATGATGTGCAATCATCATTTACTGACTGGCTCAACAATACCAATGTAAAAGCCGACTTGAATCAAAAAATATTCTTCTGTTTGGTACAAAATGGTTACCCTCCGCAACACAATGATGAAGTGTTTGACCAATTAATGGGACAGGTTGAAAATTTCAAGAATAAAAATTAATTTAAAATAAATGCAAAAATATTCTGTTAACCAACAATTAATACAAACCCTACTCTCTTGGGTTGAATCAGGTGAAATTGCTATACCAGAAATCCAAAGGCCATTTGTATGGGATAGTTCAAAAGTGAGAGACTTAATGGATTCCCTTTATCAAGGATTCCCTATCGGGTATGTAATTGCATGGCAAAACCCTGATATTAGACTTAAAGATGGTAGTTTGAGTAAGGGCAAGAAGATATTAATTGATGGTCAACAAAGGGTTACTGCTCTTACCGCAGCCCTATTAGGAAAATACGTTATTGATAAGACGTATGATAGAATAAAGATTAAAATATCGTTTAATCCAATTACAGAAAAATTTGAAGTTCAAAACCCTGCGATATTAAAAGATAAAACTTGGCTTCCTGATATATCTGATGCAGTTAATGGTACCCAAAGTATATTGAAATTAGTGAGACATTACTTAGAGTTAAATCCAGATGTTGATGAAGACCAAGTAGAGAAATCATTCACCATACTAACTGATATACCTAAGAAACAAATTGGTATAATTGAATTAGCATCAGAGTTAGACATAGAGACTGTTACCGAAATTTTTATTAGAATCAATTCTAAAGGTGTAGTATTAAGTCAAGCTGATTTTGCAATGAGTAAGATTGCTTCAAATACCCTTTATGATGGAAATTTATTAAGAAAAGCAATAGATTATTTCTGTCATCTGGCAATCTCGCCAGAGTTTCATAAACATATTGAAGACCATGATAAGGAATTTGTGAATACAGAATTTTTCAATAAAATTAGTTGGTTAAAAAAAGAGGTTGATGACTTATATGATCCTGAATATACTGACCTAATTAAAGTAGCATTTACATCTCAATTCAATAGAGGTAAATTGTCAGATTTAGTTAGTTTATTATCAGGAAGAAATTTTGAATCAAGAACATATGAAGAGCATATCGCTGAAGAGTCGTATGCTAAATTAAAAACAGGTGTTTTGAACTTTGTAAATGAAACAAATTTCAAAAGATTCTTAATGATTATTAAATCTTCAGGTTTCATTTCAAATAAATTAGTTAGATCTCAAAACGCTTTGAATTTTGCTTATATCGTTTATCTAAAACTCAAAGAATTAGGTGTTTCAGACGTTAAAATTGGAAGTTATGTACCAAGATGGTTTGTATTCTCAATACTTACTGGAAGATATTCAAGCTCTCCAGAATCCGCTTTTGACTTTGATATAAAACAAATTGCGAATAAAGATTTTGGACAGATTCTATCTGAATATGAAGAGGCTGAACTATCTGATGCGTTTTGGAATTTTTCGTTACCACAAAGTTTAGATACTTCAGTTGCAAGTAGCCCTTATTTCAATGTCTATTTAGCTGCACAGGTAAAGGCTAATGATAAAGGTTTCCTATCAAAGGATGTATTAGTCAGCAATCTAATTGAATTACGAGGTGACATACATCATTTGTTCCCAAAAGATTATCTAAAGAAGAATGGTTTAGAACGTGGAATGTATAATCAAATTGCTAACTACGTCTATATGCAATCTGAGATTAATATAAAGGTTGGTAATAAGCCACCAGAGGAGTACTTCAGCAAAATACTTGATGAAATGGAAAACCAATCAAATACTTTAAGTGGTATATCTAATATGGTTGACTTAGAAAACAATTTAGCTGTAAACTGTATACCTAAAGAAATTATAAGTATGAAAATTGACAACTACGAAAATTTTCTAACTTCAAGGAGGATGATGATGGCGTATAAGATGAGAGAATATTATTTTAGTTTATAACTATGCATCAGTCACCATTTATACCAAACCAACTCTACAAAAGGTCATTGATCCATGACGAGTATGGGGGTAATAGACAAGGTGGCATTTCTCCTTCAGCAAAAGTTCCATATATCTTTATTTTTTCAGGTAAATCTGGAGCTCAATATGGTTACCGAGATGGATGGGATAATCATAATATCTTCAGTTATACAGGTGAAGGCCAAGAAGGAGATATGCAATTCATCAAAGGTAATCTGGCCTTAAAAGATCACATTAACAGAGGTAAAAGAGTTTTCCTATTTGAGATTGAAGGTGGTGGATTGGTAAAATTTAGTTCGGAATTGGAATTCTACGATGCTGACTATTTTGAGACTCCAGATAAGAATGGCAGTAATCGAATTGGGATAAGATTCTTTCTTAAACGAATTGGTGTATCAATACCAGTAAACCCTGATCAATTTACATTACTTCCATTGAATCAAGATCCACATAAGATATTAGAATTAAACCTTCCAACTGTTACCGAACGTTCCGGATTAGTAACATCAAGAGTTGGACAAGGTGCATATAGAAAAAGAATCATACATAGATGGGAGTATAAATGCGCTGTTACTAATTTCAACAAATTAGATATTCTAATTGCTTCACATATTGTACCATGGTCAAAAGCAAGTGACCACGAAAGATTAGATGTAAATAATGGGTTACTCTTATCTCCTACATATGATGCACTCTTTGATAAACATCTAATAACATTTGACAATAATGGGAAAATTCAATTATCTGAAAAAATTGAATTTTCTGCATATCAAAAAATTGGTGTTACAGGGAAAGAACAGATAACTGATTTAAGCATGTATAATATTCAATATCTTGATCGTCACAATCAGATTTTTATTTAATTTTTTGTCGTAAATCTTTGATAGGTTTCAATAGTATGCATATACCTGTTTTACGACAAGTTTTCACAATCCAGTTCCCTTTATAGTATACTCTATCCCCAATTCCTGTATTAAAAAACCCCAACTTCCCTCCAAAATATGCTCTTTGTGGAACTCTTGGGATATAGAGCTATTCGTGAATACCGACCCATATTTTTTCAAATTTTAATTGATCTGTAATACAATATCTTGGTATTTATTACTAAACATATTCTATGAAAATAAAAGATATACTTCAGTCCAAAAGAAGAATTAAAATTATCTTAAATGAGGGTCAGGTAAGAAGCTTGACTAATAAATTAATAACAGATTCACAAACCAAAGTTAAATCAAGATAATATGAGCAAAAGCCTAATTGAAATAACAGATGATAAGGGTGCAGAGTTTTATTTGGTACCATCAATTGGTTCAAATAGTAAACATAAGGGAACATTGGACTTTATGATTGTCAAAGAGTATCTTAATGATTTGACATTCTTCATGGGTGTTGAATCAAATCGTATAGGATTCAATGGTGATATTGATAGTATGACTTCTTTTATGCTAGATTGCATCTATCAATTTCAACGTAAAAAGATTAAAATTGAATTAATTGACTAAATGCCAGTCAATTTTAGTAATCTGATCACAGATCATAAATTTCTTGCTATTTTATATCTCATTGATTTTAAATGCATTTGATTTTGCCGAACAACATTCAAGGTGATCAGTTGATTTATTTATAAATTCTTTGATTTTTATTTTTTTATTTCTACTTGATATTAAGTAAAACCCCATGTCCGTTAATCCTATTAAGAGACATGCATCTAGTTGATATTCAATGCTAGTCTAGTTTTAGCGCATTTTTATGACTTAAAATGAGGTAAAAGGCTGGTATTACGACATTGTGGCTCTACTTTAGCCGAAACACATTTTATGACCACAACTATTGAAAAAACCAGTGATTATTTAACCACTGACGAATTGAAACGTTTGAACAGGTACTTCCAAAAGGAGCAGAACTACCAGATGGCGTTATTAATTGAGTTCGGATTTAGGACTCTTCTTCGTTATTCTGACATATCTAGGTTTACTTGGAATGATGTATTAAATAAAGATGAACTAGTCCTAAATGAAAAGAAAACGGGTAAGAAAAGGAGTATTAAAGTGGGTGCAGTATTAAAGACATTATTACTTGAATATTATGAATTGCTCGGACATCCAAACTTGGATTGCACCATCTTCAATTATAGCCTGCGCCATACAAATAGGTTGCTTCAATTTGGTTCCAGGTTTGTTGGTATCCGTAAAAAGAGGGTATCTACGCACTCGCTACGTAAATCGGGAGCTCGTTTCTTGTATGATGAAAATAACAGGTCAGAAGACGTTTTCTTAAAAATTTCAATGATATTGAATCACTCAAGCACACAGGTATCAAGGCGCTATTTAGGAATAACCAGGGAGGAATTATCAGACGTCTTCAATGGATTTGACTTTGTTCTATAAAATCCCGGTCTCGCTACATGAAAATCAAGGACTTACGTTAAATCGTGGGTCCTTTGTTGTTTCTACGTGAGGTTTGCGTGAGGTTTTGC